>ENA-ORDA01000208-ORDA01000208.1-marine-metagenome-genome-assembly--contig:-NODE-208-length-61812-cov-6.295570_pt1 | contig 61812 bp, 48 predicted proteins | sample MGYA00237778_ERZ508506 | MGnify/ENA primary metagenome ERZ508506 (study PRJEB26177, sample SAMN06267891) | marine metagenome | isolation source: Monterey Bay, California, USA | place: Pacific...
CTGAAAGAGCCTAAAAACGCTTACACCAAGCAATACTCAAAGCTGTTTGAGATGGAAGACGTCGAAATAGATTTTCGAGAGGATGCATTGGTTGCGATCGCAAATAAGGCAATGGAACGTAAAACAGGGGCGCGTGGGCTAAGGTCTATACTTGAAGCTGTGCTTTTAGAAATTATGTACGAAATTCCTTCAGAGAGCAGCGTGACTAAGGTAATTATTGATGAAAATGTGATCAACGGAGCCTCTGATCCGATCTTGATATACGAAACTCAGGATCCGCAACAAAAAGCGTCCTCAGAGTAGTGGGATTGGCTGACCCGTTTAGCTGATTGCTATCGGAACAGTGGAGTAGATAAAAAAGGGGCTCATCAGCCCCTTTTTTGTTTCTGAAGAGATTAATTCAACCTCATGGTTAAAGAAGAATTTTTTATCGGGGCATAAAGAGGTTTGCGTGATCAATCAGTAGATTTGGCGCGAGATTGAATTAAAGTGCTCAATAAATTGTTATTAACTGTGACTAGTTCAATTAAGATGATGAAAACTTGAAGAGGCGCGAAACCATCTGTTGGGAGCGTCACTTCCCGCGCGGAATCTGGAAGTTTTTCCAGCACCGTAAGCAAAATTTTGGGTACCAGGAGAATATATGCCCGTTTTAAAGAACATACCGATCGTTACCTTACGTGACATGGTGGTGTATCCCCATGGCGTACAACCACTGTTCATTGGTACTGAGAAATCGATTCGCGCCCTTGATTATGCGCAGAAGAATGATAAGGGTAAGAAAGTCCTCTTGGTCGCTAAACGGGACCCTGAAAACGAAGCCCCGGGTCCTGATGACCTGTTTGATTTCGGGACGGTAGCAACAATTCTTCAATTGATTCGATTGCCGGACAAGACCGTCAAGATACTTGTTGAAGGCGGCTCGCGGGCCGAAGTCCTGTCGATTTCGGATGGTGAAGAATTCTTCGTTAGCGAAGTCAATATCATCGAAGAAGCGCCAATGAGTGCCGCTGAATCTGAAGTGCTCGTGCGTTCTCTTATGTCAGCCTTTGATCAGTACGTTCAACTGAGCAAAAAAGTGCCTGCAGAAGTCATGACCTCACTCTCTAGTGTAGATGACCCGAGTCGTTTGGTTGATACCATCGCTGCACAAATGAGCCTGAAACTTGATGAGAAGCAAAAAATTCTCGAGATGTCCAATCTGAGTGAGCGGATTGAACATATGATGAAGTTGCTCGAGATTGAAATTGATTTGTTTAACGTAGAGAAACGAATCCGCGGTCGCGTTAAAAAACAGATGGAGAAAAGTCAGCGGGAGTATTACCTAAATGAACAGATGAAGGCCATTCAGAAAGAGCTGGGTGACCTGGAAGACGTGCCCAATGAGGTGGAAGACATTCAGAAGCGGCTGGACGACTCTGGTATGCCGAAAGAGGCGAAGGACAAGACGACGCAGGAACTCAATAAGCTGAAAATGATGTCACCGATGTCAGCCGAGGCAGCTGTTGTCAGAAGTTACATTGATTGGATGTTAAATACGCCTTGGAAGAAACGCTCAAGGGTTAGAACTGACATCCTGGAAGCTGAGTCAGTACTTGAAGCTGATCACTTTGGCCTTGAAGAGGTCAAAGATCGCATACTTGAATATCTGGCGGTTCAGCGTCGTGTAAAAAAGATTAAGGGGCCGGTGCTTTGTCTGGTAGGTCCACCCGGCGTTGGTAAGACATCGCTGGGTGAGTCTATTGCGAGAGCAACTAATCGAAAGTTTGTTCGAATGGCTCTCGGTGGTGTGCGCGATGAAGCAGAAATTCGAGGACACAGACGAACCTATATTGGCTCAATGCCAGGAAAGATCATCCAGAAATTATCAAAATCTGGCGTCAAGAACCCTTTGTTTTTGTTGGATGAAATAGACAAGATGGGTCAGGATCATCGCGGTGACCCTGCCTCAGCGCTGTTAGAAGTGCTTGACCCGGAGCAAAACAACTCCTTCAACGATCACTACATGGAAGTCGACTACGACCTCTCTGAGGTGATGTTTATCTGCACATCTAACTCGATGAACATACCGCCACCCCTGCTGGACCGAATGGAGATCATTCGTATTCCAGGATATACCGAGGACGAGAAGATGAATATCGCTTCCCGCTACCTGGTGCCAAAGCAGACCAATAACAATGGTTTGAAAGACGGCGAAGTCGAGATCGGAGAAGATACACTTAGAGACCTCATTAGGTACTACAGTCGCGAGGCTGGCGTCCGTGGGCTTGAGCGTGAGGTCGCAAGAATCTGTCGTAAGGTGGTTAAGAAAAAAGCCTTATCCGACAAAGGTGAAGTTCCGGACACTCTTGCTATCACTCCGGCAGATCTTGAGGATTACAGTGGTGTCCGAAAATTTAATTTCGGTAAAGCAGAAGAAAATGATCAGATTGGTCAAGTGACCGGTTTGGCTGTGACGAGTGTTGGCGGAGAATTGCTCACTATCGAGGCTATGGCGGTACCTGGTAAAGGTTCTACCATCAAGACCGGTTCACTGGGTGATGTCATGCAGGAATCAATTCAGGCGGCCCTAACTGTCGTCAGAAGCCGTGCGACGGTCTTGGGGATTCAAGAGGATTATTACGAGAAACATGATCTGCATGTACACATGCCCGAAGGCGCAACACCCAAAGATGGCCCTAGCGCAGGTATTGGTCTTTGCACCGCACTTGTGTCTGTACTCACAGGTATTCCAGCCCGATCAGATGTGGCAATGACTGGTGAGATAACATTACGCGGCCAGGTGTTACCCATTGGTGGATTAAAAGACAAGTTGCTGGCTGCGCACCGGGGTGGCATCAAGACCGTTTTGATTCCTGACGAAAACAAGCGGGACTTGAAAGAAATCCCCGACAACATCAAAGGCGACTTAGATATACGCCCGGTAAAATGGATAGACGAAGTGTTGGAGGTAGCACTTCAACGTATGCCCGAACCGCTAACTGAAGAAGAACTAAAAAAGCAAGAAAATAGAAAGGATTCCGAGCCAGACGGCAGAATTAGCGCACATTAGGAACTTTGTCTTGACAGCTATTTTGCCGAGTTGGTATAACTCGAGTGTGGTTGTGGCTTTATGCAAAGCAGGCTTTCGCACTTCGTCTTACCAAAGGCGAGTCGACGTTCGGTGGGCTTTGGGTTAATAAAAATGCTTTTGATTTTAATCTTGGGCGTGCTGCGGTCACTTGCAGTTTGATAGAGTATTAACAGGTACCAAAGCGTACATTGTTTGGTTCTTCAAAATTTTTTATCGGTACTGGGATTTCCAATACTTGGTTTCTCAACACAAAGAGGTGGAGTGTGAATAAACAAGAATTAATAGAAAATATAGCGGAGTCTGCCGATATTACTAAGGCAGCAGCGGGCCGGGCTCTTGACTCAATGATTGACTCGGTTTCTGGTGCACTTAAGGAAGGCGATTCTGTTGTCTTGGTGGGCTTCGGCACTTTTACAGTGAGAGATAGGGCGGCTCGAACCGGTCGAAATCCTCAAACTGGCGAAGAAATACAGATCGCTGCGGCTAAAGTACCTGCCTTTAAAGCGGGTAAAGCACTGAAGGATGCTGTTAACTAACAGGGTCTAACCCGATTTAGTCGCTTGGTTCCAAACGTCTCTTGGTTCCAGTCTACTTTAGAGTCGGTCATCTTCAATGCAGAGAGAAGGATGAGGCAATTATTTTGTCTTATGCTCATCGCAGGTTGAGATGGTCGCCTTGAGATTGTAGTCCTGAGATTCGATGGAACCGATTGCTCTCTGGTCTTGGCGCTTTACGTCCTTGGCTGCGGTTGTAATCGTACGAAAGGAAGGGCGGTTCAATCTTTCATGAAATGGCGCATCTTGGATGCGCCATTTTTTGTGCGTTCCCTGAATTAGTGCCCGCATTTTCGATGTAGAATACACCACTTAGATTTAGACACCCGTTTATTGGAAGATTGAGGTAGTAAATGTCCATCCAGAACATGCGTGACAAGTCCCAAGGGCTGGTTGCGAAATTTATTGTTTTTATGATCATCATCGTATTCGCCCTTTTCGGTATGGGGTCTATTACGACATTTTTGGCGCCCGTGCCTAAAGTTGCTACGGTCAATGGTACTGATATTACTCAACAGGAAATGGAACTCGCGGTTGAAAGAAATAGGCGCATGATGCTAGCGCAAGAAGTATCGCTGGACGATATCGATGAAGATACGTTGCGCCAAAATGTGTTGCGAGATCTGATAAATCGAGCACTCTTAATTGATGCGGCCAAAGATCTCGGATTAGGTTTTAGTGATGCAGCGCTCGATGATGAAATACGCGCCACACCCGCATTTCAGTTAGACGGTGTTTTTGATCCGGGACAATTTCAATTAGTTATTGGTAGCGCCGGTTTTTCACCGGTTTTATACCGTCAGGAAATGAGAAGGGACAAGACCTTCCAGCAATTGAGTGCAGCGATTAGCGCGACGGCTTTTTATACGGAAGATGAGGTGCTTAAATCGAGTAGCCTTGCTCAACAGACAAGAGATATCGCATATTTGAGGATCGACACAGAAACGTTGATTGACGAAATAGAAGTTAGTGAAGACGATGTTGAGTCGTACTATAACGCCAACACTAATCTGTATATGACGGAAGAAAGTGTGGAATTAAGTTTTGTTGAACTTAAGAGAGCCGACCTGTTGGGAGAGATTGAAGTTTCAGAAGACGATTTGTTGATTTTCTATGAGGAGACTAAGGAAATCTATGCCGAAGACGAGCGCCGACAATTGGCCCATATTCTCGTTGAAGTCAATGATGATGTAAGTCAGGAAGAAGCGCTGGGTAATATTCAAGAGGTTTATGAAAAACTCAAGTCTGGTGGCAATTTTTCTGAACTCGCAAAGCAATATTCTCAGGATCCGGGTTCAGCAGAAGTGGGTGGTGATCTAGGTTATAACGCTGCCGGTACTTTTGTGCCTGAGTTCGAGGAGGCTGCAAATAATCTTGAATTAAATCAATTTTCGGCGCCGGTTCTTACGGAGTTTGGATACCACCTGATTAAGTTGTTAGACATGGAAGCTGCAGAGACACCAGAATTTTTCGCGATACGAGAGAGATTGGAAAAGTCTTACCGTGAAGCAGAAGCTGAAGACGTGTTCGTCAATCGTTCGGCTCGACTGAGCGAGTTGGCCTATGAAAGCAATGACCTTTTTGAGCTTTCCGAAGAACTCGGATTGGAAATCAAACAGACGGGTAAAGTAAATCGTTCTACAAATGACGGCATCGCGGCGAATACCCGGGTGTTGGATGCTGCATTCAGTTCGGATGTGCTGTTGGATCGCGTTAACAGCGACTTGATTGAAATTGATCCGAACCATCATGTTGTTGTTCGAGTTGAAGAACATCAACCGCGCGAGGTACGTCCTTTAGTCGAAGTGTCTGCAGATATTCAGAATGCTTTGACCAGCGAGAAAGCGGCCCAGTTGGCGAGAGAGCAGAGTGTAGAAATTGTCGATTTGCTAAATACCGGGTCTATTACCAGGTTTGTCGCCGACAAGTTCGGTTTGAAGTGGGAGGTTGTTGGTGAGGCAGGGCGTAATCAACTAGGACTTGACCGCGAAATTGTCACAGAAGCGTTTAGCCTAGCCAGACCAGTTGAAGGCAGTAAGACGGTGGGTAGTGCAATTTTACCTGACGGTGATGCTGTTGTGCTCAGTGTTACGAATGTGACTAACAAATCCGAAACCGGGATGGCCGAGACAGAACTAACCAGTCTTGCAAGAGTGCTTGCTGTTCAGCAGGGTACTCACGACTATTTTGAATTTCGTGAAACGTTGGGTGAAGATGGTGCTATCGATAGAGTGAATTAGCGATTGCAGTTCAAAACTAATCAAGCATTCGATGCTACATTGTGATGCTAGGTGAATTTTTACGAACTCCAGCGCGATTCAGTTATCGTCTAACCTTACTTGCTTACAGCTAGCTCTATTCGGTTTGGGTGACGTCTACGTAAAGCGTCACTCGATCGCCGGGTTGGATATACTTTTTATTACCGAGTTTCGCGTTCCACTTCTTAACACTGCCGACAGAAAGATTAAATTTGTTTGCGATCAGTGCTAGAGATTCTCCTTTCCGCACGCGATAGTTGACCTTCCTGATAACTTCTTTACGGCTCGGTGTGCTGGCCAGGGCAAGGGTGGCCGTGTCTTCGCGCTTACCGAATATCAGCAGTTCTTTACCAGGTCTAAGAATGTCGGTGGGAGCCATGCCATTCCATTTGGCGAGTGAACGTGTTCCCACAGAAAATTTACGTGACAAATCCCAAAAAGTATCACCAGGCAATACCGTGTAGCGGATCGCGTCTGTGCCTAATTGGTTTGCCACGGAGTTTTGTTTATTTGACAACCGTGAAGTATCACTGAGTTGATAAGTATTACTTGCAGCGCTCGCGACAGGAATCATCAATGACTGGCCAGTTACGATGAGGTTACTTCGGATATTGTTGGCATTGCGAATGGCAGTAATTGTAGTGTGATAGTCGTCAGCGATTACGCTGAGGCTCTCGCCTGATTTTATCTTGTGTCGAGTCCAGGAAAGACGCTCGCTCTCGGAAAGATCAGCCAGGTTTAGCTTCAAAGTCTCCGCGTGGTCGACAGGTACTAGGATCTCATGTGGACCTTCTGGGTGGGTGGACCACTTATTAAATGCTGGGTTGAGCAGGTAGAGCTCCTCAATACTGATTTCAGCGGCTTCAGCGGCCTTACTCAAATCCATTTGTGAGCCGATATCTACGGCTTTCCAATAGGGTTTGTTGGAGAGAGGTTTAAGTTTTACGCCATATTTTTCTGGTTCCATAACAATAGCGCTGATAGCCAGTAACCGGGGAACATATGCGCTGGTCTCTCTGAATAATTTCAGAGAAAAGAAGTCGATGGGTTTTCCGGCTTTTTTGTTCTTCCTGATGGAACGTTTAACATTGCCCTCACCTGAATTGTAGGAAGCCAAAGCAAGGTACCAATCTTCGTCAAGGTTCCTGTGAAGCGTTTCTAAGTAATTGAGGGCTCCCCGGGTCGCGAGGCGAATATCTCGTCTGCCGTCATGCCAATAGTCAACTTGGAGTCCGTACATTCGTCCCGTTGCCGGGATAAACTGCCACAAGCCTGAGGCACGCCCGTGTGAGTAGGCAAATGGGTCGTAAGCACTCTCGACTATCGGAAGCAGAGCCAGTTCCATGGGCATGCCTCGTTGTTCAATCTCCTCAACAATATAATGCAGGTATCGTGATGCTCGATCGGTAACACGATCTAGGTAAGCTGGGTGTCTGCTATACCAGTTGATTTCAGCCTGCACTCTCCTTTGGTCAAGGTGGTGCTCAAGGCTAAGACCACTGCGTACCCGAGCCCAGAGATTGAGTTGATCGGCTTTGAAGTCTTCTGCCGGTATGATTTCTTTGATGGTGTCTTCAGTGTCCTGAGAAATCACGTTTGATGGAACACCAACACTATCTATGCTGGCGGGTATCGTGACTTTTTCTTTAAGTGCCGCAGCCTCATCTGATTGTGAGGGGTGCAGTTCTTCTACAGCTAACATAACTTGATCAGCACCCGGAAGATTCTCATAAGAAATCGTTTCATCCGCTGCCTGATCAGCCTCTGTACCGACGCCTTCAGCGTTTTTGGATTGATTGAGAAATGACTCGGGAATTATTGTCTGGCAACCACCTAAAGTAACAATCAGCGCGAGGATAGTGCTAAGATTCTTGGTGCTCATTGTAAATAGCTCAGCAGGTTTGTGTTTTACGATACAAGTGCGTTAAGTCGCAGAGTATAATCTGATCACCCTGGGACTGCTAACCTGAATCGATGGGTGGATCACTCACTTTGTGAGAGGCTAATACTATGAAGTTAGAATCAGAAAGGTACCACTTGGAACAGAATGAGCTGATTGAGGCATTAAGGGAGTGGTTTCAGAGTCCTCTGGGCGTGCAGGTTAGCGAAACTCAGGGTGCGATTCTAGAACAGCTTTTACCCGGTTACTTTGGCTATCACTTGCTGCAAATGAGCATACAGTCTGGTGTGCTTTACGAGTCAAGCCCAATCAGGCATAAATTCAAGCTTGATATTCATCCTGCTGACTCAGCCTGTTGCGCCGCTTCCCCGGCGGCACTGCCATTCGCGAATGATTCTGTCGATGTCGTGCTTATGCATCATCTGCTCGAATATTCTAATAACCCTCAGCAATTACTCAGGGAGGTATCAAGAGTGTCCTTGCCGATGGGACACGTGGTAATTGTCGGTTTCAATCCCCACAGCCTCTGGGGACTTTGTAAGCCCCTAGGTCGCCTGAGGAAGCATCCTCTCTGGTCAGGGAATTTTATCCGTCCCGGACGAGTGATGGATTGGCTAAACCTGCTCAATTTTAAAATCGATCGGGCGCAGTATTGTACCTACGGGTTACCCGTTGTGGGTTATAGCGGTCAGAAAGCCGATTATTCCAATGGATTGAGTCGGAATGCTAACCTACCTTTCGGAGCGGTTTATGTGATCGTCGCAAGAAAACAGGTTGGTACACTCACACCCATCAAGCCTGTATGGAAAACGCAAACATCCTTCGGTCGGCTAGCGGCCGTTCGCCCCTTGGCGGGTAGAAATGCTTCCCCGCGAACAATTCGCGTCATCCCCCCCGAGAGCAAAAACTAATTCCTGTATGACACAATGAGGCGAAGATGAGTACGGTTCCAATTTCTACGGATGGTGCATGCAGAGGAAACTGCACGCGAGAAAAAGAACTCTGGGGCGAAGATCATAGCACCACTAACAACCGAATGGAGCGGATGGCTGCGAGCAAGGGGCTTGAACTATTGAAACGGCAAGGCCGGGTTGAGCTAACTACCAATTTTCAATACGTCCGCAAGGGAATTACTGAGTGGAAAAAAATCTGGAAGGCGCGTGGTTGTAAAACGGCGAACAAGAAACCCGCCATGAATCACGATCTCCGGCGACGTCTCGAGCGGCTAGCAGGTCAACACGCAGAGAGTTGGCACTGGGTAAAAGATCACAGTGGTCACAGGGAAAACGACATTGCAGAAACCCTCGCCAATCGAGGTATTGATGAACTTAATTAGGATAATCTTATGAGGCAGGTTGTACTAGACACTGAAACAACGGGGCTCTCCCCGGAACTTGGCCATCGGATTTTGGAGATTGGTTGTGTGGAAATCGTGGATAGGAAATTAACGAGAAGGCACTACCACCAGTACATTAATCCTCAACGAGAAATTGACGATGGAGCGCTAGAGGTTCACGGAATTACGCAGGAATTTCTTAAGGATAAACCGGTATTTAAAGACATTTTCAACCCGTTTCTGGAGTACGTTAAGGGAGCCGAGCTCATCATCCACAATGCACCTTTCGATGTGGCTTTTATTAATCGCGAAATGGCTCTGATGTCTCCACAACTAGGAAAGATAACCGACTACTGTTCAATCGTTGATAGTCTGGAGCTTGCAAGAAATAAACATCCGGGACAAAAAAATAACCTAGATGCGTTGTGTAAAAGATACATGGTTGACAACTCACAACGAGATTTGCATGGTGCGTTACTGGACTCTGAAATTTTGGCTGATGTCTATCTGTTGATGACCGGCGGTCAAGTGACGTTAGGTTTGGGCGAGGTTGAATCGAGTAGCGGCGAGGAGGGTACGGGTATTCGTCGAGTTAGCAACGCACGCGGCAAGCTGAAAGTCATAAAGGCTGCTGAAGCAGAAGTTGCGCGACACGAGACATTTCTCAGTAAACAGCAGGAAAGTTCAGGCGTTGAAAACCTCTGGCAGGACTAGCTTCTCGTGTGATTTGGTGCGCCTCATCTAGCCTCTTATTTTCTGAAATTGGTTTCTGAAATTGGTTTCTGAAATTGGTTGGGAAGATTAGTCTGTTAATTGATAGATGCGGTAATAATTGAATACTGCTTAATGCGCATTATTTGTTTTTCGAAGTCGATCAGACGTTTCCTGTTTACCTCTAACTGAAAGCCCTGCTGATCAGTTTCAGGTAAAGCACAGGCGCAAGGCGCTCCAGAATAGCGATAAACATTGCGTCTCGGCCCACGAGAATCTGTGCCTTGTTTTTTAAGACTCCCATCAGAATTTTTTCAGCAGCTTGGTCCGAAGTGAGATTTGCCATGCTCTCAAATGTAGCAGTAATTTCCTCTTTGGTAGGTGCAGCATTGTCTGGAGCGATGTAGCGTGAATCCCTGACTATGTTGGTTTTTACGCCACCGGGTTGTACACAACTGACATTAATATGCGTTTTCTCAAGCTCCATTCTCAATGCATATGTGAAGCCCCGGACCGCAAATTTTGATGCGTTATAAGCTGATTGTGATGGCACTGCAATGGTACCGAAGATACTTGATGTATTAACAATATGGGCCTCTTCAACTTTTTGCATATGCGGCAGAAAAGCTTTTGATCCGTAAACAACGCCCCAAAAATTGATATCCATTAGCCAATTAAAATCTTGATAGGTCATGTGCTCTACATTATCTGTGAGCGACACACCGGCATTGTTAAACACAAGATTGACGTGATTGTGATCACGAACGGCATCGTCAGCGAATGTGTATACCGAATCCTTGTTTGATACGTCGACGATATAGGTAGTGACGTCCACGTTGTAGTTCCTGCAATCTTTTGCAGTTTCTTCAAGTGCGCTTTCGTTGATGTCAGCTAAACCGAGGTGACAACCGCGGCTGGCTAGGGATTTTGCCAGCGCTCGACCCATGCCAGATCCGGCGCCAGTGATGGCAGCGACCTTGTTGTTGAATGATTTCATTTTGACTGTTGGCCTTTTACGGGATAGTAACCTCTAAGTGTCCTTACGACTGCTTGGCAATAGTAATTCGCTGATCTCCGATGCGTTGGGTAATTCTTTTGATGTCAAAATATTCGAGAATCTCAATACACAGGTTGCGACCTATCTGTGTCACATCACGGTATTCCTTGACTGAAAATTTACCGTCGGCATTTAAACGAGATGTTTCGTGGACGTGTAGCTCCAGTTGACTGATACCTTCTGGAAGAAAATATCGATTGGATACGGGCTTGATCAGATATCCTAGTTTTGTGAGTTCACTTAATAATTTTTCGAGCGCACGCGGTGGAAGATTCAGTGTCTTTGCTAAGTCGTGAACGACAGGGGGACGGATGGGGTCCGATTGTAAAATCGGTTCAACTTTTTCCCACAGTTTAGCAGCAGCACTGGACATCTCTGCCCGATGCCCAGACAAGCCATACAGCCCATTTACAAAAGACCACTTTTCTTTCGCAACCAGACTGTTTGCCGCCAATGTTGCGACACCAACGGAAAGTTTGTTGCTGACCATCGAGCTAATCTGGTTAAGCGTTGCTCCGTTTTTCTGCTTGTCATTATTCAGCAGCGACTGAAGTTTTTCCGACATTGATGAGGTTAAATTCTTTAGATTCTGATCGCTAATTAACTGATCATCCTCTGATAAGTAGATCTGGTCACTAGAGGCTTTTTCGAGTGTGGCTATTGGCTTTCTTGTCTGATGAATCAGACCAAGGTGTTCTTCAATTTCCGATTTTGTGAAATTAAAAGCATTCTCGATCGTCGAAATAGTAACACCGAAAGGGTTGGCATCGATTGAATTTTTTAGCGTGATATCGATGTGCCGCGAGTCCCAGGCAGTTTTTATTTTACTCAGCAGCGCAACACGATCGGGCTTTGCTCTGCCGCGAACGACCGAGACAGGATCAAGTACAAAGCCGCCGCCGAGTGTTCTCTCGGCCGCTTGATCTCTGATAATAATACTATCTCCGACACAAAGATTAAGCGGCTCGGTAAGCACCAGTTGGGCGAGCCCGGTTGTACCCGGTGCAATTGCTGTCGAATCCAACGTTGCTACCCGGCCCCGGGTGTGGCTCGCGGCGAAGTGTACATGCACGGAAGTCCAGTGCTTCAGTGATCTTGCCTCATCTGGCAAAATGTGAAGGGCGATGTCGCATCGCTCGGTTTCTCTTTTGTCTAGCTTCGTCGAGAGGTGACTGCCCCGATGGATATCTGTCTTTTCAAGCCCTTGAGCCGATATGTTGATCGCACATCGGTCTCCTGCACGACCCATGTCAGACGGTTTGTTCTGCCGATGAATACCCCTGATGCGTGCGATGTGCTGCCCTGGGTTAATGAGCACTTGATCACCTATAGACGCTTGTCCGGCAAGAACGGAGCCGGTGACGACCAGTCCGGAGCCTTTAACACTAAAACAGCGATCAATTGAGAGCCTGAAAAAACCGTTGGCAGATTTTGATTCAAGACGAGATGACGTGTCGTATAGATAATCAGCCAACGCCTCAATACCATCACCGGTTTCATTAGAAATCTTGAAAATCTCGCATTTATCCTGAGACAGGAATGTGTCCATAGTGAGTGATTTTATTTGTTCTGTTACCTCGGCGACACGGTGTGCATCAACTCTGTCTGTTTTGGTCAGCGCTATGGCACCTTTGGTCACGCCAATTAGATTCAGGATTGCGAGATGTTCTTGTGTTTGCGGCATGGGACCATCGTCTGCGGCAATAACCAGCAAGCCAAAGTCTATTTCTCCAACTCCGGCGACCATATTGTTGATGAACTTAGTATGTCCGGGTACGTCAATAAATCCGAGTTGATTGCTGCCTCGGCTGCAATAGGCATATCCAAGATCGATTGTCAGTCCTCGTTTTTTCTCTTCAACAAGGCGGTCCGTGTCTATACCGGTGAGTCTTCGTACTAGGCTGGTTTTACCATGATCGACGTGGCCCGAGGTGGCAATAATCATAATGGCAGAAGGGGTAGTTGGTCAGTGACGGCGCTTGCATCATCGAGTGTGCGAACATCAAAAATCAATGCGCTGTCTTGCACCCTCCCAATCATTGGAAGTGGCAGGTTACGAAAAGCGACAATGATCTGTTGCAGTAATTGCTCATGACTGGACCCCGAATCAGAAAGCACCGGACATATTTTGATTCCCCAACTCGGTATCAGCGCCGTTGGGAGGGAGCCGCTGCCGATTTGAGATTGGCACTCAACTGTTTCAGTCGTGGCACAAGTGCCTACAGCGCTCTGCAGCATCGGTTTCAGATGTTCTGCCGTTTTTTTGATATCCGCCTGGCTTCTGGTCAGGTGTCGCAAGGTGGGAAGGTTTGAGATGACAGTCTCCGGGTTTCGATATTGTTTCAGCACCTCAAATAGCGCTGCTATCGTCATTTTGTCGACTCTGAGCGCTCTCTTAAGCGGGTTAGATTTGATCCGCTTTACCAGCTCTTTTTTCCCTACAATAATTCCAGCCTGCGGTCCCCCTAGTAACTTGTCTCCACTAAAGGTCACAATATCAGCGCCATTTGTGACTGCTTGTTGTACCGTGGGTTCCGGAGGCAATCCGTGCGGACCGAAGTCGATTAGCGTTCCGCTTCCGAGATCCGTGACAAAGGGCAAGTTGTTTTCATGAGCCAGGGACGCCAGAGCCGCTTCGTCAACAGACTTGGTGAAGCCTTGTATCTCATAGTTACTAGTATGAACCTTCATTAGCATGGCGGTTTCGGTATTAATCGCGTTTTGATAGTCCGCCAGATGAGTTCTGTTAGTTGTGCCTATTTCTACAAGGGTGCAACCTGATCCTGACATGATGTCAGGAATCCGAAAGGAACCTCCGATTTCGACCAGTTCGCCTCTGGAAACCGGCACCTGTCTGTTTCTTGCTAGGGTATTCAATACCAACAAGACAGCTGCAGCATTGTTGTTAACGATCGTGGCGGCTTCAGCGCCAGTAAGTTCTGCCAACAATTGCTCAGTGTGAGAGTCTCTGTCTCCTCGTTTGCCGCTGGAAATATCATATTCGAGATTCGATGCCGCTGCAGCCACCGCACTAATTTGATCGATGGCAGCCTGCGGTAACTGTGAACGACCGAGGTTAGTATGAATAACGGTCCCTGTGAGATTAAGCACAGTTTGAAGGCTGCCTTGGTCTAGGTGAGAGAGTGTATTTTTCACTTCTGCTAAGAGATCAGAAGCTGTGGGAATCGGCGAATCTGGCTTGCGCTGCAAGCCGGCTCGAATTATAGAGAGCTGGTCTCGAATGCATTGAACAAGTTTTGTATGCCCATATTTGGCAATTAGCGGTGCAGCTTCTTCTGCACCAAGAATTGTGTCCACGCCCGGTATTCGAGCGAGCGGGTTAGATTTACCAGAACTCACAACAAGGTTCCTCGTTGCAACGTAACATACATCATTCGTGTTAGCCTTCTACTGCCTCTCGGATGGCGTCCTGCAACGGTCCGAGAGGTCTGATCCAGGGTTTCACCTTCAGATTTTTAGCTGCGATCCAGTCCGATGCAGCTTTTTCTGCTGCTGACTTGTTTGGGTAGATACCTAGGAGCAATACATGCCAGGGAGTGCCTTGACTATTTATGAGAGCGGTCAACGGTTTAGTGATCCCGTTGGTCTCGGCGTACTCCATCACCTCCGATTGCTGCGGTAACGCGATGAGCTGAATCGTGTAGTAATCTGCCGGTTGCTCTAGCAAGCTGTTATTTTGTTCTGGTGGTGCGCTCTCTAGAGTTGCTGCTTCAGTTTGAGGTTCGGTAAACACCGGTGCCTCCAGCGAGGCTGTTGGATTCTGTTGCTGCTGTTCACGCGTTTCTACCGGCGGTAAAACTGCTTGTCGAGGAGCACGGGTTTGAGGCTGTATCGAGGATATTTTTGTATCGTCAGCCTCTGTTTGGCATTCCCACTCTTCGACGCCCTGCTGCCCATAACAATGCCACTTTTTCGCAGTGCGCTGATTATCGATGAGAGAAGGGTTCTCGCAATCAGGCCCACTGCATTGGTCGCCCTTTTTGTTGAATAAGCCACCGATCGAATCAAAAGTTTTATTTACGGTCGAACAACCTGAAATAAAGCTCAAGCCAAAAAGAAATATGAGTGCAAAGCGTAACTTCATGAAGGACGAATTCCTTGTAAGAGTAAAATCGGTGTAAACCGTTAAAATTGCGATTTTTGTGGAAACAAACCGAAAATGCCACCTGTGTGCAAAAACACCAGACATTTTGAATGCTGGAACTTGCCGGCCTTGATTTCTTGGATCATGCCGTAAAACGCTTTGCCGGTGTATACCGGATCGAGGATGACCCCCTCCAGCTGTGCCAGCCACTTGATTGTATCAAATATGACGGGTTCAGCACGAGCGTATCCGGGACCAACATATCCATCTATGATATCAATCGCTGAGGGGCTGATCTCCTGTTGCGGACTGTAGCGTTTATTCCAGCTGGCAATATCTGCTGCGATTTTTCGGCGAAAATACGCCGCGTCATTGCTCACATTAAAAGCAATGGGTCGAGTCTCCAACTGATACTTTTCGCGGCCTATAATCAATCCGCCCATCGTGCCTCCTGAGCCTGCCGCAGAGACTAGGTACTCAGGTGAAATATTATTGGCGGTAAAATCTTCCTTCAGTTCCCTGGACGCTTCGATATATCCCCAGAGACCAATTTCGTCACTGGCACCCACAGGGATGAAAAAGGCTTTTTCACCCTGACTGGCGTATTGCGATATCAAGTTCTCAGCATATTGATCCAAAGCGTCAAACGTAGCTTGATCAAGATAGGAGATAGTGGTGCCTAACACTTGGTCGATGAACAGGTTTCCATCGGCTTCTTCTGGCTCCCGACCTCGCAAAAGCAGATGGCATTCTATGCCCAGTTGTCTGGCGATAACGGCGGTTGCGCGACAGTGATTAGACTGAGGACCGCCGGCAGTGATTAAACGTGTCGCGCCTTCTTCGAGCGCCTGAGCTACGCTGAATTCCAGCTTTCGAAGCTTGTTGCCTGATGCCGTGGTATCCGTAAGGTCATCTCTTTTTAGCCAGATTTCGGGTCCGCCAAGGGCACTCGACAATCTTTCGAGTTTTACCAGAGGGGTTGGCAATCTAGCGAGTTTTATTCTTGGGGGCTTCTGTGCCTGGTTCATTGTCTCGTCTACTGGTCTGTTTGCGTGGTAAGCATTATCCGAGCTGTTTTTCTATACTCAAGAGTTTCAGGTCAAGCGCTTCCCTTGCGGGTGTTTTTCTCAATTGCAAAAGCTGGGTTCTGGCATCTTCAAGCATCAATCTTGCTTCGCCAGCTCTGTTCGTGAGAATAAGAAGTTTTGCAAGAGTGATTTTATATTTCGGTGTTGTTCCCAGTTGATGCTCAAGACTGCGCCAGCGGTTATAGGCCCGTGTTGGTTGGTTTCTATCAAGTTCAAGTTGCATGGCATAGCCTTGAAGTTGTGCTGTCAGGCCAATGTTCTCTATCCCCTGGTCGATAAGATCGAGCGCTTTTTTCAAGCCGCTGGCACCTGTGAGAGCATGGAGTTTTGCCGCGGCAAGGTAGTCTCCCGGGTGAGCTAGAGGTTCCATTGTCAAATAATCAACCCAACTCTGCAGCGCGAGCTTCGTCTGTTTCGCTGCATGAGCAGAGCGGGCTTTTAGCAGTAAGGCGGGCGCATACCCAGGATTGATTTCGATATATTGATTAATGTGAAGCAGGGCATTATTGAATGCACCACTGTGAAAATAAAGTTGGGCAAGCGCAAACTCAACATTGATGTGCGTGTCTATTTGTTTTGCCAGTCGAATATCTTGTTCCGCTTTGTCCCATTGCCCTGTGCGAGTGTAGGCTGCTCCTCTGGTCATAAGTAGGGAAGGGGCATCTGGGCTAATCGCAAGCAATGCATCGAGTTCGGCGATGCTGCTATGATCCCCTTGGTGGGCCGATAATGCCGGTAAATACAGGCTTATCGATGCCAACATGATTTGTAAGATTGGTCTCATCGAGCTCCTCGTATGATTGTAAAGTAGTCGTGAACATCGCCGTGTTCATCGATAAACCTCGAAGTCAATTCGGACCTCCCTGCATCAATAACAACCGACCCCTTTATCGCCAAACCGTTCTTTCTGTATCCCGGTTTTGTCTCATCAAAGGTTCTATGTACCGGATGTTCGAGCCAATTCGGCAAGGTGCATCCGAGAAACTGACCTTCAGCACAGGGGGACTTTCTATCCGCTTTGCCGGAACTGCCTGCGACAGTGTAAACCGTGCGTTTGTCAGCACCGCTGCTATCTAACTGTGGGTATAATTCTCCTTGTTGTCCTATCGCTGGTTCACCTTTGACATTAAGTAGCGCCTGAGTAGCCGGGTCGAAGGTATCAGACGTTCCATGATGGCCGTTAACATACCAGGAACGCTCATAGGAGTGAGCGTGACCGCTGTAGACAACATCGACACCGTAATCTTCAAACACTGGGGCAAACGTTTGCCTCATGTCAATTTCGTTCTGTTCGCGATCTGAATCGTGATTGCTTCCCTTGGAATATGGGGGATGATGGAAAATAACGATCGTCCAGTCCAACTGATTTGCGCTCAGGTCATCAATGAGCCAGTCCCTCATCGCAGCGCGTTGGTCTTTGTCTCTGTTTGAAAGCTGGGAATCGAGACTGACTATGTGTACGTTACCGTAGTCAAACGCGTAGTATTGCTCGGTCCCGCTGGGCACACCGCCGAGTTCTCCTCGGGAGGGCAGACTGAATATGTTCAAATAAGGTAAACCGTAGGCATCCGGTCCGTCGCCAGTACTATCGTAGGAATCAGGATCAGCAGAGGTGCTAATACCTCCCATGTGAATCATCAGCGGGCCAGCTTCACACGCCGGTAATTTCCTAAACAGGCAAACATCGAAGGGTGCGCCGACGCCCATCTCGTGGTTGCCAATGGTTGGCCAAGTGCCGACGGAATGGATGATATCTCTGTAAATATCAAAGAACGCGCCCTGCCATTGTTCGTCGGTGCCTTCCATATACGCGTTATCGCCAAGAAGTAGCAACAGGTCCAGAGGTTCGCTATTTGCTTGCGTTTGGTTATATTTAAGAAAACCGTTCATCACGTCAATTGCTTCACCCGCGTGAGAATAGTGCCCAAGGGATTGTTCCGTCGCTGTACCCGAATCTCCCAGTAACCAAATATGCGTATTGCCGTCTGAGGGCAGGGAGCCTTTGCGTGGTGCCGTGCTGAAGGACATTACCGTTTCACGTGAACCGTTTCCCTTAAATCCATAGTAGTATCGCGTATCGGGTTCTAGATCGTTTAAAAAGACCAGTTTGTGATTGCGCTCTTGCTCTGCGCTCTTGCGTGCGCTTAAGTCATTTCTTTTTGTGCCATACCAAACTTCATTCTGGTCACCGCGCCATTTTATAATCGCACTCGACGATGAGACTTGTTGGAGGAACAGCCTGTTCGGCACTTTCAGCACTTTCGGCACTTCGGAAGTTACGCCGGTTTCTGTAGACGGTTGCTCTTTTTGTTGCTGCCAAGACGGATTAATCGATTGTGAGTTTGTGCAGGACGCCACCAAGCAGTATGTGCTGATGACGATCAAAACGAGATGTTGCTTGCTCAATGGTGGCCCTCTTTAGGTCATATGATGTGTGAATTAAAGCCCCGCGCATGTTAACACGATGGATCATCTTGGCGATGTCGCTATTGAACTCATCGTTTGGTTACCAGTAGACTCAATTCAAACGAAAACTAACTAAAGGTGAATATGTGAAAATTTCAACATCAATGCACTATGGCCAGAGCTATATCGGCGCCACCAAAGAAATCGTAGAGATGGAAAAAGCCGGGCTCGACTGTGTTTGGCTGGCTGAAGCCTATTCTTTTGATGCGGTGAGTGCGATGGGGTACGTCGCTGCTAAAACAGAGAGAGTAACCATTGCGTCAGGCATCCTGAATATATACAGCCGCACACCAACATTACTGGCGATGACTGCGGCGGGCATCGATGCTTTGTCTGAGGGTCGGTGCATGCTTGGGTTGGGTGCATCTGGTCCCCAGGTCATTGAGGGCTTCCACGGTGTGCCGTACGACGCGCCAATGACCAGAATTCGGGAGATCGTTGATATTTGCCGAGAGGTGTGGAGAAGGGATGAAAAACTCGACTATCAGGGAAAGAAATATCAAATCCCATTGCCCGCGGATCAAGGCTCTGGACTTGGTATCCCGTTAAAAATAATCAACCACCCTTACCGCAGCGATATTCCCATAGCACTGGCAACTTTGGGAGAGAAAAGTGTCGAGATGACAGCAGAGATCGCTGATGCCTGGTTGCCAGCGTTTTTCATGGCGGAAGGCGCAGATGCCGTATGGGGAGACGCGTTACGCCGTGGTAACGCGAAACGTGATCCTTCGCTTCCACCGTTGGAAGTTTATGCTGGCGGTTCCGTTGCAATTGGTGAGGGTTTGGAAAGCTATCGCGATATGTCTCGACCTGGAATTGCTTTGTACGTAGGGGGTATGGGTGCCAAAGAAAAGAATTTCTACAATCAGATATTCAGAAAGTATGGATATGAAGAAGAGGCTGAATTGATTCAAAACCTTTATCTGTCTGGTCGAAAGTCAGAGGCCGAAGCTGCGATACCACAAAGTTATTTAGATTCGACTTCGCTTATTGGTTCAGAGGGGTTCGTGAAAGAGCGCCTGCAGGTATACAAGGAAGCAGGCGTCACCAACTTGAATGTAAGCTTCCAAGGCACAACCTCGGAGGAGCGAGTCAGAAACTGTGATGCGTTCAAAAATCTGATTGAGAAGATCTGATCTCCAAAAAGGCTATCCCTCAGGGTGCGTGGCTTGATTGGCTCGAAGCTTGATGAGCGTTTTGGTTGAAATATAGGGTGACAGGAACAGATATGGCGTCGGATCAATCACTTGCAGCTACGCTCACACATACACAGCGATTGCAGTGTGAAGGTCGTGACATTCCTTGGTTGTTAAACCAGTGGGTAGAGCGCACGCCTGACAAGGTGTTTTTGCATTGGTCACCTTTTGATTTGGAGGATGCAAGTTGGACTTATGCTGAGTTTCAGCAGCAAGTTATTCTCGTTGCAAACAATCTCGCAAAATCTGGTGTGATTGCTGGAGACAAGGTACTTATTCACATGGATAATTGCCCGGAATTTCTTCTCTGCTGGTTCGCTTGTGCGCACCTCGGTGCTATTGCTGTTTCGACCAATACGAGGTCTGTGGCAAGAGACCTGACTTATTTTGCTGAGTTTGCGGAAGTCAGTTGTGCTATCACACAGCCTACCTTTGCTCGACTGCTGCGTAGTGCGGCGCCTAAGATCAAGGCGCTGTTTGTGACAGATGGTGACGTACCTGATTCGGAGAAAAACGAGTTTAGACCTTTTTCTGAATTGCTTGAACGGAGCACAGCTGTCGCGACTACGGCCAGGGCTGCAGATCCCTGGGCTGATCTTGGGATCCAGTTCACATCCGGTACCACGTCACGCCCAAAAGCTGTTCTCTGGACACATGCCAATGCGGTTTGGGGAGCGCAGGTGAACGCGACCCAAATGAGGTTGCGACATGAAGATTGTACGTTGATTGTTTTGCCCTTGTTTCACACAAACGCCCAGTCGTATTCAATGCTATCGACACTCTGGGCCGGCGGCACGATGGTATTGCAGCCAAGGTTTTCAGCGTCGAGGTTTTGGTCAGTCTCTGCGAGGTATAGCTGCAGTTGGGCGTCACTTATTCCTTTTTGTGTCAAAGCCCTTGCTTCTCAACCGGTACCTGAGGAAAACCATTATCGGTTTTGGGGATTAGGCGCACATCTACCGGAGGTGCAGAGCCGTTATAATATCCAAACGATCGGTTGGTGGGGTATGACAGAGACCATCACACAGGGAATCATCGGAGATATTGATCATCCAGGGCCCAGATTGTCGATGGGCAGATCAAGTTTTGCCTACGATGTGCGAGTGACAAATGAAGCTAATGAGCTTTGCGGGGTGGGTGAAAAAGGATTTCTTACTATTAGAGGCGTACGCGGCGTCAGTCTTTTTAAAGAGTACTACAAGAATCCAGAGGCGAATCGTGAGAGCTTCGATCAACACGGCTGGTTTGTTACCGGCGATGTGGTGAGATTTGATGAAAATGGTAACCTATTCTTCTGTGATCGAGAAAAAGACATGCTTAAAGTGGGCGCAGAAAATGTTGCCGCATCGGAAATCGAAACGATCATTATGTCATCAGGTCTTGTCTCGGAGTGCGCTGTCGTTGCTCAAAAACATGACATGCTGGATGAAGTACCTGTTGCATTTGTCATATTGAGCGAGAAAATACCGAGGCTCCTGAATGAAGTGGAACAGGAGAAGATCAAGCGCAGAATCATCGATCATTGCGTGAGCAATCTCGCCGATTTTAAGGTCGTCAGAGCTGTCCATATCGTCGACTCCTTGCCACGTTCAACACTTGAAAAAATTGCCAAAAACGAATTGCGTGACAGATTGCCGTTGATTGTTTCTGCATCGCCTTAGAGAGGTTCAGTCATAAAATTTTTAACACTAACAGTTGTGCCAAGGTCTAGGTTGATCGCACTTCTGGTTGCCACTGTTTTGTGGCTAGGCGGGTGCGAGCCCAAGCCGCCGCCGATCCTGACGGTTTCCGGGAACACCATGGGCACGACCTATAGCGTAAAGGTTGTGGGGGCTAATGTAGACCGGGACAAGCTTCAGAATGCAGTTCAGATGACGGTGGACAGGATTAACCAGCTAATGTCCAACTACAAAGATGACTCTGAGTTGTCTTTACTCAACCGAAGCGCGCTCGATACGCGATTTCCAGTGTCTAATGAAACGCGGGAGGTTTTGGCGTTGTCAGCGCAAATCCATGCACTGAGCGATGGTGCCTTCGATATTTCACTTGGACCCGTTGTTGAGTTGTGGGGCTTTGGTCCAACACCGACGGATTTAAGAGTACCGCCGACTGAAGTGATTACAGAAGCTTTGAGCCAAACCGGTACCGACGGGTTAGTGTTGGGTGATGTTTACGTTCAACGCACACGGGATATCTCCCTAGATCTCTCAGCGATTGCGAAAGGTTACGCAGTAGATCAGGTCGCGCAGATGCTCGATAGTGAGGGTTACAAAGACTATCTGGTTGAGATTGGCGGAGAACTTAAGGGTCTAGGAACAAACCAGGCAAACAACCCTTGGCGAATTGCAATAGAGTTGCCGGACTCAACCAAGCGAGAAATGTACTCGGTGATTGAGTTACGGAACCTCGGCATGGCGACTTCAGGCGATTATCGAAACTACTTTGAGGTTGATGGCAAACGCTATTCCCATACAATTGATCCGGCAACGGGCATGCCAATAACCCACAATCTTGCCTCGGTGACAGTGTTAGACGCTTCTGCTGCACGAGCTGATGGGTTGGCAACAGCAATCAATGTGATGGGAGCAGAGAAAGGAATTGCACTGGCTAATGCCCAAAACATTCCAATAATGGTTATAATGAAAGAGGCCGAAGGGTTTGTCGCAAAAACCTCAAAGGCATTTGATAAGTACGTCTCTACTCAATAAAGTACCAAGCTGCGGTTGCGTGCGTAACTTCAAATGCAAAGTGCTAGCCCGAGCAGAAGACACCCATTCAAGGGTGTAAACACACTGAAGAGGTTCAGGAATGGCTGAAATACTAATTACTTTTGTTGCTTTACTGACGATCGTCGGTGCTATGTCCGTTGGTGTGTTGATGGGTCGCAAGCCTATAAGTGGCAGTTGTGGCGGCCTAGCAAATGCCGGTGTAGGTGGACCTTGCGAGATTTGTGGCGGTGATATGAGTAAGTGTGATGCTGAAAGCGACATGACGACAACATCTGCTGCCAAAATTGGGGCTGACACGTCGCTGTTTGTTGAGGCAAGCACCTCCCAAAATCGTGGATAACGACCTTTCTGTCACTCTGACAAGCGCACCTTTTAATTCTACCGTCAATCCCAGAACATCCGCCTTGCCTGAAAGGGTGTGAACCCCTCGCCTTGGTTTACATTCAGGCAAACATGTCGAATAGGTTTTCAGATTTGTATCCTCGGTAGAGCGATGCTTTGATGCAGTAAAACTAATCCTGTTCTTGATAAGTTAAGCTGGAATAGCGCATCATTCGCTTCACCGAATTAACTAATAGATATTACTATCAGGAGCTTTCCCAATGTACTCAATGACCCAGCTTGTGCGCCGTGCTGCCCAAACGAATGGTAATGCGATTGCAACCCTCGATGGCGAACGAAGTCAGACTTGGAAAGAATTTGTAGTAAGAGTGGCTGCATTTGGCGGTGGTCTACAGAAACTGGGTATAGCAAATGGAGATTGCGCGGCCATTCTTGCGCTCAACAGTGATCGTTACTTTGAATTTATGTTTGCTGTGCCTTGGGCGGGTGGCGTCTTTCAGCCGGTAAATACCCGTCTTGCTGGTCCTGAGGTGACATATTGGCTGACTGACTCTGAGGCGAAAGTTGTGTTCGTAGACACCAGCTTTGCCCCACTGATAGAGAAGATACGCGGTGATTTACCCCACGTTGAACATTTCGTTTTTATCGATGATGGTGATGTACCGGCTGGCTATCTTTCATATACAGACCTTGTTTCGGCGGACCCAATTCCCGATGCTGGTAGAGAAGGCGATGATGTTGCAGGGTTATTTTATACTGGCGGTACAACTGGTAGATCTAAAGGTGTCATGCTCAGCCACGCGAACCTCGTGGTTAACGCATTGCAGGCTTTTTCTGTATTTGACATGTCACCAACCGATAAAGTGTTGCATGTTGCGCCAATGTTTCATATCGCAGATGCATTTGTCTGTCTGATGACGGCAGCTACAGCAGGCTCAAACTTCTTCCAACCGGCATTCGATCCCGTGAGCACAATGAAAGGGGTTCAGGAATATAGCATTGACCGAATGTTGTTGGTCCCAACAATGATTAATATGTTTGTTAATCATCCCGAGGTTGAGAACTTTGATTTGAAATCTCTGAGCCAGATTCTATACGGTGCGTCGCCGATGCCTGAGCCAGTGATTAAAAAAGCGATGGAAATCCTACCTCATACACAGTTCTATCAAGCCTATGGTCAGACTGAGGCCGCCCCGTGCATCACGCTATTAGACGCCGGTCGACACACATTTGAAGGCCCGCTTGCGGGTAAGATGAAATCCGCGGGTCAGGCGATTGCCGGCGTAGAACTCGCGGTACTCGATGAAAATGGCGCACCTGTAGAAACTGGCGTTGTTGGCGAGGTTTGTATGAAAGGACCCAATGTCATGCTTGGTTATCGAAATATGGAAGAGCAAACCAACAACACTATCGTCGATGGCTGGCTCCACACTGGTGACGGTGGCTACCTCGATGAAGATGGTTTTCTGTTCATCGTAGACCGTGTTAAAGACATGATCGTTTCAGGTGGAGAGAATGTCTATTCGGCCGAAGTTGAGAATGCCATTTATCAACATGATGCGGTTGCTCAATGTGCGGTGATTGGTATTCCGAGTGAAAAATGGGGTGAACAGGTCCATGTGATTGTGGTTCCCAAGGAAGGAATGGATGTCTCTGAGGATGATCTTATCGCACACTGTAAGACACTGATTGCCGGGTTTAAGTGTCCTCGTTCGGTGAGCTATCAGTCAGCGCCATTGCCACTTTCAGGCGCAGGCAAAATACTAAAAACAGAACTCAGAAAACCGTTCTGGAAAGATGGCGAGCGAAATGTAAACTAGATTCGTTCCGCTCGAGTTTCATCGCGCGTTATTGATCTCGTTTATTTGACTGGCGAGCCCCTTTTACATCGGAGCAAAGCACGGCTGGTGACTGACCTGTAGTTGATCATTGAGTAGATAGCAGTCCTGCCTTTTTATTTTTTCAGTACTTGCGAAATTAATGACCTCGCAACTCACTTTACGTGTGTTCAGGCGCTAGTTCACAATCCCAAGCGCGAATAATACTGTGAAGGATGAAGCGCCTGTGCTTATATGCTTCAATACGTTCTTTCCGGTATTGGACAGCGTAACTTTGAGGTCTTTGATTGACAATTGGCGAATGGGGGTAGCGTTCCGCTACACCTATTCCAGTGCATCGGATCAGTTGGTTTCTTTTATGTCACTGATCTCTGTCGCCGGACTTATCCTGGGTGTTGCAGTGCTGGTCATTGTGCTCTCAGTCATGAATGGGTTTGAAAGGGAACTCAGGGAGCGTGTTCTCGCTGTGCTTCCTCATGGCGTTGTTTTTGCTGATAATGGTTTTGCAGACTGGGGAGCTGTGACGGACCGTTTTTTAGCCCATCCAAAAGTCGTTGCAGCGGCGCCTTACGTCGAAGGCGCTGGTTTAATCATTGGGCAGGATAAGCTGCTCGGAGTGTCATTTACGGGTGTTGATCCAGTAGCCGAATCCAAAATTTTTGGTATTGGTCAATTTACCCAAACTGGATCGCTAGATGCGCTGGTGTCTGGGAAGTTTGGTTTAATCATTGGCTCAAGTTTGGCTAAGCAACTGGATGTCACGTTAGGTGACAGAGTAACGCTGATAATGCCGGATGCCCAGCTCACACTTGCGGGGCCTGTACCTAGAAGCAAGCGATTTACCATTGTGGGTGAGTTTACTGCAGGAACAGATGCGGATAAGTCGACTATCCTTATGCACCACAAAGATGCACAACGGCTCTTGCGTCTCCAAAGCGTTAACGGGATACGCATCTCACTTAACGATCTGTTTGAGGTGCAAGATGTGTTGCCTGAATTGGCGGCTGGGTTGAATCGTTCCGATGTTTTTTATGCCAGCTGGATGCGCCGCTATGGCAATCTCTACAACGCAATTAGTGTTCAAAAATCTACGATGTTTCTGCTTCTCTCTATGCTGATCGCAGTTGCCGCCTTCAATGTTGTCTCAAATCTTGTGATGGTTGTGAACGATAAACGCTCGGATATCGCGATTCTTAGAACCATGGGAGCGCATCCAGGCACGATTTTGCGGATATTTATTCTCCACGGTGCACTAGTGGGGGCGTTGGGAGTAACGCTAGGTGTGTTGCTGGGTATTCTTGTTTCTTCGAATGTGAGTAACCTATATTTAGTGATTGAAAACCAATTCTCTCTAGGCTTGATGGATGAATATTTTGTCCACTATTTACCCTCAGAAATATTACCTGGGGATGTTTTTCTAGTTGCGTTTGTATCCATGATTATTTGTTTATGTTCGTCAATATATCCGGCTCTTTCTGCTGCGAAGACTGATCCGGTGGAGTGTTTGCAGTATGAAGCCTGACCCAGTGATAACAGCTACAGACATCCACAAACATTTTGTTCAAGGTGAACAGGATCTTCACATTTTGCGAGGCATAGACCTGACGGTGAATCAGGGAGAACGAATTGCTATCGTTGGTTTGTCCGGAAGTGGAAAAAGTACATTACTTCATCTGTTGGGCGGTCTAGACAGTTGCGAAGAGGGTTGCATACAAATAAATGGTAAGAACCTCCGTGACCTAAGCGAAGATGAACTGTGCCGATTACGAAACAAAACCTTGGGTTTCATCTATCAGTTCCATCATTTAATGATGGATTTCACCGCGCTCGAAAACGTCATGATGCCGCTTAGAATCGGTGGAGCGGCGATAGTACAAGCAACGGAACTGGCTGAAAAAATGCTGGATCGCGTTGGTCTAGGAGACCGTTTGGATCATAGACCGGGTCAGCTTTCTGGGGGCGAACGGCAACGGGTTGCTATCGCAAGAGCGCTTGTAACACGTCCTCAATGTGTTCTCGCGGATGAACCTACGGGTAATCTGGATGAAGGCACCGCGCTTGAAATTGATGAGTTGATGATCGAACTTAGCGACGAGTTGAATATTAGCTTTGTCATCGTCACGCATAACCTTGCTCTCGCTGCACGTATGGACCGTAAACTTGAATTGCATAACGGAGTACTCGATTGAAATTTCGAATTCCCTTCGAGATAGCGGTCAGGTACGCCCGCAGCAGAAAAGATACCGGGTATCTTTCTTTTATATCGAAGGTATCTTTGGTAGGAATGAGTTTGGGAGTGATTGTTCTGACGGTGATTGTTTCTGTGATGAACGGCTTCGATACCGAGCTAAAACACAGAATACTGGGTGCAGTGCCCCATGTTGTGTTGGTCGATCAGGGGGCCAACCTAGACCGCGATGTCTTGATGTCTAATCCTGACGTTGCCTATGTAGCGCGGTTCCAACAGCGTCAGGGTATGGTGGTAGGCAGAAACGCGAGTAAATTGATCACCATATACGGCGTTGATGCGGTTTCAGAGCCTTCAGTCTCAGTAATTTCCAGTCACATGGTCGATGGAGAAATGACTGTGTTGACACCTGGCTCAAATGCAGTGGTGATCGGTCAAACACTCGGATATCAACTAGGGTTGAGGGTAGGTGACGAGCTTGCAATCGTGTTGCCAAAGCCAAATGCTAGTGGGCACTCTGTAAAGCCGGTGCTTGCCAAAGTCACTGTAGAAGGCTTTTTTGAATTGGAGTCGGAGCTGGATTATAGCTTGATATTGATTTCGCTTGAGGACTTACAAGGTATATCCGGCGATAATAGAGCGGGCTTCAGGATTAAATTACATGATATTTTTGCTGCAGACTCCTATGTTCTTGCGATTCTGGAACAATATGGTCAGCAGGTCGAGACATCCAGTTGGACCGAACAGTATGGTGATTTTTTCGAAACAGTGAAAATGGAAAAAGTCATGATGTTTGTCCTGCTGTCTTTTGTAGTGATGATCGCAGCGTTCAACATCGTCTCGGGTCTTAGTATGATGGTTAAAGATAAGGCCAGTGACATCGCTATATTGACGACGCTTGGTTTGCCTTCTAACAGTTTGATGCTGGTTTTCGTCATTCAGGGTGCAGTGATCGGTTTGATTGGGATCATTTTGGGGCTGGCCGTCGGTTTACCTATGGCCTATTTTGTGCCCGAAATTGTAAATTTTATCGAACAAATCGTTGGTGGCAGAATGCTAGCGGGGACTTACTTCAGCGAGGTGCCCAGTGACGTGAGGTATGGTGATATTGCCGTTGTGGTCGTAGTATCGATTGTGATTGCTCTGTCGGCAACACTTTATCCTGCCTACACCGCTTCACGGTTGGACCCTGCAGAGGTTCTCAGAAGGGAATAAATACTAGATTCAATGCTTTGGCCGGTCTTTGGCACGACGCTCCGTCAGCCTTTGCTTGATTTTTCTGCGTCTGCGCTCGCTCCAGTTTCTTGAAACCCTCCACCGCCAATAGAGTCTGGACGTTATGAACGCGAGGGTTCCGAGCGTGATGCCTGTAATGAGTGAACCGAGCAAAAGTGGTTGCCAGACCAAAGCGAACTGCTGGTAAAGCCATTCGAATGAAAGCTCGATAGTGCTAACGCGATTCGGTTCATTAAGTATCCATGTGCCAATTTTATAGGTTGCATAAAACATCGGCGGCATCGTCAACGGATTGCTGATCCAGATGAGCGCGATCGAAATAGGCACATTGGCTTTGAGCCATAAGCACAGGAATATACCGGGAATCATCTGGAAAGGTATGGGTAGGAAGCAACAGAAAAAACCGACAAAAAATGCGACCGATACTGAATGTCGATTAAAGTGCCATAGATTATTTTGAAAAATGACTTCGCCGAAAAAGTGCAGCGCTTTTTGCTTTCGGAGGTCATCTCTGTTTGGAAGGTATTTTTTCAACTTTATTTTTTCTGATGCGCAATCTTGAGGGTAAATTATAGCTGCGTCGAGAGATCGTCTCCATCAATTACAGATATCTCGCACATAAATTTTCACTATTGCGTCATAGACTCGAACTTTCGGGGGAAATCGTAACCTCTGGGTCAGTTCATGAACGCTATTTTTATTGCCTTTGTCTGCGCAACGCTGCTAACCGTTCGGTTGCCAATCGTAATTCTACCATCTACCGTCGCGGGACTATGCCTTTTTTCTCCTATTGCCCTGTTTGCCCTAACAAAAGCTCGTAGCCAGTTTTTCGGCGCTTTTTATCTCGGTTTTCTCTATGTCGTATTCAATACACATCAGTGGCTTGATGCCTCGCTGCCCCCTGAGTTGGAACAAAAGAATATGGTGATCGAGGGCTACGTGAGCTCTCTACCGGTATATGCACGTGCGTCGGATGGGGCCCACGGGAGTTTAAATGCCTGGCATAAAGGAGGTCATAACAAGTTCCAGTTTCAGATTGAGAAGACAGATAGCGGATGGGAAGGCGGCCTTGTGCAGTTGTCTTGGTACACGGATGCTGAGGTGCAGGCAGGGCAAAAGCTGCGTCTCGAGGTGAGATTGAACAGACCAAGAGGGTTAGCGAATCAGGGATTATTTGACTATGAAGCTTGGTTGTTTAGTCGCCAAATCGTAGCAATCGGTTATGTTCGATCCGGGGAGCAGTTGTCGGTACAGGGCGTTTTCCGACTTAAGACGCTTGCCGACCGATTCAGGCAAAACTTGAGTCACCGAATCAGGTCTCTGGCGGGTGACAATACTTTTATGCCTCTGCTTCTGGCTTTGAGTCTGGGAGCAAGTCAGGAGATACCGCCTGAAATGTGGGAGATACTGTCCTCAACCGGGACGAATCACCTACTCATTATCTCCGGATTGCATGTTGGTTTGATTGCTGCTTTGTCATTGGGTTTATTCAGATATCTTCTTAAGCGGGCCCCCAATACCCGACTGATTGCAGGGATATTGTCTGGAATCGTAACGTTATTTTATGGGTTGTTGGCAGGGGGAAGCTTACCTGTCCAGCGGGCGTTAACCATGGTATTTGTTGTATACCTTGCGTTGTTCCTAAAACGATCCTCCTCTGTGCTAACCATGTGCTGTCTCGCACTCTTTTGTGTTGTCCTGATAGACCCTTTTGCTTCTTTATCGCCAGGTTTCTGGCTCTCCTTTGGCGCCGTGTTCCTGTTGTTATTCGTGTTTGCTCTGTCACGAGGTGATCTGAATTTGAGCCGATCTCCCATGATGGAGGAAGGGTCAGCATTATCCGGGATAGCAATTTTCAGGCATGACGTGCTCTGTCGTCAGTGGAAAGTGTTTTCACATAAAGGAAAACAAATGATTTACTCGCAATGGGTAGTATTTGCCGGGATGGCACCGTTGATGCTAATCAATGTGTCGCAGTTGTCACTTATTGGATTCCTAGCAAATCTCGTTGCGATACCGTTTGTTTCGTTGGTTATTGTTCCGCTAACTTTTGCTAGCTTACCTGCGGTGTTGCTTCACGATGCCGTTGGCGCCTGGTTGGTAGCACTGATGATGGATTTGTTGTCTTGGTTATGGCGATATCTGACCTTTCTCAGTGAATTCAAATTGATGTTTTATCCCAGTGCTTTTCCGCTGGCTTCGGGTTTGTCAGCCATACTCGCTGTGATCATTTTTTTCGCTCCTGGCCGCGTGGTACCGAGATGGCTGTGTGTGATATTTCTGTTGCCGTTACTGGTAGGCCAAATTCCTCGCTCAGCCTCTCAAGGAGAAGTGCAATTGACGCTACTTGATGTGGGGCAGGGATTAAGTGTTGTGATCAAAGGTGCCAATCACACAGTGGTCTATGACACCGGACCGAAATATGGGGCACGGTTCGATACGGGTCAACAAATCGTCACGCCATTTCTTCGAAGCCAGGGCATAAACAGAATTGACAGGTTAATTGTGAGCCACAATGATAACGATCACGCAGGTGGTGCTGAAGCGCTGCGTCGAAACTTTGAGATTAGTGAAACGCTCCGAAGCCTGCCAGTCAATGCGATGGACATCTCCTGTGATCAGGTTGATGGGTGGATCATGGACGGTGTCAAATATTCATTGGTCCAGCATGTGAGCATTAAGCAGATCAACAACACGAATGATCAATCCTGTGTTTTACTTGTGCAGACCAAGCGATACACGATTTTGCTCCCGGGAGACATCAGCTCAGATGCGGAAGAACGCCCTGGCATGAAAAGGCTCCGAGATATAAATCTTCTGATTTCCCCGCATCATGGTAGCGCGACGTCCTCGGGGCCAGCTTTTCTTAATCGTTTGGCACCGGACCTAGTGCTGGTCTCTGCAGGCTATAACAATAAGTTTGGTCACCCGCATAAAAGCGTGTTAAACCGCTACCGAGCCAGAAGTATTAAGGTGCTGAATACAGCCGAGACCGGTGCAATAACGATTAAGACGGATAACATTCCGCTTGTTTCTTATGCCAGACAGCATCCTGCAGGTATTTGGAGACCGTTGGGCGCTAAGTCCCTAAAAACGCTGGTTGAAATGGGCGTGATCGGAACCGATTCGGGTTCGTCGACGGAGATTGGACATTGAGGGCTGAATCTTCTAAATTGCGGTCAAATGAACGACTAAGGACCTGATCTTTGCTGACAGGTACCATCAAATTGCGCAATCTTCGACATATCGACCAGCACCTGTTAAGTCTTAAGCGGCCTTGGCATATTGGCTCAAGGCTTTTCTTTCTGTTTATCCATGCTATTGCATGGATGAGTGACCATGCTGCATTTGTAATTGACAACCGGAGTAGTTAATCCATGAGTTATCCCACTTCTGCGGTGCAACCTCGAATACTGTTTCAAATGAGCGGCTCAATCGCCGCCTACAAAGCATGTGAGGTAATCTCAAGCCTTGTCAAAGCAGGCTGCGAAGTTAAGGTCGCGGCAAGTAAATCCCTTTATCATTTCATTGGCAGGTCTACGCTAGAAGGTCTAACAGGCAATAAGGTGTTTGATGATGTTTTTTCATCAGGAGACGCGATGGAGCACATTAACTTAGAGCGTTGGGCTGACCTGATTTTATTGTGTCCTGCAACAGGGAACCAGATCACGGCGCTGGCGAATGGAACGGCTTCCGACGCGATAGGTACTCTGTTTTTGGCGCATCACTTCGAGAAACCATATCTCATTGTGCCAGCTATGAATCACACGATGTGGGCACATCCAGCTGTCGAGCAAGCAGTCAAACAATTGAAAGATTGGGGTATCTTATTTCAGGATCCTGAGTCAGGCATATTGGCTTGCGGTGAAGAGGGCGCAGGTCGACTGGCAGAGCCGGACCAAATTCTGGCAACCATAGACAGGTTGTTGGGAAATAGAGTGATTGGGGTTGCAGACCATGCTTCTAGGAAAAAGAAGATATTGGTAGTTTATGGCGGTACTGAGGAGCAGATCGATGCTGTTAGAACGATCAGCAACTTTAGCACCGGTCGGACTGGAGCACATTTGGTGGATTGGTTCCGTCAACAGGGCCATGAAGTTGTTGCGCTTGGAAGTCACAGGGCTGAAAGGCCGAGTGATACAGGTGATTTACGAGAGTTCAAAAGTTTTCAGGATCTTGAAAATGAACTTAGAGTGCTCCTAGCTGAATCTAACTTTGATGCGGTTGTCCAACTTGCCGCAGTTAGCGATTTTTCAGTATCGGGCATTGAAATCGATGGAGAGATAACCCCGCCCAAACACCAAGCTAAAATGTCATCTCAATCCGAGTTTAAAATTGTACTGAGTAAAAATCACAAAATTATCGATTTGATTAAAGGCTTTAGCGTAAACAAAGCTGTAAAGGTTATTGCTTTCAAGCTCACCCACACCAATGATCAGCAAGCACGGGATGAGGCGGTTGCTAAACTCACAAATTCGACCGGCATAGATTTTGTAGTTCATAACGATCTTCAGGAGATAGCGGCAGGAGACAACGCACATTTGTTCGAAGTGTACAAGGGTACCGACATTGTTTGTTCGGGCAAGACGAAAACCGACATGGCAATTGCCCTTGACAAAATCGTTAGTGAGTAAATAGCTTGTATAAAATCAAACAAAATTTTCGAGGGATTACATAAATAATGATTCTTTGTTTGGATGTAGGAAACAGTCAGCTTTACGGTGGCGTATTTGACGAAAACCAAAAATTGCTTCTGCAATTTCGAAAGACCTCGCAAGCGGGTTCTTCCTCGGACGAGTCTGCAATATTTTTGCGATCGGTACTGCGTGAAAACGGTCTTAATCCAGAAGAAATTGACCGAATTGCAATATGCTGTGTTGTACCCGACGTGCTTTATTCGCTCAGAAGCGCCTGTACAAAATATTTTAATATTGATCCGTTCGTGCTCGAGGCGGGTGTTAAGACCGGACTTAAGGTCAAGTATAAAAACCCGCTCGAAGTAGGCTCCGACCGCATTGCCGATGCGGTTGCCGCTTCGCATCTTTATCCGAATAGAAACCTGATTATCGTTGATTTCGGTACAGCAACGACCGTCTGCGCCGTATCTTCTAATCGAGAGTTTCTCGGTGGAAATATTATTGCAGGAGTAAGGCTCTCGATGGAGGCATTGGAAGCGAAGGCGGCAAAATTACCCTCGGTTGAAATAAGACGTCCCGGTACCTCGGTGGGTAGAACTACAATCGAGAGTATTCAGTCGGGATTGTACTGGAGCAATGTTGGTGCGATTCGCGAACTCACGAATCAGATCTCAAAGGAGATGTTCGATGGGGACAAACCAATGGTAATTGGTACGGGTGGCTTTGCTCATCTGTTTGAAGATGAAGGCTTGTTCGACGAAATAGTGCCGGATCTTATTCTAATGGGACTGTATCTCGCACTTGATCTAAATCATCCGCGTTCCGACCCAAAGTCACGAAAAGGTACGATGACGAGTTGTTAAGCGGTGTAACCATAGACGACGCGTTTAAGCATACTAACAAGTTCTGACTTGTCTTTCTGATTAAGAAAGCTGCCAATCTCGAGCTCTTTGCCATGGGACCTGATGCAGACAATTTTCGGATCCCACGGATGTTTTGGTGTGGAGATAAGGAATTGTGACCAGGACCGATTAAACTGACGAGATTGTTCCGGTTTCCTCCGACCAGATTCGATGAGAACTTCATGTTCGGAAATCGTGATAACTTCCTGTCTGTCGCACTTTAGCAGGCAAAGATAAATACAAGCGCCGAGAAAAAGCATCTCGAGTATTGAAAATGGCAGCACTAGCCATGCGCCTTGAATCATGAAGCCTAAGCCAACCACCAAAGAAATGCCCATCAGGGTGTAGAGCAAATAAAGATTAGCTTTCCAGCTCCATGAAAAATTGGGTGTAAGAACGATTTGTCCGGTCAGGGACTGCTCGTTTATTTCTGCTAAAACCATAAGTAATTCAGGGGATTAAACCATCGTGTTGAATTTAAATGTAATTGATTGCGTTAGACAAGCTTAGCTAAAACTCACGCGCTGATCGAACGTAATGTCTCGATGAGCTGTAAATTCTCTCTCGCGGTACCTATTGTTATACGTATACGATCGCTCAGCCTCGATGTACTAAAATATCGAACAAGAATATCATTCTGTTTCAACTTGTTCTGAATCTGAAGTGCGCTGAGGCCGATGTCGGATGGGGGAGTGATAAGCAAAAAATTGGTTTGGCTCGGCAAAACACTAAAGCCAAGACTTTCTAACGCATCCGTCAGGTGCTTTCGTTCAGCGCGTGTTTTCTGCCAGGTCTCAGCCGCATATGCCTGATCAGCGATGCCAGCGACAGCGACTTTTTGACTCAACAGATCAAGATTGTAGCTGTCACGGGTTTTTTCAAGCATGGGCGTGATCAGCGATTCAGCGCCAATGCCATAGCCGAATCGGAGACCGGCAAGTGAATAGCCCTTGCTAAGGGTGCGAAGAAATACCAGATTATCGAATTCGTTGATCATGCTGAGACAATCATGATTCAGGTCAGGGTCGACAAAATCAATGTACGCTTCATCAATAAGGAGTACAGAATCGAGTGTCTCTGCAAGATCCCGTACTTGCGCTTTAGAAAATAACTTGCCGGTTGGCGCATGAGGATTCACGATAAGAGTCAGCTTGACACCGGCGGCGTTCATTCGGGTGGCAAAGTCTGTAGGTAGTGACCAGTCATCCTCCAGTTCAACCTCGACTACGGGGCAATTCTGTATTTGTGCCAGAACTGGGTAGAGTGAGTAGGTCGGGGACGTCGTTCCAATAGGATCAAGTGGATCTACGAACGTTGTCAACAACAGGCGCAGCAGCTCATCGCCACCCCGAGTGGCAATAATCTGATTTTTGTTTACACCGTGGATTTTGGCTGCAAGATTTCGGAACTCATCGGCGGTGGGGGGAGGATAGCGCCTCAGCTTTGATCCATCGAAGCCTGATATGACCTCCTGCACGCCAGGCGCAGGCGGGTACGGGTTTTCGTTAGTGTTTAATTTGATGACCTTGTCGTCAAGAGGCTGCTCGCCTGAGCTGTACCCATCCATTGATCGGATGTTTTGTCTTTCATAGGACATTAAAAATAGTTCTCTTATAGTTCACTGGAATTAGAGGAAGGGCGTACTGTGATGTCGTTTGGATCCGGTAAAGAAAATTTCCCGAAGCCATCGTAACTCACTTCGCTAATGTACATTTCCTGATCGCCGATGGGTCGCTTAAGAATGATGTCCATTCCTTTGCGTTTTCCCAACAGGGTTTGCGCGACTGGAGAATTAAGGCTTATCCAGCGTTTCTTTAAATCAAATTCGTCTACACCCACGATGCGCAGTTCGCTTATTTCGCCTTCCTCATCTTCCAGTCGCACCCAAGCGCCAAAAAATATTTTATCCAGTTCAGGAGGCGGTCTGTCAACAATCTCGAGATTATCGAGCCGTTTCGTTAAGTATCGGATGCGTTTGTCGATTTCTCTGAGCTGTTTTTTGCCATAGATATAGTCGGCATTTTCTGAACGATCACCGAGCGCCGCAGCATCGGATACTTTTTGTGTTACCTCCGGTCGGGTAACACTCCAGATGTTCCGAAGCTCATCTCGGAGGGATCTTGCTCCAGCGGGCGTTATGTAAACTTTGTTAGTCATTAGAAATTAGTTCGATCTGGTTCAAAATCTTCTCAAGCGGCACGACTTTCAGGTTCTGATTCTGCGTTTCTCCGTTAGACGTGTTCTCATCGTCTTGTGCGACGAAAATACCATTTGGCAACGCTTGTCCAAGATTAGCGCTCGTCAAATCGATTCCATCGGTATGACTGGTACCGTCAATCTTCTCTGCCTGTCTCGTCTCATCAGTCTCGACGATGGCGAAATTGGCAATGTGCTGGTAGCTGACGCGATCAATTATCGCGTATTCATCATTCCCCTGCGAAGAGATAATGAGGTATCCATCGGTATCGTTTGTTGCAAGCAGTGTAATACCTTCGACATTCGATGTTAGCGGCTCAAACAGCCCTGTTTTAACGATCAACTCCGGTGCTTCGAGCGCATTTTTCGACAGGTCAAATTTCCAAACGCCCCTTGATTCTTCTGCCACATACAATAGCTGACGAGCATCATCGACAGTGCACCCTTCCGTTGCTGAACCGAGCTTAAACCGGCTCTGCAGTTTATGCGCACCGTCAATGTTCGAAACCTGAAAGAAGGCAATGTCTCCATCTTTTCCTGTGGCAACATAAGCCAAGTTCCCATAAAGGGATGGTTGGTACATACACACGCCTACTAATTTTGGCACGCCGCTGGTATTTGTACTGCGAATTTTGTCATCTACCCTCAATCGGGTGTGATCTATATTGTGAAGGGTGATCTCACCACTGTACCAGTGGCTAACTGCAATGACGTCACCTGGCTTATTTGGGGTGTATCTGATGTCAATGTTGTTTGGTGTGCCGCCAGGTAAAAATTGAATCTGTTTTCCGCTAAGGTCATACACCAGAATACCTGTTTCTTTTACAGGACTCTGATTACTCGCTTTTAAGGTTGCAAGGATCAGTGATTGCGAGGGATCCGTCCGGTTGATCCATATGGCGATGTCGTCGATTGAATCCCCGGGGTAAGGCGATGCAGTAGTTTCCATCTCGGGCTGAACCACGAAATAACCGCCCAGTAAAGGGAGTAATAATACCGATTTTATCCACTCCATCATCGTTTAGGTGCTCATTAATGGCTCTTCAGACTTTCGATGTTCAAGGGCGCAAAGCCAATGAAATTCATAGCCTTGGAAGTGTGAGAAGGGCTAATTGTCAATGTAGATCGCTGTTTTAGGAAATTGTCCCATCAACTTCTTGATTAAGTTATCACCATCCCCACTATATGTTGCATGATAACAGACTGGTTACGGGATAAGTTTCATGAGAATAGACAGATTTACGAGCAAATTACAGGAAGCGCTCGCTGATGCGCAGTCCGTTGCTGTGGGCAAAGACAATAATCAGATCGCGCCGGTTCACCTCGTATCGGCATTAATAACTCAAAAAAGGGGTTCTATCGGACCTCTGATTGCTCAGATGGGTATTGACATCGGTGCGTTTCAAACCGCGCTGGAGAGTATGATTGAGCGTTTGCCAAAGATAGCCGATAACGTTGGTGATGTTCAAATGTCTCCTGAACTTGGGCGGATGTTGAATCTGGCAGATAAGCTTGCCCAGGAAAAATCAGACCAATTTATTTCGAGTGAGTTAGTGATGCTGGCTGCGCTTGAAGACCGCGGCGATCTAGGCAAACTTTTCTCAAAATTTAATATCAAGAAAGAAGCGCTTGAGCGTGTCGTAGAGCAGGTAAGGGGCGGAGAAAGTGTGAATGATGCTAATGCAGAAGACACGCGGCAAGCGCTGGATAAATTCACCGTAAATTTAACTGAGTTGGCAGAAAGCGGGAAACTGGACCCTGTCATTGGGCGCGACGATGAAATTCGTCGAACAGTGCAGGTTCTTCAACGGCGCACGAAAAATAATCCTGTGCTAATAGGTGAACCGGGAGTGGGTAAAACCGCGATAGTGGAAGGGTTGGCTCAGAGAATCGTCAACGGTGAAGTGCCCGAAACACTCCGGGGCAAGAAAATTCTTTCCCTTGATATGGGGGCGCTTATCGCCGGCGCAAAATTTCGGGGCGAGTTTGAAGAGAGGCTTAAGGCTGTACTCAATGAGTTGTCAAAGGAAGAGGGTAGCGTCATCCTCTTTATCGATGAATTGCATACCATGGTGGGTGCCGGTAAGGCAGAAGGTTCAATGGATGCAGGTAACATGCTGAAACCTGCGCTGGCTCGAGGAGAACTGCATTGCGTTGGTGCCACAACGCTTGACGAATACCGCGAATACATCGAAGCAGACGCCGCGTTGGAGCGCCGATTTCAAAAAGTGCAAGTTGATGAACCCAACGTTGAAGACACCATTGCGATATTACGTGGCTTGAAGGAACGGTATGAGATTCATCACGGGGTAGATATTACAGACCCAGCGATTATCGCTGCAGCGCGATTGTCACATCGCTACATTTCTGACCGCCAATTGCCAGACAAGGCTATCGATCTGATCGATGAAGCGGGAAGTCTTATTCGTATGGAAATTGATTCAAAGCCCGAGGATTTGGATCGCCTTGAGCGCAGGCTTATTCAGCTGAAGATCGAGCGGGAAGCGCTAAAGAATGAAAGTGATGAGGGCTCTATCGCTCGATTGAAATTGATAGAGGAGACCGTCGCGTCGTTGGAGAAGGAATACGGGGATCTCGAAGAGATCTGGAATACTGAGAAAGCAGCTTTGAGCGGCACACAGCACATTAAAGAAGACCTTGAGGTCGCGCGGCAAAATCTTGACTCGGCCAAACGTGCGGGTGATTTAACGAAAATGTCCGAATTACAATACGGCGCCATTCCGGAGCTCGAGAAACAACTTGAAACGGCTTCCCAAGCCGAAATGATGGACATGAAACTGTTAAGGAACAAGGTAACAGAAGAGGAAATTGCAGAGGTGATTTCAAAATGGACGGGGATACCCGTTGTAAAAATGCTTGAAGGTGAAAAGGAGAAATTACTTGAGCTGGAAGTTGAGTTACACAAACAGGTCGTTGGTCAAGATGAAGCTGTCAGCGCCGTCTCGAACGCCGTAAGAAGGTCTCGTTCTGGCATCGCTGATCCCAATCGGCCTAACGGTTCCTTTCTGTTTCTTGGACCAACCGGTGTGGGGAAGACAGAGCTATGTAAAGCACTCGCGACCTTTCTTTTTGACACGGAAGATGCACTGGTGCGGATCGATATGTCCGAGTTTATGGAAAAACACTCGGTTGCTCGCCTAATTGGTGCGCCTCCGGGATACGTTGGCTATCAAGAAGGGGGATACCTGACAGAAAAAGTGCGACGTAAACCCTATTCGGTCATATTGCTGGATGAAGTCGAAAAAGCGCATCCTGACGTGTTCAACATACTTTTACAGGTGCTTGACGATGGTCGGTTGACGGATGGTCACGGCAGAACCGTTGATTTCAAAAATACTGTGCTCGTCATGACCTCTAATCTGGGCTCTGACGTGATTCAGGCCATGGCAGCTGACACAGGCTCCGACACCGCCTATGACGATATGAAAGAAGCTGTTATGGGGATTGTATCGCAGCATTTTCGCCCAGAATTTCTCAACCGTGTTGATGACTCTGTCGTATTTCATCCTCTGGCTCAGAATCAGATATTGGGCATTGCTGAAATTCAGCTCGAGATACTTAAAGCCCGTTTAAAGGATAACGACATTCATTTGCAAGTTGGTGCAGACACCCTCAATTTTCTGTCTGAAGTAGGCTATGACCCGGTTTACGGAGCGAGACCTCTCAAAAGAGCCATTCAGCGTTATATAGAGAATCCCCTTGCTCAGGAATTGCTTTCAGGCAAGTTCAAAGCAGGGGATAGTGTGAAATTAGTGCAGGAATCGGGACAAATTGCCTTCCACTAGTGAGTAATCGCGGAAAGTACTGTACATAAAACCAGTATGCTGATACTGTGCATTTATCCAGTAAACGGAGGCCGGTAAATTGAACCGAAACATTCAGGCTAAAGCAGAAAAAGATATCCAGAACAAACTAGAAAGCGCACCGCTAAGGCATTCGCAGCTTGCGATGAGTGCAGCCAAGCGTATGCCCAGGGCGCGTAAAAAAGAGCGGGTTGGTAGGGTTGTTTGTCACCACCTGCTTCAAATGCTGGCGAGTGAAACGCCAGTGGCTGTGAATCAAAGCGAGTTTGAGCTGGCTCCACATTCTTTGCCTGAATCTAGATCTCCAGCAGAATGCGTAAATAGCATGCAAGATCATCTCTCATTAGTTCCTCGACAGGTTATGTCGCAGCAAGAAGAACAGTTTTCGCTCTCTATCTGAAGATGATCCCATACGATTGTTTGTTCTGAGTATCTCAGACGACTGAGTTACCCTCCTACTAGCGCTCAAAATCGAGCGCTTTTTTTTGTCTGGAGGACAATTTAACTGTTTGGCGCGTCGTCGAGTGTAAAAGGTGCTCTAATCAAACCAGACGGAAACCTTGTGCAACCAAGATATTTCACTTGCCATATCCGTGAGTTTGTTAGCCAATGCTCGACCACTCGGAGCAGCAGCGCGATCGCCGATTGACTCGAAATGGGCTTCTCGGTCAAGAAAAATTTCAGCGTGTATGCCAGAGTTCAGATAATGCAATGTAAGTTTATAGACGTGTTTCGGCGTAAATTCACTCTCCCAGAGAGTCATCAATAATTCACGCGCCTCTCGTCTCAATGGTGGCAGACTTTGACGGGCGTTAACTTCAATCAGCTCGTCGTCTTCGGCATCTATGTGAACGACGACGTCATTGAGCTCGCTAAATGTGCTGGTCAGCTCGCGGGTTGCCCATTCTCCGATGTGGTGTCCTTCGGATACGCTGATGAAGGGTTCGACCTGCAGGTGAACATCTGCTAGCACGTCATTGCCCATCCTTCTTGTGCGAATACTATGCACGCCATTGACGCCTTCAACGCCTTCAATTTTATCCTTGATTTGACCAACGTATGACTCTGCCAGCGATGTGTCGACCAGTTCCTCTACGCTTTGTTTTGATAATTTCCAGCCTATTTGTGCGATCATCAATGCAACACCCATCGCTGCCAGCATCTCGAGCCACAGGAAGCCTGCGATTGCGCCACCTACGCCTATCAGCACAATTATCGACGATAATGCATCGCTTCGATGATGCCAGGCGTTAGCGACGAGTAAGCGGGAGTTGGTTTTGTTACCCAAGGCGTGGGTGATTTGATACAACCATTCTTTTCCTGCGATGGAAATCAGCGCTGCGATCAATGCGGGCCAGGCGGGAATGGAGACTTCAGAGACATCTAAAAGCCTCTGCATGCTGTCAAAAATCAGACCAGCTGAAACCAGAATCAGAAGAATACCGAGTACGAAGGTACCAAAAGTCTCAAATTTGGCGTGCCCGTATGGGTGATCTTCATCCGCTTCTGTCGCTCCTATTTTGGTAAATACCCATACCATTATGTCCGTAGCAAGGTCCGAGAACGAATGAATGCCGTCAGCGATAAGTGCGTGGGAGTTTGCGAAAATACCAACACCTACCTTAAGAAACCCAAGCGCAGCATCAACAATGCCGCTCAGAATAAGCAATCGCTGGGTTGCCTGTTTGTTGCCTTCACGGGTATCTGTTGTGATCGTGTTGGTCATGCTAAGAGAGTATCGCTATGTCTTTTCGGTGGTGTTTCTCTATGTGTGCAGGATAACAGGGTCGTGCTCATTAATTAACAATCATTACTGTCAAACTTCGGCGATGCAGGTATATCAGGCATTGATATTTTTGAACAGCCAGTTTGGGTCTAACCGGTACAGCGGTGGAATTATAGCGAAGGCCGCTTAGAGCGCTGCATGGATAGAGATGGTTGACTTGGTCTGGTTGCTGAACTTTCTCTCGTAGATGAAAAAAGACCGCTTGATTGATTGGAATCGTCTGCTTGATCAGCAACAATAGCAGCCCATCTAGATTAAACGATGAATCACTTGGACTTTATAGAAAATTGCGTCATTGGCGCTGGTGTTGTCGGCTTAGCCATTGCCCGCTCGTTAGCTCAGAGGGTGGGCTCGGTGGTCGTGCTGGATAAAGAACTTCACTTTGGCCAAGGTATTAGCAGCCGTAACAGCGAAGTGATTCATGCCGGTATCTATTACGCAGCAGGATCGTTGAAAGCGGACCTCTGTGTTGAAGGAAAAGAACGGCTGTACCAGTACTGTCAAAGTCATAACGTCAACCATCAAAAAATCGGAAAGCTCATCGTTGCTACTACCGAAGAGGAACGCGAGGTGCTCGATGGAATAAGGCTTAAAGCTGAAGCGAATGGGGTTTTTGATCTTGAATACTGGAGTAGGCAAAAGATCAAGCAGGAAGAGCCTGAGGTACAAGCCGTTGCTGCGTTATTCTCTCCTTCAACAGGAATTATCAGCGCACATGATTTGATGACTGCTTATCTTGGCGATATAGAAAGTTGTGGCGGCAGTTTTGTTGGTCAAACACGAGTTACATCTGTGGAGCAGGGCGGCAAAGGTTTCATTGTTACGAGTCAGATTGGTGGTGATAGTTACAAGTTCACCTGCGAGAAGCTGATCAATGCTGCGGGACTGGGCGCGCAGAGTATTCATGCAGCATTTGAATTCGATTACAGCGCTGATGTTCCTGCCTTACATTTATGTAAGGGGAGTTACTTCACGCTGCCTGGAAAAAGTCCATTTAATAAACTGATATACCCTGTGCCAGAAAAATCCGGTGCAGGCCTTGGCGTTCATTCGACGATTGATCTCGGTGGTCAGGTCAAATTTGGGCCAAACGTTGAATACATCGAGGACGAAGATTACGCAGTAACATCTGACCTCGCCGACGCCTATCATTCATCCATCAGTCGCTACTATCCCGCGCTGAAGCAAGGTGTGCTTGTGCCTGCCTATGCAGGGATTAGACCGAAGCTACAAGGTCCGGACGATCCAGTGAAGGATTTCGTGATTCAAGGGCCGCAGGAACATGGCGTTGAAGGACTGGTACAACTATTCGGTATAGAATCTCCCGGATTAACATCTTCTCTTGCGCTAGCGGAAAAGGTTCGACAGGCACTCGTAATTTAAATAATGAACACCTCTGAAATGGATTGGAAACATGAGTCTTGAAGAAGAACGCAGGGAATATCGATACGGCAGATTGACTAAAAAATCATTACTGGACACACCCTTCGCCCAATTTGAGTCTTGGATGTCTCAGGCGCTTGAAGCGAAGATTCAGGACCCAACCGCCATGAGCATAGGCACGTTGGGTCCGAATGGTATGCCTTGGCAACGCATTGTTTTGCTTAAGGGGTTTAGCGATGAAGGACTGGTTTTTTATACGAATCTAGGTAGCCAAAAGGCTCAGGAGTTTAAACATCACAACCAAGTAAGTGCGCTATTCCCATGGCTGCAAATGGATCGACAAGTTATCGTTGCAGGTCTCATACAACCTATGAGTGCTGCCGAGAGTGCGGCGTATTTCCTCTCCCGACCTCGTGAAAGTCAATTAGCCGCGTGGACTTCCCATCAAAGTCGATCTATTTCATCCCGGCAATTTTTAGATGCGCAATTCCAAAGCATGAAATCAAAATTTCAAAAGGGTAAGATTCCAGTGCCTGATTTCTGGGGTGGTTTTAGAATCGTGCCTCAACAATGGGAATTTTGGCAGGGCGGTGAAAACAGACTGCATGATCGATTTAGATACGTGAAGGTCGAATCCGGAGACCAATGGGAAATAAATCGCTTGGCTCCATAGTGCGGTTTCCTTATCCAGCGGCGGGGACACTGCTGGTGTCTCATCAGTAACACTGATGCATCTAAAAATAATGCGAGAATAGAGTAAAAGCATGCCGAATCATTCGGAGAATCACGATCATCACAAACATGACGCTGCTCACGACGAGCACGGTCATGGTTCTCTCGGTCATGGTTTTCACAGTCATGGCCATGGTCACGTCCACGATCATGGTTATGATTTCAGTAAGGTCAATGCTGGTTTTATGATCGCGATTGCCGCAAATCTGATATTCACCGTGCTCGAAGCTGTGTACGGATTTTTATCTAACTCAGTAAGCCTGTTGGGCGACGCGGGTCATAACCTTTCAGATGTGCTCGGGTTGTTGCTCGCCTGGGGCGCTTCTTACCTAGCCACAAGAAAAAGCACCGAACTGTATTCTTACGGGTTCAGAAAAACGACGATCCTTGCAGCAATAATCAATGCAATGACCTTGGTCTTTGCCGCAGGTTTTATCGCTATTGAATCAATAGAGAAGTTTTTCACACCATCGCCTATGGATGAGGTCGTCGTCATGGTCGTCGCGGGTATCGGTATCGTAGTCAATGCCGGCACTGCGATGATATTTATGAGAGGCAGTAAAGAAGATTTGAATTTAAAAGGAGCCTATTTGCATCTAGCTTATGACGCCGCGATCTCTGCAGCAGTGGTTGTTGGTGCATGCATCAGCTATTTCTCGAATTGGCACTTAATTGATCCGTTACTTGGTTTACTCATTGTTGGAGTGATCTTGTTCGGCACCTGGGGACTGTTACGAGACTCTGTTAATCTGATTCTGGATGCGGTGCCCGAGGGTTGCAGTCGCCAGGGCGTCAAGGCATATCTTGAGGGGATATCAGGGGTGTCTGAAGTTCATGATTTACACATTTGGGCGATGAGCACGTTTGAAAACTGTATGACAGCGCATCTTGTGATGCCTGAAAATACACTTTGGGAATCAGAATCGAGTTATGAGGAAATAGGTCAGGCGATGAGAAAAGACTTCAATATTCATCACATCACGCTTCAAGTTGAAAGGGATTTTAGTTGTTCAACTAACGACTGTTGATACCATCGTTAATGTCACCGCTGCGATAGGACAATCGGCGTTGATGTATGAGAAGATTATTGTCATCTAAATAAGAACAAGAAAAACAAGGACTTTGCATGAGTGTACGGGGAGAATTTTCATCCCGCTTAGGATTTATTTTAGCGGCGGCAGGTTCGGCAGTTGGCCTTGGTAATATCTGGGGGTTTCCTACCCAGGTTGCAGGAAATGGTGGCGCTGCATTTGTGCTGGTGTATGTCATTCTCGCTTTTGCGCTTGCTTACCCCGTGTTAATGGCTGAGTTGATTATCGGGCGTGCAACACGTTCAAATATGGTAGATGCGCTTGGCATCGTGACAGGAAGCCCGGTTGGTAGAATCACCGGCGTCTGGGGTTTTGTTACGGTCTCTTTCATTCTTGCTTTTTACGCGCTGGTTGCTGGCTGGATGATCGCTTTCTTCCTTGAAACTTTGTCCAGTCTGGTCGGTTTGGAGCTTCTGTCAGAGTGGCTGACATCACAAACCGTGTTGCGTGATGTGATTTTTTGCGGTCTCTTCATGGCCTCTACGGCAGGAATTGTACTTGGCGGCGTAAGTAATGGGATAGAGAAGTGGTCGGTGAGATTGATGCCAACACTGATTCTGCTAATTGTGCTACTCATCGTTTACGTTGCAACGCTCGACGGTGCATCTGCTGGTTTTAAGGCATATCTGTTGCCCGATTTCAGCAAAGTGCTCAACCCCGGGCTGTTGGTGAGCGCGATGGGACAAGCATTTTTCTCCATGTCTCTTGGTGTAGGAACGATGTTGGTATATGGATCCTATATCCAAAATAGTGAAAAGCTATCAACACTCGGCGCCTCTGTTGCATTGGTCGATATCGGCATTGCGGTAATTGCCGGTTTGTTGATTATACCCGCGATGTATGTCGCCCTTGCTAACGGTGTGGAAATCTACACGGAGGCTGGCGAGCTCATTGCCGGGGACTCATTGATCTTTACTGTCCTGCCAGCGCTATTTGATACGATGGGCGCAGCGGGTAGTCTGGTCGCTTTTGTTTTTTTCGCCTTGATGATCATCGCGGCGTTGACCTCGTCGATTTCCATGCTGGAGGTTCCTGTCGCTTATGTTGTAGAGAGTAAGGGATTCTCCCGTGCCAAGGCGGTTTGGGGGCTCACGACCGTTATTTTCTTTGTCAGCACGGTTATCGCATTAAATTTTGGTGAGCTTTTTGGGTTGGTGATTTCATTGACCACTCAGTACAGTCAGCCCCTCTTGGGCTTCGTGTTGTGTATTTTTGCGGGTTGGGTATGGCATCGCGATAATATTCTGCAAGAGCTGGAAAAAGGCGATGAGGGGGTAAGTGCTAGTCTGTTTTGGATGATCTGGCCCTGGTACATTCGGTTCGTATGTCCGGTTGTGATCCTGGTCATGTTTTACAGGTCTTTCTAAAAATTCATACAGCTTTTATCAAGCAAGCTTTTTTCTCCCGTAGTGACCATAAGGAAAAGAAAAAGCAAAGAGATCGGAGAGGCACCCTTACATAGCTTAACCTGTTGACTCTAAATCCATATTCGTTTCTTATCGATGTTTGTAGAAAGTTTATTCGAAGGAAAGTTATACCATGCCGTCATTTAACCAGTTTCTTAAAAACACCATCGAACAGACGCCACTTGATCCTATCGTACTGGATAAGCCAATAGAGATAGGGGAGCTTCCTACGCCGGCATTAACAATTGATCTCGAGATCTTCGAGCGAAATCTCGAAAACATGCAAAGTTATCTGGACAGTTGCAATCTTGGGCTAAGAAGTCACGGCAAAATGCACAAGTGTCCAATCATCGCAAAGAAACAGATCGAACATGGTGCGCTGGGAATATGTACCGCAACCGTAAGCGAAGCTGAGATGATGGTGCGTGCAGGCATTGAAGATATTCTTATCACTTCGCCAATTGCAACAACGGATAAAATAGCGCGCGTTATTGAGATGGGTCTGGTGACGGAAAAGTTACACCTTGTTGTGGATGACGTCGGGAATGCAACGGCGCTCAACATCGCCGCGCGCGATGCTGGAATCATACTTTCGGTCTATATAGACCTCGACCCTCCCATGGGAAGAACCGGAGTTGAGCAGGGTGCACCGGCGCTTGCGCTTGGGCAACATCTTACGGATGAATGCAATAATCTTTCTCTTGATGGTCTGCAGATTTACATCGGTAGTTGCATGCATATCCACGGGTTTGAAAAAAGGCGCGATCGATATGCAGGTATGATGGCGCTCGCTGCTTCAACCCGTGAAATGTTTCTTCAAGCTGGCATTGATGTACCCGTCGTCTCCGGTGGTGGCACCGGCTCCTACAATATGGAATCTGATATAGGTGTACTTACTGAAGTTCAGGCGGGCTCCTACGTTTTTATGGATGTTGAATACCGCGAAATCGGTGGAGAAAAAACTGAGCTTTTTTCGGACTTTGAACCCTCGCTGCATGTGCTGGTCACTGCTATCAGCAAACCCCAGAAAAAATTGATCACGGTAGATGCTGGTTACAAGTCTTTTGCGTCAGATACGGTCAAACCTCAGTTCAAGGATATTGAAGGTGTTGATTTTAACTGGGGAGGAGATGAGCACGGTATTATTTTGTTGAACAATCCATCGGTGGAAATCCGGTTGGGAGATAAGTTACCCATTGTCACACCTCATTGTGATCCAACAGTAAACCTATACGACTACTATTTTCCTCATCGAGATGGCGTTGTTTCTGAAATCTGGCCAATAGCAGCACGGGGAAAATCTCAGTAGTTTTCAGCGGCTTCATCATATCTTATTAATAACCTAACACTTGGAATCATAAATGCACCAGTTTGTTCCCTACTTTGAAGATTTTGCCGTTGGAGATGACCTCAGTGATGTACCAGCGGTGACTATTACCTCAGGGCAGGTTGCCATACATCAGGCGATTTTTGGTGACAGGCTAAAGATGGCGCTTGATCATCCCCTTTCAACCGCAGTCACTGGCCATCATCAAGCGTTGGTTAGCTCATCATTGGTTTGCAACATTGCGATCGGACTTAGCACAATTCCTTCGCAGAGAGTCATGGGGAACCTGTTTTACAGGGGTCTGGTGTTGCGTGAACCAGTATTTGTTGGGGATACGCTATCGGTGACGACGAAAGTTGTTGGCCTCAGGCAGAACAAGCGCCGAGCGGGGCGAGCGGCGTCTGGTATGGTTGCTTTAGAAATACAAGTAAAAAACCAACACGGTTCGACCGTCATGCATTTCTGGCGTTGTCCAATGATCCCTTGCCGTGATGGTGCGATTGATACAGGCAAAGTAGATGACTTTGGTTTTATGCCGGAGGAAATCGAAGCATCAGAGTTGCTCGCAGTGGTGCCTGATTGGAACTACGAAAAATATCGCGCAATGACCTCTGGTGCCTACTTTAGTGACTTGGTCGTGGGCACCACGACAAATATCGAAGCGAAAGATACCGTAACCTTGGCGCCTGAGTTGGTCCGTATGACACTCAATATGGCAATGACCCATACTGATGCAGGGCAAAGTGTCTATGGCAAACGATTAGTTTATGGGGGACATACGATAGCGATGGCAGCGGCTCAGTTATTGCGGGTAATGCCCAATATGTTGTCAGTGCTTGCCTGGTACAAGTGCGATCATCTTGCGCCTGTATTTGAGGAGGACGTCTTGTACTCAAGTGTCACCATTGAGGGTTTGACCCAAATAAAAAGCGCGGGCATCGTAAATCTCTCTATACAGACTTATGCTGTCAGATCTGATGGTGAAACAGGTGATGTACAGGTACTGGATTGGAAACTGGCGGTGCTATCTGCGTGATAGCAAAACAGTATTGAGATGTATAGAGCATTCAGCTAGTGGTCGTGTCCCGCGGGTCTCTCGGAATAAATCTGTTGTATGGCTTGAAGTTGTGCGGAGTCAACAATACCCTTTGTTTCAAGCGTATCGGTGAGAGCCGCGAGAAATAGAGGGTAATATTGGTATTCAGCCGTTGGGTTTCGCCGTTCCCAATCGTCAATTCTAGCTATCAAGGAAGCTCTGAATTCGTCCCATTCAAATGCGCCATTCTCACTCAACAGTCGGGCCATGCCAAATACACGACTTTGCCAAGGTTCGTCGAACAGCAGTTCGCCGTTTATCAGTGGTGGCGCCCCTCGGCCCAGTAGTTCTGGGTCAGGCGAGGTGTCTTTCTCATGCATGGGCTACCCCTATCATCGCGTCTCTGGATACGCGATTAGCCAATTCTGACTCAGTCATATTCTCTGTTCCAGCAGGTTGTTCCGGCAGTACCATGTAACGCACTTCCGCGCTGGAGTCCCAGACTTTGATTTCCGTATCCGATGGCAACGTGAGACCCATTTCACCAAGAACCTTCCGGGGCTCCCTGACGATCCGTGACCGATAGGCCGGATCTTTGTACCATTTAGGCGGCAGACCAAGGACTGCCCACGGGTAGCAAGAGCAAAGAGTACATACAACAACATTGTGAATATTGGATTCATTGGCGACGACGACGAGTTTTTCTGTTTGTCCGCCTTCAAATTTGAAGTCCTGAATAGCCTTTGTACCGTCGTTTAGGAGCCGCGTCTTGAAAGCGGGGTCTTTCCACGCCCGGGCGACAACTTTTGCACCATTCATGGGGCCAACGCGCTCTTCATACTGAACGATGACATTATCAACATCGCTTGCTTTGAGCAGTCCTCTGTCAATCAGCAGTGATTCTAGGGCCTCTGCTCTGATTGCTTGTGGGGAACTCTCATGATGATGATCATGTCCGTGATGGCTATCTCCTTTAACGTCTGTTTTATCGGTCAATTTTGCCTCCGGTATTATTGTTGATACATGTCGTTTGAATAATCGCCCGCATGGAGATAGGATTCAAATAGATCGAGGCTCACCTGAACACCGTGCTCTCCGTCATCCCAAAGGTCGGTGGCGCGGAAAGCGATTGTGTACAAATGTTGGGGCTGTTCACCTTCACCATGCGCATTAGAGTCGGGGAAGACCCAAACGCCGTGATGTTTAATCACGGTACCTGTTTTACCTCGTGCGTAGGCTGGTAAACGAGTGTGCCCGGGAACACTCTGATTAGTTGTTCTAATTTGAGTGTGAATTTCAAACTTGGGTGCGTGGTCCAATGAACGCTGAGCACCCTGCGCTGTAGGTTGTTTGATTGGTGTAGCGAGCTGTTTATTAGGTTGTGCGGCAATCAGATCACTCTTTCTAGCACCGATAGCCAACGCTCTTGCCGTGATTTCTTTTTGGGATACCACTCCGGCTTCGACTAACAGGGTCTCTATGCCGCCGAGCCATCGTCCGTAATAGCCATGAGTAAGATACGCCGTTGGGGATATCCGCTCAACACCATGCCTAAACGTATCGGTGTTGGTCCACGCGCCACATTTTGGACCGACGTTAGACATGGTAAATACCGCTGCCTGCCAGCGCTCAGCAAAGTTTCGAGCGCTTGGTTGCCCTTTGTCAACTTTCCCGTGGCCCTGCTTACCTCCGAGATCATGTATACCATCCATTAGCTTTCCATTCTTGCGACGGTTGTTTCCCGTATGCGTCTCTTGTCAATTTTGCCGGAGGCGATCCTCAATAACGGTTCGGAGGCAAATTCAATGTATCTAGGGATTTTGAATTTTGCGATGTGCTCAGCTAAGTAATCATTTAGGGTATCGATAGCGATGGCATCCTCACTGAAAACGGTTGCACCCACTTCTTCACCCAATCGTTTATCCGGGACAGCATAGACGCTTGCTTCTAAAATTGCCGGGTGAGACAGCAGGGCGGCTTCGACTTCAGCACACCCAATATTCTCTCCTCCCCGGATCACTAGATCCTTAATCCGATCGACGATATAGAGGTAGCCTTCCTCGTCGATGTAAGCAACGTCACCCGTATGTAGCCATCGATCGCTAAATGCTTCTGCATTGGCATCGGAGCGGTTCCAATAACCTTTAATCACTGACGTGCCTTTGACGAGCAGTTCACCGCGCATGTTTGCTGGCAGCTGTTGTCCCGAATCATCGATGATTTTCAATTCCAAAACAGCAGAGCATCTGCCGGAGCTTCCTGGGTGTGCCAGATAGTCCTCGCCGCCAATGCCAGCCCCGATTGCATTGGTTTCGGTCATTCCCCATCCGGTATTCGGCAGGGCTTTTTGGAACGTGGCTGCTATCCCCTTGACCTGTTCTGGTGCTCTTGGTGCACCGCCACCTCCCACGCTAGCGAGGGTGCTTAAATCGCGGTTGGTTTGCTTTGCGACCTCAACTAAATCTCCAGTCATCGCGGCCGGAGCAACGAAGGATGCGATTTTTTCCTGTTCGATAAGTTCTGCTGCTATCGTTGCGTTCCACCGATACATTGACACGATTTTTCTCTGCGACCTGTAACTCGAGAGGTAAACAGCATGCGATCCCGTTGCATGAAATAGAGGAACAGCCAGTAGGGTTGCAAGCTGATAATCATTCTCGGGCGGTTCGATACCTGCAACCAGCATTGCAGAACGCTGATCCAGCTCCCAGGACATTAGGGCGGTTATGATGTTTCTGTGGCAAGAAACTGCCCCTTTGGGGTGTCCAGTCGAGCCTGATGTAAACAGAATCGTTGCATCATCATTTGGTCCGACCGTCGCTTCAGGCATGTCGCATGGCGGTATGCTTGATAATAGATCTTCTAGTACAGGAATATCCTCTGGAAGGGGTTTTTCGGGACGAACAGCGATCACGCGGACTCCAGCACTTTGATAGACAGACTGTACTCTATCGATTCGTTCCTGATCCGCCAGCAAGGTTTTCGCGCCGCTGTGATTTAACCCATATTCAATCTCTTCTGTAGACCAGAGGGCATTCAGCGTGACCGCGATAGCACCAATTGAGGTTACCGCGGTAAACGCCATGATCCACTCAGGATAATTACGCATTGAAATAGCAACCCGGTCGCCCTGTTGTACGTGATAGTCATTTACCAGTAAGTGACCAATCTTTGCCGCATTTTGATAAGTCTCTTCAAAAGAGTATCGCTCTTCTTGGTAGACGATAAATGTTTCATCGCTGCGGTTGTCTCGATACAAGTCGCCGAGGGTAAGTGGTGCGTGAACGAAGGCACGACAGGATTCACCGTAGAGTTCGACCTCATGAAGTTCGTAGGGTTGTCCCGGGCTTGTTAGGTGTGCAATTGCGTCTGTTCTTGTTGCAAATTCCGGCATGGTTTGTGATTTCACTCTCTGTGTAAGAAGCGGCATTACTTAAAATGCCCTTAAATGTATCTGAAAAGTACGATGGCTGCCAATCGAGCGATGTTTACTAATTCTCACCAACCACTGGCTTGTTTAATTCAAGCAGGCAGTCTGCGCTTCGTCGAGTGTACACATGGCCATGATTCGAAGTGTCTTGTCCCTGCCTCGTTTTAATTCAAACTGAATCTCATCGTCTTCCCGAAACGCTGTTAAGTCAGTTGCGCCGGTTACCCCGAAATACATTGTCATAGGTTGCATATTGAATTGCTTCAATTCACCGTGAGCAATTTTCACTCTTCGACCAGATTCATCGATCTTGACGATTTTACCTTTGGTGATCTCTATGTGCTTCCTATTTGGTACTTCAGCGCCTACAGGCGGGGGTACAATTGCCATGATCAAAGCAAAAGCTTTAAGAATTCGAGAAAGTTTGTTTGTTGTCCTCATCTAGCGTATCTCTTCATATGAATGTTGTTTGGTAAATGTTTTGGGTTACGATTTATTTATAGAGCGTTCGATCCAAATGAAATAGATCACCGGGACAATAATCAGTGTCAGCACAGTAGTTGATAGCATTCCACCAAGCATGGGTAAGGCAATTCGACGCATGACATCGGCACCGGGTCCATCAACCAGGAATATTGGGGTAAGACTCGCCATGACTGTGATCACCGTCATGAGTTTCGGGCGTACTCTGAGTACAGCACCAGCGATAATTGCCGCAAAGAGTTCATTAGAGCTCTTTGGGCGGTCGTTTAATACCTGTTGATCTATGTACAGCAGCATAATGATCGTTGTTTCGATTGCGATGCCTGCCAATGCGATAAATCCGACGGCGACCGCGACAGACAGATTAAAGTCAAATATCCAGACCGCCCATAATCCGCCAGTTAAAGCGAAGGGTAACGAAAATATGACGATCAGGGTTCGATCAAGCTGGCGAAAGTGCAGCATCAACAGTAAAAAAATGATGGCAATGACAGCAGGGACTGCAATCATAAGTCGCTTATTTGCAACCTCGAGCTGTTCATATTGTCCGGACCACTCTATTGCATACCCAGGTGGAAGCCGAATCTCTTCTGAGACGAGTTGGCTAGCGTCTGCGACATAGCTCCCTAGGTCCCGCTTGCTGATGTCGACAAAAACCCATCCGGTCAATCGGGCATTTTCAGATCTGATCATGGGAGGGCCATCCGCATAGCTGATCTGAGCAAGTTCTTTCAGTGGGATATGAGCACCCGCGGGGGTCGGTAAAAGCACTTCCTCTAAATCCTGTGAGGTTTCGCGAAACGGCCGGTCATAGCGCAGAATAATATTGTATCGCTCTCTGCCTTCAACACTCTCTGCGAGCTTGATTCCGCCCAATGCTGACTGTACAACGGTCTGAAAAGTACCCATGTCAATATTTCGCCTCGCCAGTTCGGCACGATCAGGCACGATCTCAAGGTATTTGCCACCAAGCACACGGTCGGCAAAAGCTGACCTCGTTCCCGGAACATCTTGAATAACGCTCTCGATTCGGCGAGCGATATTGGCAATTTCATATAAATTATTTCCGGTAATTTTGATGCCAACGGGTGTTCGAATACCCGTCGATACCATATCCATCCTTATCTTGATTGGGTATCCCCAGGAATTAACAAGACCGGGCATTTGTAGGCGTGAATCCAGTTCTTTGACTATATCGTCTGCGGTGATGCCGGGTCGCCACTGTGACTTCGGCTTGAGTCGGATCCAGCTCTCAATCATTGTGAGCGGAGCAGGGTCCGTTGCCGTGTCGGCGCGCCCAGCTTTGGCAAACACGCTCTCAACCTCGGGCACAGTTTTGATAATTTGATTCGTTTGCCCGAGTATCTCTCGCATTTTTGTTGCCGAGGCACCGGGCAAAGTTGTTGGCATATAAAGTAACTCTCCCTCATTTAGCGCTGGCATGAACTCCGAACCTAATTTGGTAAGCGGCACGGCGATGCTGCTGATCACTAGCAGCCCGAATATGATGGTCGACCATCGAAATTTCAACGCAATTGATAGCATCGGGCGGTAGATCCTGATGAAAAACCTGTTGATTGGATTTTTGGTTTCGATGGGCATGTGTCCTCGAAGGAACCACAGCATAAGTACAGGCACGAGTGTGATCGAGAGTACGGCTGCGAACGCCATAGCATAGGTTTTTGTGTAGGCTAGCGGGGAAAACAATCGATAGCTTTCACCTGTTAGAGCGAAGATCGGTAAAAACGAAGCTGTAATGATGAGAAGACTGAAGAAGAGACCCGGGCCGACTTCTTGCGCGGATGAGGTGATGACCGCTAACCTGTCTTTCGCGCTAGGATTGGTTCCGGACGCGTAAAATGCGGATAGTTTCCTAGAGCCGTTTTCGACCATAACGATCGAAGCATCGACCATCGTGCCGATAGCGATCGCAATACCCCCAAGTGACATAATATTAGCCGTAATGCCTTGGTAGGACATGAGTAAAAAAGCACCCAGTATGCCTAGAGGTAATGTGATTACGGCGACAAAAACCGAGCGCATATGCAAAAGGAAAACAAAGGTGACTAAGGCGACTGTCACGCCTTCTTCCAAAAGTTTCTGAGCGAGATATTGCACTGCACCCCTTATGAGCGGGGCGCGATCATACACGGGTATAATTTCAACACCCGGCGGGAGTCCTTGTCTCAATTGTTCTAGTCTCGATTTGACCCGATCAATGACCTGCAGCGCATTTTCCCCGTCGCGCATGATCACGATGCCCGCAACGGTTTCTCCTTCGCCATTTAGCTCGACAATACCGCGCCTTAGAGCGGGTCCTTCAATGACTCGCGCGATTTCTTTCAAAGTGATCGGTGCATCATCTGAGGCAAACACAACCACCGCTTCAAGATCCGCTTTATTCTTCACATAACCGATTGAGCGAATGACATATTCCGACTCACCCTGCTCGAGCACTCGGCCACCGACCTCTTCGCTAGCAAGCTTTATCGCAGATATGATGCGTGAAATTGGCACATTAAACGCTCTAAGTCGATTGGGGTCGATTAGCACTTGGTATTCGCGTACAAAACCACCGACTGATGCGACTTCGGCAACGCCTTCTACGCTCGCAAGTTCAAACTTCAGGAACCAATCTTGCAATGATCTAAGTTGTGCTAAATCAGTGTTCCCGGATTTATCGACAAGTGCGTACTGGTAAATCCACCCGACACCGGTGGCATCAGGTCCAATTCGGGGTGTTGCAGAATCCGGTAAACTTGACCCAAGACGTGAGAGCGCTTCAAGGACTCTCGCCCTTGCCCAGTACTGATCAACATCATCTTCGAAAACCACATAGACGAAACTCGTACCAAACATCGATGCTCCGCGAACATCTTTCGTTTTCGGTAGTCCTAATAGTGCCGTTGAGAGTGGATAGGTCACGAGGTCTTCAACTATCTGGGGTGACTGGCCAGGAAAGTCTGTTCGAATGATAATCTGTGTGTCTGTTAAATCCGGAATTGCGTCGAGCGGTGTGTTCAGAGCGGAAAGCCAACCAGCAATGCCCAGAGAGGTTGCGAGCACGAGAACAATTATTTGATTGTGTAGAGACCAGGCGATGATTTTAGCAATAGGTTGTTTTGAAAAATCTGTGCCGTTCGAATTGGTATCGGGGGCGTCAATCATGCCGCGCTCCTAACGATGGGCTGCATGGGATGCCATGCGCCTGTCTGGTGTTTTTTAGCAGGGCTTTTCGCCGGCAGTTTAATGTTGCGCACAGCTCCTGGCCCATACGGATTTGATGGGCTGTCTCCTTGCTGAATAAAGTAATGGCCTGATTCGACGTCTTGGTACAGCCTAATACCGAGTGCGTGATAGTGAGTGGGCATCTCTTGTAATAACCATGGACTGAGCGCTTTAGTTAATAGCGCCAGCTGAGATGCGAGTGAGTTGCCATCGTCTGTATTTTGCACATCGAGTAAAACCCGCTGCATTTTTACAATTTCAGTTTGCAGTCGCGTGTTTGGAAATTTTTTGCTGAGTATGTTTCCAGCGGTTATTGTTGAGCTAAGGTAATGAGGATCAATGTCGTATTGGTCTATGAGAGCCTCGTGGAAGTAGATCGCTGTTTCAACAAAGTGATCTATCAGCGCGATATCGTTGGTGTCTAGCGACAACTCGAATAATGGTATATTCGATAAGCTTGTCGAGGGTGCTAACTTTGCAAACCCTTCACGCAAGTTAGCTTCCGAGTCGAGCATAAACTGTCCACTTACAACAACCCGCTCGGACTCATTAAGGCCGGCGGTTATTTCGGTTTTACCCTCAGTTGTGTTGCCAATCTGTATTTTCCGCGACCGAAACTTTCCCTCACCCAGCGAAATGATGACATGCGAACCTAAGCTATCGTGCAACACAGCTTCGCTAGGAATCGTAAGGGATTCCCCTCGCTCCACTTCAAATGCAACATCGGCGAATGCTCCCGGGCGAAGAACGCCTTGCTCGTTCTTGACGACAATACGAACTTTGAGAGTGCGTGTTACCGGGTCTATCGTTGGATAAACATAATCAACTATTCCCGTCGCAGGAGCAGAGGGGGCGCTAGGAAAATTCAGCCTGACGGGGATGCCGCTAACAACATCGTTGATGTCCTGTTCCACAATCGAGGCAATTACCCATACATCAATATAGGATTGTAGTTTTAAAACAATATTGCCGGGTTTAACGTAGGCACCATCCCTTGCTTCGAGCGATTGAACGATGCCGCTATCTTCGGCATAGACCGGTATTCTCTCGAGGAGCTCCCGTTTCTCTCTAAGAGATGCAATTGCCGTTCGTTGCATACCCAGTGATCTCAACCTTTGCTCCGTTGCGTTGATTCTGTTTTTGTTGCCGATATTGAGGGACGCTAAAAAGTCTTTTTGTGCTGCAACGAGTTCAGGACTGTATATTTGATACAGGAGCTGACCTCGGGCCACTGTGTCCCCCTCCGCAGTGACTGCGAGATTTTCAATCCAGCCTTCGAGACGGGATGCCGAAACAACTTCCCTTCGTGTGTTGGCCTGCACATTGCCAAAGGCTCGGATCTTGCGGCTCAGAGCGGTTTTTTTTACTTCAGCAACTCTCACTCCCATTGTCTGAAGCATACCTTCAGATACCTGAATATCCTCCGGTGCCGAGAGGGTTGCTTGTGATAATCTCGCGGCTACTAAACCCATACCGCATACGGGGCAGATGCCATCAGCATCAGTTGAGATGTAATGTGGATGCATGGGGCAGGTATATTCGACAATTTCCTGCGATATTGAAGGTTGACTAAGAAGAAGACTCAAAATAAATATTGTTGCTGTCGTAAGCATTCGCCGTTTCATATCAGCACCAACTGGCTGTTAGCCTTTATCGTCATCATGTTGCGTCTCGCTTTTTCGCGAGATATTTTTGATTTGAATTGAAGTCGGGTTATTTCCCCGTCGACAATCGGTGCATAGTCACCGGTGCCGGATTCATAGGTGGTGAGAGACGCAGCTATTTGTTCTTCCAAAGCCTGCAGTTGCTTCTCAAGCAATACGATGTTTGAGCCTGCCGCTTTTCGCTCTGCTGCGAAGCGACGCCATTCAGATTCTACTTCTCGGGCGATAGATGCGACGTCCATTTTTGCGGCGGCTTTTTCTGCTATTGCTGCTCGAAGTGCTGGCGCTTGTTTTTTACTCGCCCATATCGGTACCGTGAATGTAAGTTGTCCGGAAAACCAATCGTCTCCACTGAAGGGAGACCCCATTTGTCCCGTTCCTGCCTGACGTTGTTGATACGTCAGGCTTACGCCCCAGCTTGGTCCATTTTCGGCTTGAACTTCACTCACTCTTGTTTCTGCGATGGAGATATTTGCCATCGCTAATCTGACTCTGTGAAATGAAAGGGGATTTCCATCCCATTCGGTGAGTGGCAGAGGAGGGGGATGAATGTCAGTTTCTATTTCGATAAGACTGTCAATTTTTGCTTTGACCGCGGAGAGCTGAGCCTGCAAATTTGCAACTTCCTGTGCGACGTCAGCGCGTTCGATATCTATTCTGGCTAAGCGGAACACCACGGCTCTGCCTGCATTTATTTCGTTTCGAACGACCTGTTGCAATTCTGAATATTTACGATCTCGCTGACGTGCGAGAGAGATTTCTTGCTCTAGGTTTACCTGATCGATAAGACCGATAATCAAAGAAGCGCGCAATAGACTATGTTCATATTCGAATGCCAATTCAAGCGATGCTGATTTTGTTCTCGCGTTTTGTAGCCGTGCCCGTCTGATACCGCTGTTTGGAATCGATTGCTGGATACCAATAGATTTGTGGGTGGGTAAGAAGTCATCGAATGCAAAGGTGCTGATTGGTACATTGTTTAGGCCTAGCGAGATTATTGGGTCTGGCAGGGCGCTGTCCGCCTTCGCGAACGCTTGCATAGCAGTGGATCGGAGTTTGAGATGCTGAAGCGTCGGATGATTCATCAAACGTGCTTCGAGTGCTGAAAAATCTTTTGGCTGAAAACCTATTGCATCCGAACTGACCGCTAAAGGTGCGTAGATTGCCAATAATTGTGCGAAAACACCTGTGAAAAAGCGTGCCCGGAGCCGCGCTGTAGGCTGGATCTTAAATTTCTGTTTTGGGTTCATCTTATCTTTTCCGTCGGGAACCAAGAAACAGCCACGGCAAGACAAGCCGTGGCGCAGTTGATGGAACCGTCAGGTCTAGATAGTCAGAATTTGATGTAAAGTGACAGGTGTGAATGCCAACATCGGAGGATTGTCAGGCGGTCTTTCTGTTAATAGCGATTTTTGTTGGAACGCGGAAAAATCGAGCAACACGAAAAAATAAAGGGCTTCAAAGTCCGTATCAGCGAATAGGGGGGAGACAAGGACAGGCGCTGCTTCACGAGCCATGGTAGTGACACAATCTACACAGGAATCACAGTGTCCAGAATCGTGTACCTGAGTGTTTTGAAGCGTCAAATCAATTTCAGCGCTTGTGTCCATATCATGGCAGGGCATCTCTGCACCATTTGCCGCAATGTAATGTTTTGCTGTGGGTAAATCGACTACTGGGGCAAGCAACGATTGGTCTGCGTTGGATGGCATTGGCGTGGCTGAGCAACAGCCAAGGACCGGCGCGACGATCAGAACAGTCGAGGCAATTAGGGCGATAGTTAAATGCTTCAAGGTGTACATGGGAGTAATTCTAGCAGTATTTTCTTTGTGACATAGTAGTTTTCACCGCCCTTGCGTCTCATTGGTTCAAATCTAAGCCGAAAGGCTAGTGTTGGCCCCATGCTTCATAATGAGTTTTGTTTGCCGCAGGCTTTCTGCGTACAGGGCCGAATTTCCCCATTGGATAGCCAATAGGAATCGTCACCACCACGCCATATTCGTCGGGAATGGCAAAGTGCTCGCATAATGCTTCTTCAAAGACCTGATGCATTGTGGTTAGCGCAGCGCCTAGGTTGAGGGATCTGCAGGCGAGTAATATGTTTTGTACGCAGGGGTAAACCGCACCGAAGTTGGGAGGTGCGAGACCAATTCTGTCTTCTTCGGCGACCTTGAATGGCCAATCACGCAGTCCGCAGACAATCAAAATTACAGGAAACTCTTGCATGTGGTTAACTTGATACTGCATTGCCTTCACCTGTCGGGTGAGTGCTGTATCCTTTTCGGTCGACATGGACATCATGCCGGTGAACCTGGATTCAATGGCGGCCTTATATCGCTCGGCGAACCAGGCTTTACTGTCAGGCTGTTGCAGTACCAGAAATGACCAGGGTTGAGTGTTTTGGCCCGAGGGCGCTTGCACGCCAGCTTCGAGTATCTTGTTCAGCACGGACGGTGGCACGGGGTCAGGTTTGAGCCTTCTCATAGCACGCATCGAGCTTGCGAGCTCGAAAAAAGCCTCGTATTGCGGGTTTTCATTCATATTTCAGACCTCTTTGCAGCTTTTGTCCTCGAAATGATACCCCAACCGGTTTGCTGCTGGAAAACAGCAAAGCTTTTTAGTGATTTCCTGAACAATATCAGTACAATGCGCCGCTTTTGATAAACTCTTAAACGCCCGTGCGTCGATTATGTAGCGCAGTATTTAGAGGGTAATATATCTACAAGGAAGCTAAATTGTTCAAATTTATTGCATGGGCCGCGCATTGCCTTTCAACTCAACCTGGCCATATTGATCCTTATGTTGCTGATTTACTGAACCGCGGACTAAAAGACCACTCTAGAAAACCGAACAACGTTGTCCAGTTGAATGCTGATCTGATCGAACCTGAGACCCAAAAAGCAGCCTGATCTATCTTTTTGGTTCAGTTTTTCTGTCAAGATTGCCAATTCACTGTTAACCATAGCTCCAACCTTCCTTTCTAACGAGACAAGCGATGGCTTCAGCATTGTCGTGTCCGTCGAAGTTTGTCAAGATTCCTCTCTCAATTGAGGAATGACCATGAGAATTTTCTCCAATAAGCGTCGCCCTGTTCATATGGGACCCTATCCCACGGAATTGCTTGCGCGTATCAACGATACTAGGTCTGTTCGCTCCTCTGTTGTGCCGCCATCTGTGAATGTCGGGGAAGGCCAATTGGATCAGGCGTTAGCGCCGGTTCAGGGAGTGCTTGAGCAGCTGTTGACGGGTGTGACTGTTGAGCATCAAGCGCCGTTGCCTGCAGATCTGCGTGAAAGGACCAACTTGCTAAAATCCGCCGCGTATTTTTTTGATGCAACGTTGGTTGGAATCTGCGCTTATAGAAACCAATGGGCGATTGTTGTAGCAACCGAAAGTGGTCCAGAGCCAGAGCGGGACAATTTGGCCAGCGGCTGGATTCATGGATCGCAAGCGACCTTCCGTAATTTGCGCGCGACTCAAATTGCGATGATTCTCTGTAACTTTCTACGACTATGCGGTTTTTATGCTCGGGGTTACTCCCAGTCCTCGGAGGCGCTGCTGGATTTTGCCATTCCTGAATTGGCAATTCGCTCCGGGGTTGCATTTGAAACGCCTGGCGATCTTGTTAATCCTTTCACAGGTAAGGCGCTTGGCTTGGCTGTTGTCGTAACGTCGCTCGAAATGTTGTCGGACCGTCCACTGGACCCTTCGGCGGGAAGTGCAGCGAGTCAGGGAGGACTCACCTGGCGTTTGGGATTATCTGGAACAAGATCGGCAATGGCCGATTGGTTTCAAGATCGCCGCGCATCACACCTGAGCCGATATCCGATGGAGAAAATCAGAAAAGTAGATCGCGCGACGACGCGAGTTGATGAGAACGAAATCCCTCAGGTGCCTCTGCGCGCGTCTTTTTTCGCGCGGGGCGCTGCCGGAGATTTGGGAGCAAAAGCTCAGGCACAATACCCAAATTTTGTGATGAAAGAGCCGCTCGGCTTCGCAACCAGAAATGCACAGGGTCAAATGATTCCGCTTCAGGATGGGCCAGTTGCGAGCCAAGCGGCAGATATGCCAAATACCGCTGAGAATGCCAAAGCCATCAAATCCCTAGGATACTTTCTGGGTACCGATCTGATCGGTATTTGTGAGATGCCTAAATATGCGTGGTATTCACACGATAGCGAGGGCAACGAAATTACGACCCGTCATAAGTATGCGATTGTCCTGTTGATCGATCAGGGACACGAAACGATGGAAGGAGCATCGGGAGATGATTGGATTAGCGGCAGTCAATCGATGCGTGGCTATATTCGAGGTATGGAGATAGCGACGGTGATTGCGTCCCATCTCAGGTCGATGGGATTCGCGTCTCGCGCCCACAGCAATACAGATGGTCAGGTTTTACAGGTGCCGCTGATTTTAAAAGCTGGTTTGGGGGAACTCTCAAGAATCGGAGAGGTTGTGCTTAATCCTTTTGTTGGGCCAAGATTCAAGTCTGCGGTTGTAACAACTGATCTGATCCTGGAGCCGGATCGGCACATCGATTTTGGACTTCAGGACATGTGCAATAAATGCAACAAATGCGCTCGCGAATGTCCCTGTAATGCCATTTC
>ENA-ORDA01000209-ORDA01000209.1-marine-metagenome-genome-assembly--contig:-NODE-209-length-61793-cov-5.376256_pt1 | contig 61793 bp, 51 predicted proteins | sample MGYA00237778_ERZ508506 | MGnify/ENA primary metagenome ERZ508506 (study PRJEB26177, sample SAMN06267891) | marine metagenome | isolation source: Monterey Bay, California, USA | place: Pacific...
ATTTGCGAGCATTCTGCGAGGGGTAGAAGTGCCGCAGGTCGGTGGCGACACGCTGTGGGCAAGCATGAGCGCCGTCTATGACAGCTTGTCCTCCGGTTGGAAGAGTGATCTCGAGGGCCTCTACGCGATTCATGATATGGGAACTTTTCGCAACGATTATTTGCGAAAAGGCGGCGTCACCGCGATAGATGAGGCCCTCACTGAAGTGGGTTCTGGGGTTCACCCCGTGATCGCAACCCATCCTGTAACGGGCTTAAAGTATCTAAACGTTAATCAGTCATTCACTCGGAATATCGTTGACCTCACACAGGGCGCTAGTGATGAGGTTTTACAATATTTGTATCAACACGTTCGCCGCCCTGAATTTCAGGTTAGATTCCGTTGGGAGAACGATTCAGTAGCCATTTGGGATAATCGCATAACACAGCATTATGCCGTTTGTGATTATCTACCCAACAGGCGGCACATGCAGCGCGTGACGATTAACAGCGACCGACGCGTAGCTCAATAGCAGCGAGATTTTAATGAGCGGCGGTAGCGATGAGGCTTACATATGCAAATGCTGAGGCCAAAAAAGCCCGGCACCCCCCTGGGGCACAGCGAGGACCTCTCTGTGCTGGGTCATACCCTTAGGAATGGTTGGCAGGCTCTCATAACCAGTGGTCAAGCTAAGCCGAAAGCTTAAAGCCGGCACAAGCATTGAACTTGGCTCCATGAGACAGGCAGGTATTTAACAGGCTAAGTCCGTGATGCATAAAAATTGAAAGGCCCGTTAATAGACGGCGCCGTTAATCTTAGTTACATCGCTCTCAGGGGTGCTAAGGCGCCGTAAGGTACCCCTCAGGATTAATTTGGGGGCTTCTACGCCGTAGCTGAAGACGTCTAGCGGAGCAGAGCAGGTTAATCAGCAGAAAAGTTGCTATTGATTGCCGGTAGGACGAGCACTTTTTGGGCTGCTCCTATGATTGCTTCGGCGGCGTTTTGGTGAATGGGCGTCGTTTGGATGACGCTTTTTATCATTCGCAGTTGGACTTTTTTCGCTTGCTGTTCGGGGGGGGGTAGATTCTTTGGGCTTTTTGGGCTTTTTGGGTTTGGCAGGGGGACGTAGAGCGAGTTCAGGTAGCGGGCTTTCCGGTTCGTAGCCCGCGACGAGCTTTCGAGGAAGTAGCGTTTGAATCAATCGCTCAATGTCTTGTAGCAGTTGGGCTTCATCAGCACTCACGAGTGATATCGCTTGCCCCGTGGCTCCTGCACGCCCCGTCCGGCCTATGCGATGAACATAATCTTGCGCGACCTCGGGTAAGTCGAGATTTACTACTTGGGGCAGCTGTTCGATATCAAGGCCCCGGGCTGCGATGTCGGTGGCGACTAAGACGCGTAATTTCCCTGACTTGAATTCGCTAAGCGCTCTGGTGCGTGCACCTTGGCTTTTATTGCCATGAATTGCTGCGGCTTGAATGTCTTTCTTTTCAAGAAATTCGGCTAGGCGGTTCGCCCCGCGTTTTGTTCGGCTGAAAACAAGTACCTGTTCCCAATTGTGCTGGTTAATCAGCTCAACCAACAAATGCCGTTTTTGATTTTTATCAACCGGGTGTATCCACTGGGTCACGCTTACTGCCGTGCTATTTCTTGGTGTTACAGAAATTTCTACCGGGTTGTTTACAATGGTTTTGGCAAGATCGCGAATGTCTTCAGAAAAAGTCGCAGAAAACATCAGGTTTTGTCGTTTGTTCGGTAAGGCTTTCATTATTCTTCGAATATCGTGGATAAAACCCATGTCGAGCATGCGGTCTGCTTCATCCAAAATGAGAACTTCAAGCTTCTGAAAAGACATCGCATTTTGCTGATACAGGTCTAATAAACGTCCTGGCGTAGCAATTAATATATCGACGCCCTTACGTAGCCGCATCATTTGTGGGTTGATTTTAACGCCGCCAAAAACCACCGCAGAACGAAGATTCAAGTATTTTCCGTAGATGTCGACACTTTCCGCGACTTGAGCCGCCAACTCTCGCGTTGGCGTTAAAACAAGTGCTCGCACTTGGTTTGCTTTTGCGGGCTGTCCCTTTGATAGTCCGTGTAGCAACGGTAGGGTGAACCCCGCGGTTTTTCCGGTACCGGTTTGGGCTGCGGCCATGACGTCACGGCCCTCCAGCACCGCAGGGATAGCCTGCGCCTGTATAGGAGACGGCGTGGTGTAGCCTTCGTCGGCAACAGCCTTAAGTAGTGATTCAGATAAACCTAGGGTAGAAAAACTCATAATGTCTCTTTTTATCAGTGGGGCTCAAACCAAGGGTGTGATGCGCTAGACATTTCGCAACGTGCTTATGCACTAGCATTACAAACTCATGAGAAGGGCATGTTCTTTGTGCGGAATTCCAAGGCCTTTTTCTGACTACCGCCTTTTATGTGCTTGTCATATGCAAAATAAAAGGCGCTGCGCAAATGCCTATGGATTGTTCAAGAAGGTCGTGATGCTGGCTTGCCCGCCCGGGCCTCATTATATGTCAAATAGTCGACTAGCCGTGGTATGACCGCAATTTATTCCGTGTAAAAAGCAAGGTCCGGTCGCCTTGTAAGGCTACTGCGATTGGTTCTTTGACGTTTGACGTGGTGTAAGTCCGGCTAGGTCCATAGCTTATTCAGGCACTCACCAAGGATCGCGTACATGCCAGATATTTCCTGATGGCAGTGTTGGTCTAAAGATCGAGTTGATCTTATCTGGATCTGTAGGAGCCAGCGACGGAATTAGATTACGTAGAGTCAGATACAAACGGGTATCGTTAATCACGTGGAGCTTCACGCGAGGATCTTGATAAATGGGCCTATCGGGCCAGTTATCGCGCGCGGTGATAAAACCTAGTCGCATTGAAGCAGCGTGGCTAGCCAATAATCTTCGGGCTTTTTCCTCTTCGTACCCAGAAGCCAGTAAAAACTCATAGGCGGCTTCGTTAATGGTTTCAATTTTTGATATGTAAGGCGTGACAAATTTGTAGCCTGCCGCGGCAAGGGTGCTGGTATAGATCTCCCGCCTTTCTTTATTATGCCTTAAGCCAGGAGAATCAAGTGCGATGAAGCCATCGCTCGTCAACCGTTGGCGAACGAAATGATAGAACTCTCGGCTATATAGCTTAGATAGGTTGTAATCTCTGGGGTCCGGAAAATCTAGGTAAATAGCGTCAAATTGGTCGCTGCTGTTGCGGATGAAACGATAGGCATCATCAAAGTGCCTTGTAATTCGCGGGTCACTTAATGACCCCTCATTCATTGCTAACAGGACTGGGTGGGTAGTCGCTTGTTCAATAAGTTCACGATCAAGGTCGACATGTACGATGGTTTTAATGTCGGAATATTTTACTAACTCGCGGAGCAGCAATCCGTCGCCACCACCCATCACCAAAACATGACGGGGCACTGCACCATTTGTCATGATCGGAATATGCGCAAAAAACTCGTGGTAGTACTCTTCGTAGTTAGAGGCCAGCTGGAAGTCGCCGTTTAAGAACAGGGAATAATTTTTGGGCTGCTGTGGATTATCTACGAACTTGCTGGAATAGAAGTCATCGACGGGGCTTGGCCCGGAGCCGTTTTTGTCGTGAACCAGATCAATTCTTTGGTAGGGGGATCGAACGCGAAACACATCCTCTGTGTTATCCATGGAAGCAAAAAGCTGCTTGAAGTCCTCTGACTGATCCCAGTAGAAATAATAGAGTTTGGTAAAGTAGCGGTCGAGAGATGGCGCGAAGCTCAATCCTAGACCCAACATAATGATCAGTGACCCACTGACGATGAATCCAAACGAAGATCGGTGAAGTTTTGGCAGAAAAAAATACAAAGCTAGAGTCGCCAGAAAAACATTCAGGGTGGCGGCGATCAGCCCGATAGCAACTAAACTGAGCTTTGGTAATAGGATTAACGGAAATGCCAAGCCACCTAGCAAGGATCCCGTATAGTCTGACGCCAGTACCCGATTCGTCAGGCGCTTTTTGCCCTTGGCAGTATTGGCAAGATCGATCAATACAGGGAGTTCAAATCCGGTCAAGATACCAATGGTCGTTATTGAGAGGAATCCAGTACCAAAGAACAAGACCTTTCCTAGAAAGGTAAGTCCATAGAGCTCAAGTAATAAGGCCCCCGTATGGCTAAAGTGCAAAAGAGGCACGGCGATGGCGCCGGCGGCACTTAGCGCAATTTCGACCTTGAAAAATCTTGCCCAAAGGTTGTCGGTGGGGTGTTGATCGTGCAGCAGTGCGCCTAGCCCCATTCCAGCGAGGTATAAGCCCACGGTCACGCTGTACCAAGTTACTGTATTGGCCGCGAATGTGGCTAGAGCCTGAGCGATTAATAGCTCGTAGAGAAGACTGCAGGCCGCCAGAATAAGTGTGGCGGCATAAATCATGCGCGGAGATCCTGTCAGATTACTCATCATCTTGGACTGCCCCAGCTTCTATTTGACCTCGAGTAACTCTAAAGACTTCTACCCGCTGGGCGTTAAACGCGTCTTGCAGAAAAGCGATTGCAATATCGGGTTTCATCACCTCGCCGCTGGTATAAATATCCACGGCGACGAAATTGTTTTCGGGCCAGGTGTGCACGCTAAAATGTGACTCGGCGATTAAGATGACCCCGCTGACTCCTGTGGGCGAAAACTGGTGAAAGAAATATTTGATGATTGTCGAGCCGCAACGTTTTGCAGCTGCAAGAAGCGCCTCTTGAGTTGGCTCAACGCTCCCAATAACCGAGGCGTCACACCCATGAAGGTCCACCAGAAAGTGGTCACCGTAGGTTTCTGTCGAGCCCACCAATGCGTTCTTCTCCTTTAATTTAGATATGCTTGCAGAACCAGCTCACTGATGTGATCGGCCATAATCAAATAATAAACGAGCACCAAAGCCATGGTGGATACAATGACTAGCATGCCACGGAAGTGAGGCAAGTCTGACGCGGAAACATGCTTTTTTTGCAGCATTAGCAACATGCCGACGGCCGCGTTGAGTAGAGCTACGATAAATGCCGTCGGTATCAAACCAACGTATGGGTAAAGGACAAACGCGAAGGTCATAGTGCCCAAAAAAGCGCCCAAATAATTGATGCCAATAATGGCGTTATCACGATATTCGGCGTCCAGATTTTTTAGCGCGATGAGCAAGGGGATTTCAAAGCCCGATAGGACGCCAATAATTATGATGAGTAAATGCGCGGTTATCGAGAGCGTGATTCCGGTTGCACCGGTGCTGTCGATAAAAAAGAGAAGCACCACCGAGCCGCCGCCGAATAAGGTCAATAGCGTTTCGACACGCAGCAAGGCAACAGCGGGACGAGCCACAAACCGTCCTTCCGCAATCATTGATCCTATGCCGAGAGACATCATGTAAAGGCCGATGGTGACACTGTATCTCAGGACTGTGTTTCCTAAAAAAGCACTGAGTGCCTGCCCCAGCAAAAGCTCGTAGACGATGCTGCAAAAAGCGAGCACAAATGTCAGGGAGTAAATCATTGCTTTAACAACTGAAAGGGGCTTGAGAAATCATCAGTCCACAAGCGCACGTCGCTCATGTTGTCGGGCATTCGTTGCTTTTGTGATTGAATAAATTGCTGTGACATAAATTGATCGTTTTTCGTCAAAATCATCCAACGGGAGCCCCATTGCTGTGCACTACTGGAGGCGTTTGTTACGAGTACAGATTGCAAGCCAAGTGTCTTTCCCATTTCCGTGAGTAAAGGCTGAAAATCGAAATGCCAGCTTGAAATAAGCACGGCGATAATACCATCAGGTTTAAGGTGTTTCAGGTATAGCTCAAAAGCCTCTCGAGTCAATAAATGAACGGGAATTGCATCGCTAGAAAAAGCGTCAAGGACAAAAACATCGAAAGCCTGTGGAAGCTCCTCTTCTAGGGAAAGTCGGGCATCCCCCAAAACAAGTTTTACGTCCGCAGTTGTATCTGCAAGGTAGGTGAAATGGCGTTGAGCGATTTCAACAACATCAGGGTTGATCTCATAGACTTTTACCGAGTCTTGCGCTCCGGCGTAACTAATTGCGGTGCCGATACCCAAGCCAATCATCCCTATCCGCCTTTTGCGCTGTCCTGTGGAAAAGCTCATCGCCATATCGATCCCGCTTCCGGGCGAGTAGTAGGTAATCGGCAACGACTTTGCAGGCGCTGTTGTAGCCTGTGCGCCGTGATAGCTATTGCCGTTCCGCAACCACAAAAACTCATCAGAAGTGCCAGCATTATCTCGCCCGACAGTTAACACCCCATAAAAATTGCGGGCCTGATGAACGATGTCTGGCTCCTCGTCACGCGCAGATTGAACGAATACAAAAATAACAAACGTAGTGCCAATTGCCAGTGCTAGTTGGATTGGAATGCCCGCAGTCAACGACACTTTGACGTTAACGTGTTTCATTAAAAGGAGAACTACCAATATTGTTGCCATCGATGCGGCAATTTGTAACTCAATGTAGCGATCACTAATTATTGGCATTAGCACAGATACGAGGGCACTACCTAAGGCCCCTCCCAGCGCCACCATGAGGTAGTAGCCGGTCAATTGATTTGCTGGGGGCCTTAAACGGTACAACTCTCCGTGGCAGACCATACACAAGACAAATAGCGTGAACATGAAAACGATAATCGTCCAAGTGACATTAAGTGCTTCACCAAGCAATAGGTACAGTATCCAGGCAAGACTAAAGGCAAAAAGCGGTAGAAACAGGCTGCGCCGATACCAACGCTCGTTGTCGAAGGCAATGATAAAGGTGAGTAAATAAACGCTTAATGGCATTACCCATAAAAAGGGTATCGAAACGAGGTCGCGGGTGAGTTGATTAGTCACACTCAACAATAACGTTACTGCAGTCGCCGGAAGCATGAGCCAAAGCAGCCACGATACAATGCTCGCACGGATTTTTTTATCAACACTTGTTGACGGTACTGGGGAATAGGTCTTTGATCGCGTCGCAGTGACGAAAGTGCAGTAGGCGCAGAGCGCAATAAAGACCACAAAGATAAAGGACCATGCCTGCGCTTGCAGCTGCCGGTTGAACATGGGTTCGATGATAAAGGGATAGCTGAGCAGCGCCGCCAGTGCCGCGACATTAGACAGTGCGTACAGGCGGTAGGGGTTGGTCGTTGCTTGAATGCTGCTCGCCCAGGCTTGTATCAGCGGTGCCGTGGCCGACAGCACAAAAAATGGAACACCAATGGTGCGAATGAGAAGGCTCAAAATTTGCAGCGTTGGGTTTTGTGCCGCATCGAATTCATGGAGCTCTGATGGGGAAATAGGGATTTGTATCAGGGCCAGCAATAAAAAAACGACGTGTAACTGGGATTGCCGTTGTAGACCTAGATACCTGACCGATAGGTGGGCATAGCCGTAGCCGGCAACGAGGCAAGACTGGAAAAACAACATTGAAACTGCCCAGACCGCGGTGCCACCGCCGAACCAAGGGAGAATGAACTTTGTGATCAGAGGTTGAATCTGAAACAGCAAGAATGCAGAGGTAAATATGGTAAGTGCAAACGGGAGCATGACGAGTGAAGTAGCTGAAACAAGGTGCAGCCTAACATGCTCGTGTGCGCTGTGTGGTAAATATCAAATGTCGGCAGCGCAGGTTTTAATTAAAGGATGCGGGACAATGGAGGTGCGACAAAAACGCGCCACTCCGTGTACTAAGCTGAAGGTCCCGTTGGCAGCTTCTGTTGTTCGATATCCAGAATGAACTCATGAATGGCCCCAGTGAGCCACGTCTCGACCGAGTTGACGGTGATGCAATTTTCTAAGGGCGTCTGTCAGGTCCGCACTACTGGATTTTAAGTCAATCTGAGCTTGATTAAGAAGCGGCGATCGAGGGCCCTCGTGTAAAAAAAGTCATAGATGGCAATGCAACGGTATCCACGGTTCAGGTGAAAGCTCTATGGAGCGTGGCTTTCCGTGAGGCGCAGCTAAAGATCCAGCAGCCCATGGACATTTTCCGGCGGTCTTCCAATCACAGCCTGGTCATCGCTCATGATAATGGGGCGCTCGATAAGAATGGGGTTGTTCATCATCGCGCTGAGCCATTCTTGATCTGAACTTTTTTCAGACAACGTCAAGGTTTTAAAAACTGCCTCCCCTCGGCGTACGAGTTTAGCAGGACTGATTTGGAGTTTTTTCAAGGCCGCTTCAAGTTCAGTCTTTGTCGGTGGATTTTCTAAATACTTCACGACTTCTGGATTGACCCCCGCGGCCTCAAGCAGCGCGAGGGCTTGCCGCGACTTTGAGCACCTTGGGTTATGCCAAATGGTAATGTTCTTCATAGACGCTGAACCTCTGTAGTCTCGCTATAGGTATTGCTTCAATGGAGGGGCCGACTGCGCTACTGACTCATTGCTAGCGCTCTGGCAACGGGCGGCCAATCTATTGACGACAGGTGGGTTTTTTTAGAGAACTCTATGCAGTGCATCCAAAAGCGCATTGGGTGCTTCCATCATGAGCGTGTGTCCCGCACCTTGTATTACGCTGACCTCCGGCTGATGAAACGCTTCTTGCAACGGGCCTGTACCTCGCACCGGGGTCAGACGATCTTCACTCCCCAACACCATGAGCACGGGGCACTCGACCGCAGATGCACTTTCAAGACCATTTTGATATTCGTTACAAGCATTCATGTCGAAATACAGTGCGCCGGGTTGCGATCGCTCATAGAGTCTGAGAGAGCTTCCGACCATCCATATGCCGGAGCTGCGATTACCGCCATATTGGTGCCGCTTGCTGAGTCCATACTGTGTCAGCATGTCAAATGCCGCATGATCGTTGTTCTTACAGGCATCGAGGATGGCACCAGAGACTGGCATGGGTACGATGGTGCCAACCATAGCCAAGGCTCGTGCACGTTTAGCGTGCCTTGCCGAAAAGTCCAGGGCAATTAAACTCCCCAAGCTGTGGCCAACCACCGCAGCAGCTTCAACTTCGAGGGCGTCGAGAACTTTCTCTAGCCAGTCTGCCATCGAGGGAATGCTTTGCAGTGGTGCTCCGGTTGAGCGTCCATGTCCCGGTAAATCAACCGCAATTACATTGTTACCGTGACGAGCGAAGTGGCGAGCGGCTAAAGTCCATACGGTGTGATCCATGCCCGACCCATGGATGAAAACAATCGAGGGCTTGCTGCTGTCGATGTTTCTGGAATTTGTGTAGCAGTAGACGCTGCTGTCATCGATAGTAATTTTCATGGCGTCACCGATTGCTTGGCAGCAACCTTACCGGCAGCGCGCAATCCTTGTTTTAAATCAGCGATTAAATCTTTTGCATCCTCAAGGCCTATCGACAGGCGAATGGTGCCCTCGCCGATGCCTCCGGCAGCCAGTGCTGCGGCATCCATTCGGTGATGTGTTGTACTTGCGGGGTGGATGACCAGCGATTTAGCATCACCCACGTTCGCAAGGTGCGAAAATAGATTGAGGGCGTCGACAAATGCAATGCCAGCTTCCCGGCCACCCACGAGATCAAAACTGAATACCGCACTGCAGCCTTTAGGTAATAGTGCTGAGGCCAATGCTTGGTCGGGATGTCCCTCTAACTCGGGGTATCCCACGCGACTAACTTGTTCATGTTGATTGAGAAATTCAACAATCCTTCGGGTATTTTCCACATGGCGGTGCATGCGAATACCGAGCGTTTCAACGCCCTGTAAAATATGGAATGCGGTGGTAGGACTCATGCATGCTCCAAAGTCACGTAAGCCCTCTTTGCGCGCGCGTTGAATGAAAGCGGCGGGGCCAAATTCCTCGCTGAACACCAAATTATGAAATCCGGCATAGGGTTCAGTGAGGGTTGGAAATTTGCCAGACGCGTCCCAGTCAAAGCGCCCTCCGTCTACCAGAAGACCGCCAATGACAATGCCGTGACCACTGAGAAATTTAGTGGCGGAATGCATGATGATATCGGCCCCATGTTCGAAGGGCTTGATTAAATACGGCGTGGTAAAGGTAGAGTCCACCATCAGTGGTAGGCCCGCTTGATGGGCAACAGCTGCCACCTCGGGAATGTTGAGCACATCAAGTCCAGGGTTGCCCACGGTCTCGGCAAATACCAGTCGGGTATTGTCCTGAATTGCTGCGGCAAAAGCCTGGGGGTCCCTAGCATCGACAAAGGTCGTTTCAATGCCTAAGCGGGGTAGGGTGTAGGCCAGGAGGTTGTGACTGCCGCCATAGAGCGCTGCGGCAGCGACAATATGAGACCCCGCGCCCATGAGCGTCATGATGGCGAGGGTTAGCGCGGCTTGGCCACTCGCGGTAGCAATGGCGCCTACGCCGTCTTCTAAAGCGGCGATTCGTTCCTCTAACACAGCATTTGTTGGATTGCTGAGGCGTGAGTAAACGTGACCCGCCCGCTCGATATTAAATAAGGAGGCGGCGTAGTCTGAATCGGGAAAACAAAAAGACGCCGACTGATAGATCGGAGTGGCACGGGCCCCCGTAGCCGGGTCGGGTTGTGATCCTGCATGCAATGCCAGGGTGTCTAGTCCGGGATATTCTGGTGCTGCCATAGAAGTCTCCTTGGTGCGAAAAGCGGGATGCCCATGCGCCATGTAATGTGTATGCCGTTTCAGGTCAGCCAAGGCATCTATCGATGCCATGATTCTCATGGGCAGGTTGTTACAGAGTGGGTTGACCGTTTACCCGAGCATTCTGAGGGCGCAATTGTACTGCTTCAGAAAGAGGGGCGGTAGCGCAGTACAGCAAAATTTAACAGCTTTACAGCGGACGCTATCAAAAATTTAAAAGCGCTATTAAGGGCGAAAAACATCGGACAAAAAAAAGCCGGGGCTTGGCCCCGGCAGGTGTACGGTCAGAGTGCCCTAGCTGCTTAAGTTTTAGTCGCCGGAGCGCACAAGCGTCGCGGTATACATCCTAGGGCTATCACAGGAGATAACGGACCCGACCGTGTCTTGTTGCACTTTCCAGCCACCTTGGTTCACGTATTTTTCAGAGTTTTCGCCATAGGTGCTCAAATCTGAGACCCAGTTTGATATTTTCATCTGATAGCCAGCGTCCTGAGGGTTGCCGTGCCCTGGTAGATGATAGACGGTTACGCTGGGAACCTCCTGTTCATCGAGATAGGCGTTGTACTTCGCCTGAGCGGCCATCAGGTCTTCCATCTCCATGCCTTCACGAAATGTGCAGTCGCTAAAACTGGCATAACCTGAGGAGGATTCGCCGCCGCCACCACGAACAATGAGCGACGCGAATTCCATGTGCGCGCTGCACGTCCAAACCTCATTAAACTTAGCATTGAGCTCTGCGCCCTCGGTAAACCAAGCATCTAGGGTCTTACCCATGGCTTTAAAGTCGGGAGTAAAGCCAAACCAAAACGCAGTGCGCTCAAAATTAATGTCGGAACCGAATACGGGGGTCAAAACCCAGGCGTAGTAGTCGTTCATTTCTTTTTCGTCAGACCAACTGTTCCACTCGCCAACCACTGACATAAGGTCGGCAGGGGCTTTGCCTTCGTTCATTTCGCAGCCATACAGTTCAGTGCCCCCGAAGCCACTGGGCATATGGTGGTCGGCGACTACGGGTTGTGTGTGAAGTACGCCCACAACTCCTAGAGCAAGCAGGGTTTTGAAGGTATTTTTCATCGTTATTTTCCTCGTTTATTTTTGTGTTCTGAACCCTCAAAACAGTACCGAGGCCCTCGCTCATCTGTCAAATGCTATGCGATGAAGTGTGAGTAGGGCATCAGTAATAGGGCGAGCGCACGGTATTGGCTGGCTTTTTGGTACTTTGCTCTAGCCCTTGGCTGCCGTTAGCAATGCGTACTTTCTATGTTAAGCCCCAGCCAAGTTATTCTGCCGGGCGCCTGCAACTTGAGGTCCTTGGCTAAAGTGCAGCGTCGACTAGCCCTCAAATTGGCTACCAACCTGCTGGTTCATGCCTACCAATGTGTGAGTTAAGCGTTTTTTATAACGACGTTGGCGCCGCCGCGCCTTAGCCGGATTGGCGCGCCAGCCTTGACGCTTGTCATGGACGAGCTCATCAAGGTCGTCGGCGGTTTGAATGTGTTCGCCATCGGACTCGTAGGTTCTTCGTGTCATCTAAAAATTTCCGTCGCAATTAAGTTAGGTCTACGCGCCAAACCTCACTCCGGCAACCCTTGACGCAGCATGAGTATTAACGAAACTTGGACGAAAAATTTAGGGGCCCTAGAGTTGCGGGTTTGCACCACCTGATAGCGACTGCTAATTTTTTCAAATAAACAGCGGGGTTTCTGGCAAAGGCTCCCTCGCTTAAACGCTCAGCGGCTGCGCCGTAATTTTAGGCCGGCAGCCAGTTCACAATTCACGGAAGCTCTTGCTCGCCAGAGTGCCACTCCCCGGTTGGAACATTGCGAGAAAATAACTGCCAGGCTTCGTCGATCAGGTAAGTATGCAAGGCCTCGACCTGATCTGCATTGAGTAGGTCAGAGAAGTTGCCCATGCCACGTTCTACGAGTGTGCCTTCGAGAACGATCTGTCTAAATGCTCTATGGGTCTCGGCGCTCATGCGCCGTAAGTCGGGTATTCCAGCGCCACGACCATCGATGTTGGCATGGCACTTGGCGCAGTTTCGAAGAAAAAGCGATTCCCCCTCCATAATTTGTTGTGGGGAGCCTCGTCGAGCTACTGCCGGAGGTGCAGTGCTGGCCCCTGCGTGAACAACCTCTGGTCGTTTTGGCACAGTTCCTCCGCCCAATTTGAACGCGATCAAGCGTCCAGCATTACCGTAGGTGTAGGCGGCCATACCTGGAACGTAGTCGTTACCATTGCCACCACCAACACCTGTCAATATTGCAACGTACTGAATGCCGTCAACGCTATAACTCATTGGTGCAGCCATCATGCTCGCGCCGACTGCGATTTGATGCAGTGTTTCACCTGTATAGGCGTCAAGAGCTGCTAATTCGCCCGTGCCACGTCCTTGAAAAACGAGATTACCCGCAGTGCTGAGCACGCCACCACCGTTCCAGAAGGCGTTCATGTTGCCTATCCAAGGTCCCGAGGTTTCGCGTTCCCAAGCGAGTGTTTGGGTTACCGGGTTCCAAGCCCTTAAAAATCCGCGGATGGTGGTGTCGGGTTGTCCTGCACCCAAAACCTTTAAAGGGGGAAGTGTTTTGGCCAGTGCGCTGTCTAAACCCCACTCACCAGGGGTCGTAAAAATATATTGCGAGTGGCTATTCAACCCACCTTCTTGGTAGGTAAAGGCTTCTTCCGGCATAGTCCAAATAGCACCGGCCTCTTTTGCGGGTATGTAGACCAGCCCAGTTTGTGGGCTATACGACATCGGCTGCCAGTTGTGAGCACCTTGGGGGCCTGGAAAAATTAGCTTTGGTTCGTCAAAATATTCAGCCTGCGCCGTTTCTACCGGGCGTCCCGTGTCAAGATCAATATGACTTGCCCAGCTGACCTGTGCGTCGGGTTCCGCAGATATCAGCTCGCCGGTGACACGATCTAATACGTAGAAAAATCCATTTTTAGGGGCCTGCATGAGAACCTGGCGGCTTTTACCTTCAATGGTCAAGTCGGCCAGAATCATCTTTTGAGTGGCGGTAAAGTCCCAGTTGTCTCCGGGGGTGGTTTGGTAGTGCCAAACCAATCGCCCGTCGTCAGGATTAATAGCAAGAATTGAAGCTAGGTACAGATTATCGCCGCCAACTGGACTCCTTAATTTGCGCGGGTAGGGAGCGGCGTTTCCAGTGCCCACGTAAAGTAAATTGAGCTGTGGGTCAAAGGCCATAGCATCCCAAACCGTGCCCCCCAATCCGACCTGCCACAAACTGTCCGGGTCCCAAGTGGCGGCTGCGACTTCCAGCTCTGGGTGTTCAAAGGGTGGGTTGGGACTATTTGGAACGGTAAAAAATCGCCAGCGTTGCTCGCCTGTATGCCTATCGTAGGCGGTGATATAGCCCCGCGCGTCGAATTCGGCGCCGGCATTACCAATAATCACCAGATCGCCCGCAATGTAGGGTGCGCCGGTAATGGTATAACCCCGCTTGCGATCCATAAATGTATCAGCACGCCACACCACCGTGCCGTCAATTTTATCGAGGGCAAAAAGGTGGCCATCGAGGGCGGCGACGAATACCGTTTCCCCAGATAGTGCAACGCCTCGATTAACCACACCGCAACAAACTTTACGCATGAATTGCGGGTCTATTTCAGGGTTAAACTGCCACAGAGAGCGCCCGTTTGAGGCGTCCACGGCAAAGGCTATGCCTTGGGGGCCGCTGCCGTAGAGTACGCCATCGACCATTAATGGAGTGGCTTCATAGCCATGTTCAGAGGGGAGATCGATGTGCCATGCGTAGCCAAGCTCAGTGACATTGCTACGATTGATATGCTTAAGCGGGGAAAAGTAGGCTTGCCGATAATCGCCGCCGCCGGTTAGCCAACTCCCCGACTGAAGTGGGTTGTCGTTGGGTTGCTGATCAGTGACGTTATTATTTGAGATCGAGTTAGTGTTACTTGACCCATTTCCAGCTTCAGATTTGGTGTCGCAGGCGCCAATAATTGCAAAAATAAGTAGGCATAAAGAGACCTTGAAAGCGCTTCTCAATGACTGTCTCCAGAGTCACCAAAGATAAACGTTTTGGATTCGGGTCGATGATAAGTCCCCCCCATGAAGCGCTCGACGGTTGCGTTAAATAGGTCAGGGTCAGTTGCCGGGGTAAAGTGGGTCTCTCCAGGAAAAATGGCCAAGTGCGCCTTGGTCAGCGTTTGATAAATGAGCACCGTGTGTTCTTCACGGATAATGTCCTTATCACCAGCCATCACCAATACCGGTGCTTTGATACTGGCTAGTTCGGCCAAGGACATATCGGGCAATTCCCTCAAAAGATAAAATTGCTGCTTGAGGGCGACCCAGTTTTGGTCGGTGTTGCCTGCTGCGATCTGACGGTCTATTTCCTGAGAAAAATCCGTCACCCAGTCTACGGCCCAGCCATGAACGGCGCTGCGATCTGGACTTAGGTTAGCGCCCATGACGGCAAGTCGGTCGACGCTATCGGGATACGTGCGAGCGATCTCAAGACTGATATTGCCGCCATCGCTCCACCCCACCAGCCGCACTGGTGGCAGTTGAAGGTGCTTGATCAGCGCTACCCAGTCTGCCGCCATGATTTTGTAGGTCATCTGCTCTTCAGTCATACCTGACTTGCCGTGGGCCCGACTGTCAGCGACGATAACCTGATAGCGCGGTGCAAAATGGCTGATCTGCGCCGACATGTCAGCAATGCTCTGACCGCTGCCATGAATCAGCACGAGGGGCTCTCCGTCGCCATAGGTCTCGTAATACATTTCGATGCCATTGATCGACAAGTATTCACCGACTTCAGCATTGTTACCATATTCTGGCGAAGCCGCGGTAACCGTTGTCGGAAGGAGTAGGGCAGCAACAGCGAAAATAAGTATTGCCACGTTGAAAACTCGTTGGGCGCTGCGCATATCAAACTCCTTTGAGCAGGTTATTGACTGCTCCTTTTGTGTGTAGGTCTTCGAGCGCGTTCCCACGCTGCAGTGGCCATGTTGAGGTAATATACAGTCCTTTGTAGCACATGACGGCGGTTCAAGCAGCTGGTGAAATACGAGGAGCAGAGCGAGCGGGTGTTGCTAAGGTGCTGGCTTAATTGTCAGATGGGGATTGCAACGAGAGCGCTAATGCGGCGGGTAATTTTTGTGCATAAACGCCCGTCGTAATTTTGTGCTCATGCAAAGAATTTTAAAGCACGTTGTAAGCTTGGCCTCTCGCAAAGGAGTTGAGCTAAAGGTGTTGTAGCCTCCGATTGCATTGCGAGACGTTAACCCCCTAGATGCCTTTTTTCTAAAGACCGTCCCCAGCCCCTTTCAGCATGCCACGTGCCACAGCGATAGCGTTGTTATAGCTACGTTCTGAAATATATTCATTGGTACCGTGCACTGAGCGAGCCTGGCTTGCATCGATGGAGTTGCCGTGAAACCGATACTGATCTTTGGCGAGATTGACGTAATGTCGTGTGTCGGTGGTTGCTTGAAGCAGTGAGGGTATTGCGAGTGCATTAGGATAGACGGTCGCTGTAGCTGCGCTGATCACTGCAAAGCCGTTGCCATTGGCATCCGCCACACCAGGGCGATCCATCCACCTATCGTTAGTGATCACCACGCTTGGATCGTCGACAATTTCGGTGATCGTGGCGATCAACATGTCTACAGTGTCCCCGGGTAGCAGTCGAAAATTCACCTTGGCCTCAGCACGCTGGGGTATCACATTTTCTTTAATGCCGGCGTTAATCATGGTGAGTGCTGTGGTTGTCCTTACCATGGGCTGGGTGGTGGTGTCCTTTGCCATTTGCCCAGCGATGAGGCTGTCGAAAAGCCATAGATTGTTGAATAGAAATCGCTCTGGCTGAGCCATTTCGGCAGCCATCATAGTGAGAGCACTGCGCATAGGCTCAACTAGCTTCGGCTCGAAAGGGTTGCTCTCGATGCGATCAAGTGCCCTAGCGAGGGTTCCTATGGCGCCTGTCTTGGCTGGGCTCGATGAGTGACCTCCGGGTGCCTGTGTTGTAAGTGTCAGCGTGACATAACCCTTTTCGGCCACATTAATCATTGCGAGGTCTCGTCCAGGTAGCAAAGGGGTGTCGCGTACAACAAAACCGCCTTCGTCGACCATCCAGTCAAAGGAGAGATTAAGTTCCCTCATGCGCTCGGCAAGTGCGGCTGCGCCATTCCCACCTCCGATTTCCTCGTCGTGACCAAAGCCAAAGACTAAAGTCCTGCGGGGCTGATAACCCTCTTCCAGAAGAGTTTCGGTGGCTTCTAGAAGGCTCAGAACGCCTTGCTTGTCATCTAAAGTGCCGCGACCGTATAGATTATTATTTTCGATGACGCCAGCAAATGGCGGGTGCTGCCAGCCGTCTTCTGTACCGATCTCAATGGGCACGACATCGGTGTGAGCGGTAAATAAAACAGGGTTTTGGCTCGGATCACTACCGGCCCAGCGTAACAAGATGCTGTAGGTGTTGATGTATTCCACATCGAGTTGTTCGAAGGTCTTGGGATAGGTGCTTGCTAGAAATTCGTTAAGTTCTGCGAAGGCGCGGTAGTCAATTTTTGAAGTGTCCTGAGAGCTTACCGTCTTAAAGCGAACAGCTGTCGCAAGGCGGTCAAGGGGAGACGCGCCAAAGCTTAAGTGGATTGGCAAAATAATAAGACCGACCAGAACTGCCCACCAAGTAACGCTCTGCAGTCTTTTGGCAGCTCCTTGGCTTGGGGTATTGCGCTGCTGGATCTTAGATTTTTTGTTTTTCAACGCATTGCTTTTCAACATTGATTCTTACTCCTAATGAGCGTCGAGCGTGCCACATGGTCAGAACTTCGGCCTCACCCCTGATCAGTTGGCTGGTCAATGAGCCAGCAGCGACCTAAATAAGCAATTTTACTGCAGTAACCAGCAAATAACGTTACCAATGTCCCGTTCCAGGTTCACCCTTAAATGGACCAACGACCCGACTAGTTATCCAGCCTCCATAAAATATACCTGGCTGTGGTATCACCCTTTCACCATTCACGCAGCAGTCGGTTAAGCTGGGATAAAAGGAAACATGTCCATCGAGCTGTGCGAAACTCGCGACGGGTGAGCGATATTGCCAGGCAATCGCACCCTGCTGACTATTGCGCTGCATTGAAAAATAATTTGCTGTTCCCTTCCATTCGCAGAAGCTACTCCTGGCGATCGCAGCCAAAAACTCCCAGTTAACATCGTCTTCGGGAATATAGTAGGTGGGGGGGTGAGCGGTCTCTAACACGCGCAATGTGCGACGACTGCTTGCGAGTTTAAGATCATTGAACGCGACATCGACCTGATCATCACTAGGGACAAGTGCTGGAGGACGTGGGTAGTCCCAGACTGACTCTTGGCCGTCTCGAGGTACAAGAGCGAACTCGGGCCGCGTTTTGCCTGTAAATTCCCACATGATACCTCCGGTCACTATTCAGTTTTTATAGATCTCAGCCATTATTGATTTGGCTTATGTTGCTATGATTCACCCATGGGCAGTTTGCACAGCACAGCCTAATCGGTGGTCGCAATAGCTTCTATTTCGATCATGAGCTCCGGCAAGGCTAGTGCTTTTACCTCGACAATGGTATCCGCGGGATACGGGGCAGAGAACCATTGCTGTCTCAGCGCAACGATACGTTCAAAATAGCTCATGTCCGTCAGATAAATGGTGACCTTGACCACCTTAGATAAATTCGAGCCTCCTGCTTGCAGCGTCCGCTGTAGAGATTGAAAGGTGGCCTCTGCTTGTGCATCGAAGTCACCTATGCCCACCAGTTCACCAGTTTCACTGATGGCAGCATGGCCGGAGAGAAATAGTACGCCGTTGACGTTAAAGCCCGGTGAGATACGAAAAGGGGCCAGCGGGTCTGGTGTTAGTTGGATGGGGGTTGCGCTCATGGAATTTACTCCTATTGGCAAAAATGCCTGTCGTAACGCAGTGGTTGGCAAGTTCGCTTACATATTGGTTGTTTGTGCCGCGGAGGACACTAGGTCTGCATAGGAATAAAACCACACTGGAGTTGGATAGGCTAACCGGAGTGGATTAATGGCTTTTGCACATGGGGGCTTAGGCCAGATTGCAGTGAAGCTGCCATGCTAATCCTCCCGTACTGTGCGCAGGGGTATATTGTTGGGGGTAGCAGTCTTTTGGTCGTTTCCCACGAAGGTCTATCAACGCCATCACGGCGAACTGTGACCAAGAACTGTCTTGGCTTAAGTGTTCTTGGCAAGTGGCGTATAACGGTACCTCAGATCAGATTTTTGGCGACTGCCGTGAAAAATAACCTGTAATGCCTCACGTTGACGGGCTCGCATTCCACAAAGATGTGGTCACAAGTGTTGGGAGTTAGGGGGGAGAGCGCCAGGGCACTATCCGGTATTGCGCATACCAGCGGCAACGCCGGCAATAGTCACCATCAGCGCCCGCTCTGTAGCCTCCTCGGGATTGGCTCGTTGTCGCCGCAATAGTTCAGCCTGCAATAAATTTAGAGGTGCGGTGTAGATATCTCTCAGGTTAATTGATTCGCGTCCCCAGTTGTCCCTCTCAAGCTCTGAGCCTGTCTCCAGTATTGCTAACAGCGCGGCCCTATCGTTGCTGAGCTGCTGACGCAACGCCGCACCCAAATCGGCTAGCTCTGGGCTAACCAGTAAGTGGTCGTAAAGCTCGGCAATGGTGAGATCCGATTTCGCGAACACCATCTCCAACATAGACAGTCGAGCACCAAAAAAAGGCCACTCTCTAGCCATACTTTTAAGAACTACCTCGTGTCCATCTGCAGCTGCCCTCGCAAGCGCAGAGCCCGCACCCAGCCAGGCGGGCAGCATTAACCGGTTTTGAGACCAGGCAAATATCCAGGGTATAGCGCGTAAGCTGGCGATGCCGCCATCAGACCGACGGCGCGTGGGTCGAGACCCCAGGGGCAAGCTGGCAAGTTCCTGCTCCGGGGTCGCCTGTCGGAAGTAAGGCACAAAGTTTGGCTCATCCCGTACCCAACGACGATAGTCCTCGCAGGAATGTTGTGCCAACCGATTCATAAGGACGCGCCACTCGCCGGCAGGTTCCGGGGGTGGTGTTAAATTTGCTTGTAAAATCGCGCTGGCATAGCGGCCTAAAGTATTCACGGCAAGGGGGGTGAGCCCCAGTTTGGTCCGTATCATCTCGCCTTGCTCGGTGACTCGAAGTCCATTTTCAAGTGATCCGGGAGGCTGCGATAACAGCGCATCGTGAGCGGGAGCGCCGCCGCGGCCAATGCTACCCCCGCGCCCGTGGAATAATTGCAATTTAACAGCGAACTTTTTGCAGACGCTCAGTAAGGATTCTTGAGCGCGGTACTGGGCCCAGCCTGCGGCCAACATGCCGGCGTCCTTGGCACTATCGGAGTAGCCAATCATCACCATAATTTGATGGTCGCAGCGATCGCGATAGGCATTGTCTGATAGCAGCTCTTCAACAACTCGAGGCGCACTTTCTAGATCGTCAAGCGTTTCAAACAGTGGCGCGACGAGCATATTAGTAGTACAGCCCGTGGCCTTTAATAACACCTGCACCGCCAGCACATCAGAGGCCTCAGCGGCCATAGAGATAACATAACTGCCCAAAGCCGATTGCGGGGTTTCGGCGATTACAAGAAAGGTATCAATGACCTCTTGGGTCTCAGGTGTCGGCTTCCAGCCAGCAGGTATTAGTGGTCGGGGGTTGTCGAGCTCACCTCGCAGCCAGTCGCAGCGCTGGCCCTCATTCCAATCCCGATAGTCGCCCAGTGCCAAAGCTTCGGTGAGTTCGGCTATGGCCTGTGTGTGTCGCGCACTTTCCTGACGGATATCTAGCTGGATGAGGTATGGGCCAAAACAATGGACCCTGCGCAGGGTATCCAATAAATAGCCCCGAGCAAGCACATCGAGGTTTACCGCCTGCAGCGATTCATAGCAGGCCTCTAGTGGATCAACAATCTCGCTCAGCGTTAATGGTGCCGGCGCTAGACTCTGGTCGTTCAGTGCTTTCTCAATGTTCAGGCGCTGTCCTTGTAAGCGGTCTCGCAGCGGCTTTAATAAGAATCGATAGGGCTCTAGGGCGCCTTCTGTGGCTTCCTCCAATGTTGTTGAAGCGGTTGTGACCGATAATTCTTCGTATAGTGTCGCGATGTCATTTTCAAGCAGGGTGCAGGCTTGCCACTGTGCTAGCAGTAAAACTTCCCGAGTAACCTTGGCGGTCACATTAGGATTGCCGTCCCGATCGCCGCCAATCCAGCTCGATATCCTTATCGGGCTCCAGTTAGGCGGAGGGATGGGTAGGGCATATCGCTCACAAATATCGTCGACGACTCTGAGAAATTGGGGCACTGCATCCCACAAAGAGTTTTCGATCACGGCAAATGCCCAGCGTGCTTCATCAATGGGTGTGGGACGATCGGATCGAAACTCTTCGGTATGCCAAATTTGGGAAATAAGCTCTTTCAAGCGGCTGTGGTCTTTGGATGACGCAGCGGCCTTGTCATTCAGTATTTCAAGTCTGGTGAGGCAATCATTAATTTCGCCGTGTTTGTGAATAAGCGTTCTACGTGTGATTTCAGTGGGATGGGCGGTTAGCACCAGATCGATAGATAAATTTTTCAGCACTGTGTTAAGACGATTGTGCTCGTGATCTTTTAAAAGCTGTTGAAAAGCACTTTCGAGACTGGCCGTCGCCGAAAAAAGTGATTGACTGTAGTCGGCCAGCGTATGGTGCTGCTCAGCGATGTTAGCGAGGTTTAAGAAATGGCTAAATGCTCTGGCGACATCTAAAATTTGCTTTTCATTGAGCTGGGTTAGCAGAGCGCGCAGTGCCTCTTGATCATCATCATCTCGACTTTGTTTAGATTGCAACCGGATGGCTTCGACGGCCTCAAACAGGCCCGCGTCTCCTTGACTTTGGATAACTTGGCCAAGGATCTCGCCAAGGTGTCGAACATTTTGGCGGAGCTGTGCGGTATTGCTTGTTGATGACGGCGTCATGTTTTTGTTCGCTTTCGGTTAAGTGGCAGGCGCGTTGGAAGCAGGCTTTCTTTTATTCGAGCAAGGTGTTCAATACAGGGTTCCCCACGCTTTAATGTCACCCCAGTTACCAGAATGTCGATGATTACCAGGTGCACGATTCGTGATGTCATGGGTAGATAGTCTTCGGTGTTTTCAGGGGCCTCGAGGCCAATGACACAATGGCTCACCTGCGCTAACGGTGAATCTTGGGCGGTTAGTGATATGACAGTCGCGCCACTGGCAGAGGCTAGGGCTGCTGCATCGACGATGGCCTCGGTACGGCCAGTGTGGGAAATAAAAACAAAAACATCACCTTGGCTGCCACCGGCGGCTAGCATGCGCAACATTAATGGATCGGTGTGGGTGGTCACGGGGGTCTGAAAGCGAAAAAATTTGTGCTCTGCGTCTTGAGCCACTGCAGCGGAAGTGCCCATTCCAAAGAAATAAATTCGACCCGCGGCATCGAGATGCTCTACAGCTACTTCTAACGTTTTTAGAGGCAACTGTTCCCGGGCTAACAGCAGGGCATTAACGGTGTTATCGACCAATTTTCCCGGGTAGGTTGTCACTGTGTCTTCAGGGTCTACGACTTGGCTGATGTAGCGCACCCCAGCAACTAAAGAGCGGGCCAACCAAATTTTGAAGTCAGGATATCCTGTTGCGCCCAAGCGCTTGCAAAATCGATTAACTGAGGGCTCGCTCACGTTCGCCTGTTGGGCGAGTAAGGCGATGCTTGCATGTGTGGCTGCCTCGGGATCGGCGAGAACCACGTGTGCAATTTTGGTATCTGATTTACTCAGCCCGGGAAGCGCTGCCTGAATTTGCGTCAATACATTAGTGTCATTAGCCATTGGGAACCTTGTCGCACTGAGGGTTTGGTGTATGACCGCTAGTGTGGCAGCAATATAATGTAATCATAACAAAATAATAGGTTGCAAAACCACATAAAATGCCTAAATATGTAATAAAGCTTCATATTGAACTTTACGTTTGTTCACAGATAGCACGAGGGACAGGTCATGATAAGAGTTGCCATTAACGGATTTGGTCGTATCGGTCGCAATATATTGCGCGCCTACTACGATCGTCCCGAATTGTCTCAGGCCATTGATATAGTGGCCATTAACGATCTGGGTGAACCCGCTATTAATGCGCACCTGCTAGAGTTTGATACTGCCCACGGCCGCTTCGGTCATGAAGTAACGTCTGGAGAAGATTATCTTGCCGTCGATGGTCGTCGGATAGCGGTACTTAATGAGCGTTCACCCAGTGCTTTGCCCTGGGCAGAGTTGAATATTGACCTTGTTTTGGAGTGTACCGGCCTGTTTACGACTCGCGTCTCAGCGGCTGCGCACCTTGATGCCGGCGCGCAACGTGTTCTAGTCTCGGCGCCCACCAAGGACGCAGACGCAACGATTGTTTATGGGGTCAACCATGGCACCCTAACGAACGAACATCGCGTGATCTCAAATGCCTCATGCACCACAAACTGCTTAGCACCAGTGGTGCAGCCATTGCACGAGGAGATCGGTTTGGTGAGTGGTCTGATGACGACTATCCATGCCTATACCAATGACCAGAACTTAAATGATGTTTACCACAAGGACTTGTTCAGAGCTCGGGCCGCCGGACAAAGCATGATCCCCACAGCAACTGGCGCGGCTAATGCCATTGGTCTGGTGTTGCCTGAGTTACAAGGTCGGCTTGATGGTTTGGCCGTTCGTGTTCCTACACTGAACGTTTCGCTTGTTGATCTGAGCTTTACTGCTGCACGTGAAACGTCGGTCGAGGAGATAAACAGCCTGATGTCAAAAGCCGCGACGGAAGATGCTTTTGGCATTCTGGGCTATAACGAGCGGCCTCTGGTGTCGGTTGATTTCAACCACGATAGCCACTCAGCTAATTTCGACGCCAACCATACCCGGGTAGCAGGGAGTTTGGTGAAGGTGCTGGCTTGGTACGACAACGAATGGGGATTTTCTAACCGCATGTTAGATAACGCTCTGGAGTTAAGTGCTATAGCAGGTCTGTCGGCAAATAAAGCGGCTTAATCGCACTCGGTAAACGGCGTTTTCTCTCGATAAAACCAATACATCTTTAATCGGCCGGTGCGCCTGCGTGCAACCGACAGATTGATAAAGAGAGGGGCCTTGGATTAGTACCTCTACGGCGCGTGCCAGAGTTCAAAGCGACCCTTTGGCGCCAAAAACACTGCCACGGGCGACTCGGCAGCAGCGCTGATCGTCATAGCCCGATAAGCCACTTCAAGCTTTTTCTGCCCTACGATATGAACAGCACCCCAGTGACAATCCTCCAAGCGCCTCCTAGACAGTGAAATTCGAGTGTGAGGCGCGGTGCGAGGATGCGTCATCAGCGCGGCATCTGGCGTGCTAAGCCCCGTATCAATTTCTTCAGCGCAGGGAAATAATGATGCGGTATGGCGGTCACCGCCCATACCCAGTATCACCACGTCAAAAGTACCGAGCTGGTCAAGCTGCGAACAAACTTCTTGTAAATTGCTTGCCTCATCGGAAAGGTCAGGGATCAAGCTCATAAACTGCGCCTTAGCGGCTTGGTCTTGAAGCAGGTTTTGTCGAACCATTGCTTCATTAGATGCGTCGTGATCTCTGGGAACCCAGCGCTCATCGGCCAAGAGAATAGTAACGTGTTCCCAAGGGATCTTTGCTGTTGCAAGTTGGGCGAATAGAGGTCGCGGCGTAGAGCCTCCGGAAACCACGAGGGTTGCCTTGCCTCTCGCATTGATTCCGTCCTGTAGTCGCCGGCAGATGTTCTGGGCCAATGCCGTATTAAGTGCATCCGCTGATGCAAAGCCGTGCTCAGACATGCCAGCTACGCCCATCCTTTTCAATTAAAAGCTCGGCTTTAGGTGGGCCCCAAGATCCAGCGTGATAGGGCTTGGTCTCTATGTTCTTTTGGTTGCAGGCGTCAATCAGTTCATCACACCAGCGCCAGCTTTCTTCGATCTCCTCTCGACCTACAAACAGCGACTGATCGCCATTAATTGCATCAAGAAATAATCGTTCGTAGGCGTCGGGAATTCGATTCATGCCGGTGGTTTCCCGAAAATCTAAATCCAAGGTATGGTTCTGTAAGGACAGTTTTTCTCGCAGCGTCTGGCGTTTCGATGCCATTGTTAGCTCGATGCCTTCCCTGGGCTGTAACCGAATGATTAACTTGTTCGCGCTGGTGCCGCCGCTAAAAATGTTGTGGGGAAGGTCTTTGTACTGAATGATGATTTCAGTTAATTTTTCAGGAACGCGTTTTCCTGTTCGCAGGTAAAATGGAACGCCGGCCCAGCGCCAGTTGTCTACATGAGCTTTGATCGCGATAAACGTCTCGGTATCGCTGTCAGGGCGCTCACAACCGGGCTCCTCAAGGTACCCAGGCACGGCCGCACCTGAAGACCAACCCTGGCTGTATTGCCCTTTAATCACGTGCTCAGAGACCTGATCAGAGTCGATGCGTCTCAAGGCCTTGACGATTTTGACTTTTTCGTCGCGGATGCTATCGGCTTCTAGGCTATTGGGGGGCTCCATAGCGACGAGACAGAGTAACTGCATAAGGTGGTTTTGAACCATGTCGCGGAGCTGGCCAACGCGGTCATAGTAAGACCAGCGACCCTCAATACCGACGATTTCGCCGACGGTGATTTGAACATGGTCGATACAGTTGGCATCCCACTGACTATTAATAAATCGGTTTGCAAAGCGCAGCGCGAGTAAGTTCTGAACGGTCTCCTTTCCCAGGTAGTGATCTATGCGATAAATAGATCCTTCGTCAAAGTAGCGAGCCAGCGTTTCATTGACTTCCTTTGACGAGGCTAGACATTCGCCAATGGGTTTTTCGAGTACGATTCGGCAGTCGCCGGTGAGGCAATTATTAGTGGCCAGATTGTTGCAAATTAGGGCGAAGATGCTGGGTGGTGTAGCCAAGTAAAATAAGCTGATACGGGTATCATCTAGAGTTGCCCTGATACTGGAATAGCTGTCAGCGTTGGCGAAGTCGGCGCCCACATATTGAAAATGTCGTGAGTAGTGCTGCCACTCGGCATCGGAAGGCGACTCAGAGCCCATGTAGGCATGCATTCGCTGTCTTAGGCCTTCCAAAAAAGTATTTACGTCGACCTGATCTCTAGCAATTGCTGTGATGCGCAGGTCGCTGGGCAGTAATTCGGCGCGGTCGAGTTGAAACAGTGCGGGAAAGAGCTTTCTTGCTGAAAGGTCTCCGGAAGCGCCAAAAATAATTAGGTCGACTCCGGTCATTGGGTAAGCTCCTTCATATTCGACAATTCTGATGCCTCACGGCACAGCTGCGTCACCGCCTGCCAGTCACCCGCTTGCACTTTGCTTTTAGGTAGCATCCAAGAGCCTCCAGCCGCTTGGACATTTGGCAGTTCGAGATACTCCAGTAAATTTTTCGGGCCAATACCGCCTGTGGGCACAAAGCTAACGCTCGCGAAAGGGCCGGAAAAAGCCTTAATCGCTGCCGCGCCTCCTGAGGTGCTGGCGGGGAAGAACTTTAATACTTTAAAGCCTGCCTCAGCTGCGCGCATGACCTCAGTTGCGGTGACTGCGCCTGGCAGTAGGGGAGTCTTTGATGTAATGCTTTTATCAAACAACGAATCACTTTGGCCCGGAGATACGATAAAACGGGCGCCGGCGTCGATGGCGGCAGAGAAGTCATCGCTATTACAAACGGTGCCGGCCCCGACGTGTGCATCAGGAACCGCTTTGCTAATGGCTTTGATGGCTGCGAGGGCGCAGGGTGTCCGCAGGGTGATCTCGAGAACCTTGATGCCTCCGGCAACGAGTGCTTCGGCCATTGGTATGGCGTCAGCTTCGCGCTCGATGACCATGACGGGAATGACAGATGTGGACGCTAAAAAATCGTAGGCTTGAGGAAGCACAATTAACCTCTAATATGGGGATCATTGAGTGACGCGGAGGCCCCCAATAAGCCGAGTTGGCTATGGGTGACCACAAATGTGGGAATGTCTGAAAGATAGTCAGCAAAACGACCCTTGGCGAGAAAGCGGGCCCTGAAATCACTGCGCCGCAGAAGGTCTAGGTATCGCGGGACAATACCGCCTGCGATGTAGATACCACCTTTAGCTCCAAGTGTTAGGGCGAAATTACCCGCAGCTGCGCCAAGTACTGCAAAAAACATCGCCATAGTTTCTTTTGATAGCGCATCATCGGCACTTAGAGCCGCGGCCCCAATTTCAGCGGCGCTGCTGTACTTGATTTTCAGGTTTCGGTAGTCGGCCAAAGCTTGATAAATGTTATTGATACCTTCGCCACAGCAAAGCCTTTCTATCGAGACGCGACCGTAGCGGGCCCTTAAGAAATCGAGTACCGCCGCTTCTACGTTGGTGACAGGAGCAAAGTCGACATGTCCACCCTCTCCGCTGATGACTAACGGCTCTCCTGAATGGGTAGTAGCAAGAGTCGCTACACCAAGTCCCGTGCCCGGGCCTAAAGCAACACAAGGGGAACCTGGTTCAGCGCGGCCGCCACCCACTTTTTCCAGATGGTTTTCTGATAGCAGTGGTAGGGCCCTAGCAGCCGCGGCAAAGTCGTTAATAATACTTACGGACTGCAGCCCCAGTGTGCTCATGACGAGCTCTCGATCAAAACGCCACGCACTATTGGTAAAGCTGACGGGTTGTACATCGGGTGGTCCTGCCACTGCTAGGCAAGATTCTCCGGCGTCGGCCATGGATAGCCCCGCTTTAATGAGGTCACTTTGAAGCTGCTCCAAGACATTGCTAAAGGTCGGAAAAGCGGCAACTTCGTAAGACCCGATAAGTTGGTAGGGGTCTTTTTGATCGTCACAGATACCAAAGCGCGCATTGGTGCCGCCAATATCACCTAGCAAATGCCACTTCGTTTTCACCTCAGGCGACCTCGACTCGCGCCGTTTGGTGAGTGAAATGGGTGTCGGCATTGAAAAGGAAGCTGGCACCCTGCTCAGCATTACTCACTTGGTTTCGAGCAGCAGAAAATAGATTTCTTCCCACAGTATATTGATCGGCATTAGGCGGGATAGCCCGGTCTCTGCTAGCAAGTTCAGATTCTGATAGTGCAACTTTAAGCTCCCCGGTGTTGGCGTTAAGGGTGATTTTATCGCCATCTCGCAGGCGAGATAGAGGTCCATCCGCAGCAGCTTCGGGGGTGATGTGAATGGCGGCAGGCACCTTGCCTGAGGCGCCGCTCATGCGCCCATCGGTAATCAATGCCACGGCATAACCCTTATCCTGAAGGCTGCTTAAAAGCGGCGTGAGCTTATGTAACTCAGGCATTCCATTCGCGATCGGTCCCTGGAATCTGACCACGACGACGCAGTCGCGATTGAGTTCGCCGGAGTCGTAAAGTCCCTGAAGGGCATGCTGTGAGTCTATGACTACAGCTGGGGCTTCAACGATGCGGTGTTCAGCGCTTACGGCGGAAACCTTGATAACGCTGCGTCCCAGATTGCCCTCCAGCAACCTGAGTCCCCCTTCTTCTGCAAAGGGCGCGTTGGTACCTCGGATAACACTGTCATCAAGGCTTGACGAGGGCGGCTTTACCCAGTGAATGTCGTCGTTGACGAGGCTGGGTTCCCTGACGAAATCAGAAAAGGGAAGGCCAAGGCACGTCAGAGCGTCGCTGTGCATCAGCCCATCTGAAAGTAGATTTTGAAACAACACACCCGTGCCCCCAGCGGCGTGGAAATGGTTAATGTCGGCCTGCCCGTTGGGGTATACCCGGGCGAGTAGGGGGGTGGCTTTTGATATCGCGTCAAAGTCGGACCAGGTCATGACATACCCTGCTGAGCGGGCTATCGCGATGAGATGAATGCAGTGGTTTGTGGATCCTCCTGAGGCAACCAGCGCCACTAAGGCGTTGACTAATGCTCGTGCGTCGACCTGCTCTCCAAGCGGCGTGTATTGATTACTCTTGGCGGTGAGACGCGTGACTTGCTGGGCTGCATGGGCGGTCAAAGCATCGCGCAACGGCAGATCCGGATTGACAAATGAAGCGCCAGGCAGCTGCAGTCCCATGGCCTCCAGCAATAATTGGTTGGTATTTGCTGTGCCATAAAAGGTGCAAGTGCCTGCGCTGTGGTAGGACGCGCTCTCGGCGTGCAGCAATTCTTCCCGGGTGGCGTTGCCCTCGGCAAAGCGCTGGCGCACTGCTGCTTTTTCTTTATTGGGTAGGCCTGTAGGCATAGGGCCCGCGGGTATAAATAGAGCCGGCAGATGACCAAATTGCAGTGCGCCGATCAACAGCCCCGGCACGATTTTATCGCAGATGCCTAAGAGCAATACCGCGTCAAACATTTGGTGAGACAGAGAAACTGCAGTTGCTTGCGCAATGACGTCGCGGCTAAAAAGCGACAGTTCCATTCCCGCTTGGCCTTGGGTGACGCCATCGCACATTGCGGGCACACCACCGGCCACCTGTGCGGTACTACCCACTGCCCGCAGCGCTGCCTTTATTTGCTCGGGATAGGTTTCGTAGGGCTGATGCGCCGATAACATATCGTTAAACGCCGTCACGATGCCCACATGGGCGGCGTCCATAAGCTTAATCGCCGATTTGTCTGTCTCGTTACACGCGGCAAAACCGTGTGCCAGGTTGCCACAACTCAGTTGCTCTCTCCCTGGAGCCTGCCGGGCCATGGCGTCGATCATTGTCAAATATTCGGCGCGTAAGGGGCCACTGCGGTGCTCTATATCGGCCGTAACTTTTGCAATTATGGGGGAGGTAATGGTACTCACAGACGCTTCACCAAAAATAAATTAGAGTAATAAAATAACATATTTCATGGATATAATGCATTTTATACCGCCAAAAATGTAACTTAAGCACAAAATGGTAAGCCCCACTCCTTCATTTACCACCTTGAGCCAGCTTGGGCCACAGTAACGCCTCAAGCTAGCAGAAGCCTAATCTATGGCCTAGCGTTCATGAGGCGGTGCTCAGTGGCGCCAGTGATGCCGGGCTCTTTTGGCCTCTAGTGCCTCCAGGGTACCTGCCGGTAATTGCTGACCTCCGGTCTGATGGAAAAAGAGAGGTGCGGTAGTCCGTCCTCCCGTTACAATTTCATCCATCGTATCCGTCGAAAATAAGCGGCCGTTAAGCACGGTGTGGGAGACGTACTCGGACAAACGGATGTCCTCGAGTACATTTCCATCGATGATGGCTAAGTCAGCCAGCTTGCCTTCGGCAATTGTGCCGACATCTGCGTCCATTCCTAGGTGAATAGCGGCATCGTAGGTAGCGCCTCGCAGAGCTTCCCAAGGGGTAAATCCACCTTGCACCATCATCCACATTTCCCAGTGGGGGGCTAGTCCTTCCCGTTGTCCATGTGCCCCGATCATGACCCTTACGCCATTGTCACGGAGCTTTTTCGCAGTCTTAGCTACGTTGATGTGATTGTAGTGGTGGTCAGGCGCCTTTGGTCTACGCATGCTTCTAGGTTCTACAAACTGCTTGGGCGAATACCGCATAAGCCGCTCATTGAGCCAAACATCGGTCCGGTCGTACCAATACTCTTCACCCATGAGGCCGCCGTAGGACACAACGAAGGTCGGTACGTAGCCTGTGCCTACCTGAGACCAAAGTTGGACAACGTCATCGTAGATGTCAGCAATAGGCAGTGAATGCTCAATACTGGTATGACCATCGATGAGATGATTCATATTGTGTTGAAATTTCATACCTCCTTCAGGGACGACCATAATGCCCTGTTGATCAGCAGCTTCAATAATCTGTTGTCGCGCGCTTCTGGCGAGTTGGTTGTAGCTTTTTACCGAGATCGCGCCCGATGATCGCAGTCGCTCAACATGAAATTCGGCATCTTCAAGGCTATGCACTTCGGTCGTGGCGCCGGGTGCATTGGCGCCGTAAAGAATGGTTCCCGTAGACCAGGTTCTGGGGCCTAAAATGAGGCCAGCCCGTTGCATTTCGGCATGGGTAAATATCTCGCTGGTGTCGTTGGAGGGGTCGTGAATACTAGTGACACCGAAAGCCAGATTAGAGAGTTGCATCCAATTTTGTTGGGGGATAATTTCTTCGCTACCCATGCCGCCGTGGGCGTGCGCATCGATCAGTCCGGGAATCACAGTTTTACCACTGACGTCGACAATTTTCGCGTTGCTGGGAATGTTGATTTCACCGCGAACCCCCACTGCGGTAATGCGATTTTCCTTGATGAGGATAACCCCATCTGACAGTACCTGTTGCTGGCTGTCTGCCTCCTGCATGGTCACAACTGTAGCGCCAACAAGCGCGAGCAAAGTGTTTGGTTTGTCGGCGGCAACTGAAAAACTGAGGTCAAGCGACTGAATTTTAGGCTCTGCTATGGCAGTGTCATCGGCTTGCTGATCAACGGGTGCTAGGGAGGTAAAGGCATCAGTTAGGTTTCGAGTAAATAGAGCGGGCCCATTTGACCAGTGCAATGCTTGACTGTCTGCCGACCAATGAAGGAATTCTCCAGCGCGCTCAGAAACGCCGCGAACAGGAACCGCGCCACCCGCTCGCTGTGCCACCATAGGCTTCCCCGTGATTGTTAGGGGCATAACATAAACCCGAAAGTGTTCAGTAAACGCTAGCCAGTTGCCATCGGGTGATACGGCATAACTGGTCACCTTCTCGCCTTGTGCAATTACACGCTTGTCGAGACCCATGTGGTCAACGCTATGAAGTTCGAGTCCTTTTTCGCCTCGGGTGGTGAACAGAACACGGCTACCATCGGCGCTAAAGGTCGGGTGGTGTCCAGCGCTACTGATTTTAATGGGCGTGCCGCCCTCGGTTTTGACTAGATAAATACCCGGCTCCACAGACCATAGCGGAGAGAGTAAATAGCCCCCCGTTGTTTTGCGATAAACCACCATTTCACCGTCCGGTGAAAATTTAGGCTGCACGTAATGGCCGGGAGTTTTGACTAAGGTTCTGCTGGGGCCTCCTTTGGCGCTGACGACTTTTACGCGCCCAAGATCTTGGTCATTCCAGGAGGTATAGACCACCTGTTGACCATCTGCAGATAGAGCAGGCCAGTATTCAAAATGGTCGCGCTGCTCTGTGAGTCGCGCGGGTTTTTGAGCACCATCTTCCCTAATGGTTGAGTGGTACAAGTGGCCCATACTGCCAAAGATGGCGGAGTTACCCGCAGGTGTTAGCTGTGCCCAGCGAAGCATTTTGCTGTCAACCGAATCGGGAGCAACCTCGACGGGAAATCGGACCGTATCGCGGACTTTTTTCGTTACTGACAATTGAATGGGCAGTATTTTTGTATCGCCAGTCTCAGTGTCTAGACGATGAATTCGTCCTGCCGTCCAAAACACAAGATCTCGGCCATTGGGAAGCCACTCGAAGGCAGTTGTGTTGCCATGGCTGCCAGCGGTCTCTTGCTCATCGCGCTCTAGGCTGTCGTAAACAATAGTTTCCATGCCTGACGTGAGATCTCGAATGACAATCGCACTATTAAAATCAGGCAGTCGTTTTACAAATGCCAGTTTGCTGCCATCTGGCGATGGGGTAGGGCGAACGGCGCCCCCCGGGCCTCCCGTGATGGTGTCTATTTCACCAGTCGTCAAATCAAGTCGCCTAATGGCGAATATCTCGCCGGTGGAGTCCTTGTTGTATTGCCACACCCAGCCTGATGTGGTGTCTTGACTGTAATAAAGGTAGTCACCATCGGGAGAGAAAGCGGGTTCCGCAATGGATTTTTGAGCGCGTGTACCGTCGGTATTATTGACGACTTCGATACCGCTGCCACCATTGACGTGGTACATCCAGATTTCCCCTGAGGGAATGCTGCGACCTGAGACGGTGCCTTTGCGGACTGCTATCCACTGGCTGTCCGGCGACCAAGCTGGGTTGTGGAGGTTGTGCTTACGTTCACTGGTGACCTGTGTGACATTGCTTCCATCGATATCCATAACCCAAATATTGTCATTGCCGTCTCTATCAGAGACGAAGGCGATGCGTTTACCATCTGGGCTAAAAGTGGGTTGGAAATTCCACTCAATGCCTTCGGTGAGCGCAGTAACGCTGCCGCCCGATAGCGGCACACTGTACAGATCACCCAGCATGTCAAAAATCACACGGGTCCCGTCGGGACTTACGTCCACGAATGACCAGGTCGTGGTCTCTGTTTCAATCGTGATGTCCCGCCACGGGCCGGGCGGGTTTGAAACGTCCCAGCTCTCTAGATCATCGGAAGCCCCATAGGTTTCCAATGCGAGTAGCACCGTGACTAAAGTGAGTATATGTCGGTACATGAGATGACTCCGGGTAACATTTCGATGCTGGTTAGTTGGGCAAGAATAATATCGATGGTGCTTGCTTTAGCAAGGGCTATGAGTAAACGTTTTTTTAACGGTTTTGGGTGCATTCATGATCTATGTCACGTCGTCTCTTTGGTCTTGCTATGCGGCGGTCTGCAAGTGATGCGGCGAATTAGGGTTTCAATAAAATTGAGACGATTATCGCACGCAGTCGCAAGCTCTAGGAGGTGCTCCTGGCATTTGCTGAGCGCCAAGCCTCGACAGCTATTGCGGTTGCTGGGTCAATGACCTCCAAGCCCTCACCGTGCTCCAGCATCGTCAAAATTTGTCGGCCGATAACCTTACCCAATTCAACACCCCATTGGTCAAAGGCATTAATGCCAAGTAAGCGCGAGAGAAAAAATGTTTTGTGTTCATAAGCCGCGATCAGCGCCCCCAAAATTTCGGGGGTGAGAGATTCAAAGTAGATCAGCGAGTGGGAATGGTTGCCAGGCATTTCGTAATGTGGAGCAAAGCTTTCGGGTTGCCCCCTCTCCGCAGCAAGTTGCTGTGCCGCCGATTTATCTCGGCCTACCAATAAGGCTCGGCTCTGGGCCAAAGCATTGGCGGCTAGTTTGCGCTGAGCATCGAGGTCCTTTTCTTTATGACTGAGGGGCAAAATAATGTCGGCGGTAAAGCGACGATTTCCCTGGTGCAACAGTTGGTAGTAACTGTGTTGGCCAATGGTTCCTGCAGATCCCCAGAGAACCGGGGCGCTGGGTAGGGTTAAGGCCGAGCCAGAGAGATCGACGCGTTTGCCATTGCTCTCCATCGATAGCTGTTGCAAAAAGTCGGGGAGCTTTTCGAGAGCTTGAGCGTAAGGTAAAACGACATGGGTGTCGGTCTTCAGATAAACAGTGTTCCAGAATTCTAGTAGCGCCATCATTAGAGGCAGGTTGTTTTTGTCATGGCTGCCGAGAGTGTGAATATCCATTTCGTGAGCACCGGTGAGCAGGCGCAGAAATGTTTCCCACCCAGACTGAAGTGCTATCGAGAGTCCAACGGCAGACCAAAGCGAGTAGCGGCCGCCGACCCAATCCCACATAGGAAAACAATTTTCGGGGCTGATACCAAAACGGCTGGCGCCTTCGAGGTTTGTAGTAACGGCAACCATATGTTTATTGACGTCAGTGTCTTTCGCGCCGGCGGCCAGCAACCAGGCCCTCGCCCTCAAGGCGTTGGTGAGGGTTTCTTCTGTCGTGAAGGATTTCGAGCAAATAATGAAGAGTGTCGATTGGGGGTCTAAGCTAGCTAGGGTTTCATCAAGATCTTGGGGGTCCACATTGGCGACAAAATGGCTCTTCATAAGATCGGTCTCAGTACGCAGTGCTCGACATACCATTTTGGGACCAAAATCCGAGCCCCCGATTCCAATGTTGACCACATCGGTGAATCGATTCGCACCAAAGCCACTCCAGGCCCCGCTATGAATTTTTGCTACTAGCTGTGCCAGTTTGCTATTTGTTGCATGCACCTCAGCATATAGCTCAGGACTTTCCTCCTTGCGGGTGCCGCGTAGAAGCGTATGTAAGGCGGCACGTTCCTCGGTAATGTTAATAGCGTCACCTCGGGTTAACGCCTCGAAGTCTGCAGCGAGTGCCGATTGCTGCGCGATCTCCAGCAGTCGCTGGCGGCTTGGTGCGTCGATATGATGTTTGCTGTAATCCAACACGAGCCCGTTAGAGGTACATCGAAAGTCAGACGCGCGGTTAGCGTCATCCTCAAAGCACTCGGTGACACGGCGGGTAGCTATTTGATTGGCCAAACTTTGAAGTTCAGGGTCAATGTTCATGATGCTCGACATGGAATTTATTCCTTGGAATATTGTTTTTGGTGAAAGCCCTGAGCCAGTAGGGCGGCGCCGACGAGCCCGGAGGAAAAGGGGTATGCGGGCGCTCTAATGAGCTGTTTTATTGCGGCTTCAGATCCAAATCGTGGCAGGTAGTGGTTGATCATTGTTCGCAACTCTAGTCTTACCTTGGCCAAAAGCGATGGGGTTTGCATTACGCCGCCCCCTAGTATGATGGTATCGGGAGTAATTGTCAGAAGCAGATTCATGCACATTTGTGCTAAGTAATTCGCCTGCAATTTTTGCCCAGAATGGTTTTCTCCAAGCGTACTTAAATTGCTTCCCCAGCGCTGTTCAATGGCTGGGCCAGAAGCTAAACCCTCCAGACAGTTACCGTGAAAAGAACATGAACCATTTGGCATTGGGTCATTGGGATTGACCGTGATTCTCATGTGACCTATTTCCGGATGAAATTGTCCTTGCTCTATCTGATTATTGATAACGATACCGCCGCCAATACCTGTGCCGATGGTGACATAAATGACGCGCTCACAGCCTCGGGCTGAACCCAAAATTGACTCTGCAAGAGCAGCTGCGTTGACATCAGTGGTTACCGCTACTGGAACTTGAAATTCAGCAAATTCTTCTGTGAAATTTACGTTCTCCCAATGGGGCTTCGTTGTCGGGCCAATCACGCCATAAGTATTGTTATTCGGATCTATGCCTAGCGGGCCGAATGAGCCTATTCCAATAGCGCTAAAGGCATTTTTTTTGTGCTCGGCGCGCAGGTAGTCGAGAAGCTGGGGGAGGGTTTCATCTGGAGTAGTAGTTGCAATGCGGGTGCATTGCTCGGTAATCGACGCTGGACTACCGACGGCGGCAAAAAACTTAGTGCCGCCCCCTTCAATGGCGGCTACGCGCATATGTTTTGGTGCGGGCAGCGATAAATAGTCATTCAGGCTTGCTCATATACTCTAAAAGCTCCATCGTTCATCAATAGAATAACAAAACAGGTTCACCAAGGTATGAAAGCTATTTTTATCACGGGTGCTGCACAGGGTATTGGGTTGGCTATTGCCCGACTATTCGCTGAGAAGGGCTGGCTGGTAGGGTTGTACGATATTAACGAAAATCTCTGCAAGGATCATTTACGAGACCCTTTGCTTCACCGTGCGGTCGCGGGTTTCTGTGATGTGACCGATTCCGACTCTGTTGCTGCGGCATTGGCAGCATTTACGGACGCTAGTGGTGGAAAACTTGATGTCTTGGTTAACAATGCCGGAGTGTTATCAGCCGGTGATTTTTCGGAAATGTCCTCATCCAATATCAACGCCATGATCGCAGTCAACATTGGTGGTCTGACCACGGTTTCCCATCAAGCGTTCCCTTATTTGCGGGATACCGAAGATGCGGTAGTGCTCAATCTATGTTCCGCGAGCAGCATTCACGGTATCCCTTGGTTGGGTGTGTATAGCGCGAGTAAATTTTATGTGGACGGCTTAACACAGGCTCTTGCTATTGAGTGGCAGGATCACGATATACACGTGACTTGTCTCAAACCACCTCCAATTAACACGGCCATGGGGCATCAGCTCGACAGCCGTCATACAAAAAAAATGCCCATCAATATGCAGGTAGAGCAAGTTGCGGATGAAGCTTTCGCTGCAATTATTGAGCGTAAGCCCCATCGAATTTTGGGTCGCAACACAAAGGCCTGGTACGTTGTTAACGGTTTACTGCCCGCGTCATTGCGAAGTCGATTGACTCGTTACATCACGGGTGCGTAAAGCGAATTTTTTAAAATGAAAAGAGGACGGAGCCTATGCGTAAAGCCCTGAAATTTTTGCATACCCTGGGCGGCGTTGGCCTGCTGGGAACTTTTATGACCTTAGTCATTGTTCTAGCGCTCTTGCCAGACCCCTTACAAGATATTCATGGCTACGCAGCGCTGACTGAGCTTGTCGACCGATTGGCTCGCTGGGTTCTATTGCCGTCTCTTGCAATCACCCTAGTGTCCGGTTTGCTGTCTATTGGCGCGGTCACAGCGTTTCACAGCGCAGGCTGGGCCTGGCTGAAATTAGCCACTGGAGTCGTAATGTTTGAAGGTACGCTGCTTGCCGTTCAAGGCCCCATTCAGCGGGAGGCGAATCTTACACGCCAGTTTTTAAACGGTGATCTTGAGGCGTCTGTAATGGCGACTAGCTTTGACACCGTTAGTTACTCGATTATTGTGTTGGGGAGTGTTGCTTTAGCCAACGTGGTTCTCGGGATTTGGCGCCCCAGGTTGGGCAGGCGCAAAGCGGTATCAGCCCAAGTCGCGGAAGAGTAGGGCGAGTCGTTCGCCGCGGCTCAGTGCCTTCAAAAACGCTCTGGGCTCCTCGTCACTGTCGAAAAAATTGGAGTAGCCTCTCAGCATTGATACGTCAATGCCATCGAGGTCTAAAAACCCCATTTGCCAGTTGCTGAATTCTCTTGCTTCAAGGGGCTCATCAAAAAGGACTTCCACACCTTCGTGCCGCTGGTCCCTCATAATATTGTTAAAGGTTTCCTGAACTCTGGCGCGGGACCCCTCGATCACCTGAAAAAATGATTGGTTTTTATGCAACAGTAATCCTGAGATATTACGGCTTTCGTTCAGCCCTCGGACTTCGGTGAGCAGGCTAATGAGGTCGGCGGCCTTCATGTCGCGAGTCTGTGTGCTCACGTAGGCGAGGTGAATGAGCTCGTCATCAGAGGTGCCTGAGACTTCGTTCTCTGGACGGATGTTTATGCTGTCGCTGCACATGGGTGAAGCCTCCACAAAAATTGGATTTGACCCCGGCTTGGGATTAACCGTTGGTCAACTGTCTTCCCCCCACCCGATTAAAGGCAGCAATTTCCCCCTTGAAGACACTACGCAAGTAAACTAAACTAGACAAGTCTTTTTGTAATAAAAAAGTGACATATAAATGTGGGAAGCAGCTTTTCTCACGCCATCGTGGCCTCGGGGGGCCAAAGGAGCGCACATGGCAACTACAACCGCAGTAAATGAATCGACGCAACAGGCGTTGGAGAACCGACTATTGGCGCCGAAATTCTATCGGACCGATTACAAAGCCATGAATACGTTAGATGTTTCGCCGGTGCGGCGAGAATGGGACGTGATGATGGCGAATTTTGAGGAAGACAAAAATCGCGCGCACTTTAAGCAAAGTATCGAGTTTGATCCGGAATCACTCGATGTAGACATGGATCTCAAACGAGACTTTCTTGATTTCCTAGTGAGCTCAATTACATCTGAATATTCAGGCTGTGTCTTGTATCAAGAGATTGAAAAGAATGTAGACAACCCAGATGTTTCCAAATTAATGCGATATATGGCCAGGGACGAGTCGCGGCATGCTGGCTTTATAAACCGAGCACTCAAGCAGCTGGGTGTCGCGGTAGACCTTAGTGTTTTGAAGCAAACCAAGGAATACCATTATTTTCGCCCTAAGTTCATTTACTACGCTACATACCTCTCAGAAAAAATTGGGTATGCGCGTTACATAACGATTTATCGTCATTTACAGCGCAACCCACAAAATCAGTTTCACCCCATTTTTAATTGGTTTGAACGTTGGTGTAATGATGAGTACGCCCACGGTGAGGCCTTCGCCTTGTTGATGCGCTCTGATCCGAAGCTACTGCGAGGTCATAACAAGCTGTGGATACGCTTTTTCCTACTGGCGGTTTATTCGACAATGTATGTGCGCGATCATTCTCGCCCGAAGTTGTATCAGGCGTTCGGTATGGACCCCACCAAGTTCGACTATCAGGTATTTGATATTACGAGCGAAATTTCTCAACAAGTATTTCCTATGACGTTGAACACCGACGATCCTCGGTTTCGACGTGGTATGGAGCGCCTGCTATTCCTCAGTGAAAAAGCCGAGGGCTTGCGGGCCAAAGGTGGTCTTATTAACAAGTGTCTCAGATTGGGTGTTATGGCCCAGTCAGGCCTCACCTTTGCGCGGCTGTACTGTTTGCCAACAAAGCCAAATACGCTACCCGACCAAGTTTGTATGACTCCCGCCTGGTAGGCAGAGTATTGCTATCGAACGCACTATCATCGCTTATATCAGTGCAGCGGCGATGCCTCGTTGATGGTTCGGTAATGATGTTAAATCGCTTAAAAGCAAAACCGATTATCGGTAGCTAGAGGCCTGAGGCAGAATGCCTTAGGTCTCAGATTATTCATGCGCGGATCCCTTTCAGGGGATTGTTATGCGGCTGCTGATTGGATTTGTGAGTGATCGGGTTTGTAAGCGATCGGAGCCGGTTCTTGCCTAAATTTTTGAAATCAATTCTGCACATGCATTGCGGCTTGGCGTGTGTGGACGCACCATGACGGTGGCATTCCCCATGCGGTAATTTTGCTGGGCTGGCACTGTCTTCGCTTGTTAATAGGTCTAACATTTACAGATTATCCTGTTGCCTTGAGAGCATCGTCACAGCCCCGATGCACACATGTCCCGCGGCCCAAGATTTTGTGACTGTATTGCCGCGTCCTCTCCTTGGATTGGGCTGCTCAAGCGGGAGTTACCGACACGGTTTTGTTAGTTTCCAACACTGACAAAGGGCGCTGGTCGTTCCCATTTGTATCCTCCGCAACAAGTTGCGAACAACTCCAAGGGTGCCTGTCACGCTGAAAACTGGCACCGTTTTGACAAACGCATTACAGTTAACCTGTTACCTAATTTTGGGCGATTGTCGGAAACGTTAGGTTGGCAACAGGGTGCTTGTTAGTAGGATCTACGATAAAACCCTAGGTGCTGTTTCGGCAGCGCTCGCGGAGGAAACGTAGGCAGTGCGGGGCCTGGTGGCAAAAGGCGACTACGGATTAGTAACATATAAAGCCACCGAGTCGCGTATGAATCAGGCCGCTGGGAGAACAGCGATCAACCCAGTGCCCTTGCCGGTCCGTCGGGTTAGGAGCAACAAGCCATTCTTAGCGTACAAAAGTAGCACGTGGCGCAGATAGCGGAGATTAGTGTCCTATGCAGTACCACCGGAATGGCTTCAACCCCGGTAACTACCAAATTCCCGATGAGGTTCGAAAGCCCTATCCCAATCCGCCGGTAACTGATCTGCCTGCCGTGGTCGATGTGCTTATCGTGGGTTGCGGTCCAGCGGGGCTGACCATGGCTAGGCAGATGGCTGAGTTCGCTGATATTTCTACCTGCATCGTTGATCTCGAGCCCGGACCGCTGCTGTTTGGACGGGCCGATGGCATTTCCTGTCGAACCATAGAAATCATGGAGGCGTTCAACAGCAGCGAGATGGTGGTTAAAGAAACTTACCAACTGCGCCAGAATAGCTTCTGGGAACCCGACAGCGACAATTCTGGGAATATAAAGCGCAGCCACAAGATCTCCGATGCCCGAATCGGTCTGTCAGAATTCACCCACGGCATTGTCAATCAGGCACGGCTGCACGAACTGTTGCTTGAGGGCATGAAGCACTCGGTTACCGGACTTGAGCCTCATTACAGCCGCAAATTGGTGAAGCTCGACGTTGACTCCAACCTCACTCAGGACCTAGATGCCTATCCCATCACCGCGACCTTCGAGCGCAGCGACACCGAGCAGCAGGATAAGCAGGAAGTCATCAAGGCACGCTACGTGGTGGGTACCGACGGGGCTAGAAGCGTCGTGCGAAAGAGCCTTGGTATCGAACTTAAAGGTGATTCGGCGAATAAAGCTTGGGGGGTTATGGACGTACTGGTAGTGACCGATTTCCCGGATATCCGCGTCAAAAGCTTCATTCAGTCGAAAGACCACGGTGCGGTGATGCTCATTCCCCGAGAAGGCGGCTACTTAGTCAGAATGTACGTAGAGCTCGATCTTTTGGAACAGGGCGAGCGCGCTGCCAACGTCAAGCTCACAGAGAAGGATCTCATTGCCAAAATGCAGCAGATCTACCATCCGTATACCGTTGACGTCAAAGAGGTCGCCTGGTGGTCGGTCTATGAAGTGGGGCAGCGGGTGGCTGAGCGCTTCGATGACCGACCCCTTGATGCCCCGGAAAACCAGATTCCCCGAGCTTTTCTTGCCGGCGATGCCTGTCATACTCACAGCCCCAAGGGCGGCTGGGGCTTGAATACCTCTCTTCCAGATACCTTTAATTTGGGCTGGAAGATGGCGGCAGTACTGCAGGGCAAGTGTCATCCCAAGCTATTGCAGACCTATGCGCCTGAACGACGCAAAGTCGCCGAGCAGCTCATTGATGCCGACCGGCAACTGTCGCGACTGGTTGCGACCCAGCCATCGGCGAAACAGCTGTCGACCGACCAACGCAAAACAGATACTGCCGATATCGAGGCATTTATGGCCCGGCAAAACGGCTTCATCGCCGGAACCGCGATCGGCTATTACCCGTCATACATCTGCAGAAGCCACGAGAATCAGGAACTGGCAACTGGCTTAAATATTGGCCAGCGCTTCCACTCCGCCATTGCCGTTCGGGTGGCCGATGGGCGTCAGCAACATCTGGGGCATCTCGTAAAGGCTGATGGCCGGTGGCGCATCTTTATCTTCGGTAGTACCCAGAATCCCCGTGACGCGGCTTCCGATTCTCGCCAGCTTATCGAATTTTTGGTCAACGATCCCGCATCGCCTGTGGTCCGATATACCGCCCAGGATGCCGATATCGATTCAGTGATCGATGTGTACGGTATCTTCCAGCAACACGACCTTGCGATTGAGGACATACCCGATTTTCTGTGGCCTCCCGGAGGAAAATACGGACTCAGGGACTATGAAAAGGTTTTCTATGGGGAAAAGAATAATGATGTCTTCGATATGCGCGGTATAGACCGTTCTCGAGGTTGCATGGTGGTAGTACGTCCGGACCAGCACATTGCCACAATTCTGCCACTCACTGCCCACGCCGAGCTCGCGGCTTTCTTTGATGAGTTTCTGCTGGTACCCGACGAAACTTGAATTCGCGGGTAGCGATAATCCACCAAAATGCAAGGCAGTAAGTTGATTAAGGGCGAATTCTACTGACTCAATGTGCGGCTTTTGCTGCGATACGGCCCACTAGATTTCGCTAACTGTGTGCCGGCGCCAGTATTTCCACAGACCAATTATTGAAGCCCCTATCCAGAAAACTTCAATCACCAAGCTGGCAAGATTAAAGTTAAAGCATAGACTAAAAAAAAGAAAAACGGCGCCCACTAAATTCATCACATTGTAGCCGAGGCTTTTAGGGTCGATTCGTTCAAGCTGCAATAGATAATAGGCCACAATCACCATCAGTGTGCCAAGCATGCCGATAGCGTCAATGATGTTGTTATGCATAGCCATTCACCCAAAGCGAGCTGATAAAACGAGTGCCTCAGTATAAGAAGTATGAGGGGAGTGTCGAGCATCATTGCCTGCTCTGGATTTGAGCGTGGGTCCCGAGATTGTTGACGCACACTCGCACATTGTTTGCCGCCAGTACCTGCGCTCAGTGGCGTCACTGTAAGTTCCACCGGTCACTCTTTCTTAGAGGCTAAATCCGAGGCCAGCAACGCGACATTAGTGAAGTCTTCTCACGTGTGCTTGCTGATTGCGTGTGGTTCAGCGGAAGCCCTTGCCAGCAAAAACCCGCGACGTCTCACCTGGCACCGGCAATGGTGCTTCCACTCGCCCGAGTAAAGTGGTGATCAGCACCTAATCGTTTTGGCCCACGCGTTTATGTCGAGTGTCTCTTGGTCCTCAGTGCAAACGATAATGCTGACTGAGCCTCTGCATTGGTTACAGCTTTTGATATCGATGTTGTCAGCCTGTCTTGAGGGGTTGATACACCTCTAATTCTGATCTTAGGTACGCCCTTGTGGGCGGTATCGTAAGGTGAGATCCGTTAGATGGGCGAGTAGTGAGGCGCTTAGACATAGTGCTAACCAGTACCACGCGGCCTGGGATAGCGCTAGGCGGATGCCCAGCATGAGGGCGGCCCCAGAAATAAGATTGGGTATGAGAGTCGCAGGGCTTGGTCTAGCATTGTTGTGACGATGGGCCACGACGATAACGATGCCCTCGATAACGATCAGGCAGAGGATACCGTCGAGAAGCCTTCCCGATACCAGCAGAGCCTCCATCGCTTAGGACGCTCGCGTGAGGCCTATAAGATTGCCAATGTCCTTCAGGGCAACCCTTAAGTGCGCAGTTTTACGTCGTTTAACCAGCTGTTTTTGGGTGTAGGCCTGCCAAGTCAGCTCTTGCACATCTTTGTCCTGACACATGCTCACGAATTTCTCACGGCGCTTATCCGATCGGTACCAAATACGTTGCAGCAGACCCAGCGCCCAGAAAGTTTTGCCGTGCAGCTTCATAAATTGGCGGCGTGCGTCACCAAGAATTCGGGCATCGCCCACCTGCAAAAATTCATCAATAGTTTGCGCTGCAATTTTGCCACAAAGCATGGCGTAATAAATGCCTTCCCCTGATGCTGGTGCAACGACACCGGCTGCATCGCCAGATAATAAAACCCCTTTTCCGTCGTCCCATCGTTTTAGAGGCTTCATTGGTATCGGTGCACCCTCTCGGCGAACTGTCTGGCAGGTATCTAGTCCTGTTTTAGCTCGTAAGGTCGCCACCGAGTTCCGCGCTGAGAAGCCATCGGTCTCACTGCCAACACCAATGCTCGCGTGACGACCATGGGGGAAGACCCAAGCATAAAAATCGGGAGAAAGGTCACCCTGGTACCAGACATCGCAGCGATCACCATCATAAAGCTCATCGTTTGCGGCAGGTGCCTCCACGATTTCGTGATAGGCGAGAACCCATCGCGCGTTTTTACTGCAGGGAATGGCCTGCCGGGCTACGTTCGAGCGTGCGCCATCGGCACCAATCACACTGCGAGTGGTAACGCTTACGTTCTCAAGCCCTGCTTCTTTGCTCTGAAAATCAATGTGTAAGACGCCGTCGTCATCGTAATGCAGTGCTTTGAAAGCGCCGATACGAAGTTCGGCACCCGCTGTGACTGCTCGCTCACGCAACCAAGGGTCAAAGACATCGCGATCAACCATACCCACAAAAGTTTCACCGACAGGCATGTCCACCTTTTTTTCGGTGGGCGATATCATTCGTGCCGAGCGTATGCGGGCGACTAAAAGATCTTCAGGTATTTCAAACTCGTCGATTAAGCAGGGTGGAATAGCGCCTCCACAAGGCTTTATTCGAAACGCCCGTTCTAGCAGGAGTACACGATAGTTTTGTTTTGCTAAATGCTCTGCAGCACTAGCGCCTGATGGACCTCCGCCAATAACCACTACGTCATAATCTGTATTGGACATTATTTGATACCCCCGGTTAATTGCGACCCGCCATAACTTCCTGCATGGCGATTTCCCCAAAACTTGGGGCGGACTTTTCTAGGTCTTCTTGTTGTTCAGCTTTTCCAATACCCAGCCCCAGCCAAGCAGCCACGAGGAACATGAACGCCTCAAAGCTGAAGACCAGACCATAAGCATGCGCGGGTACATCGATCCAAATTTGACAAACATCAACCGCGACGGTGCCTAAAAAACCACCTAATGCAAATGCGATGGCCTGAGCCGCTCCCCAGAGACCCATACGCAAACCCTCGCGACCTGACTGGCCGGCACTGGCGAGGGTCATCATGGTTGCAATGGCCGCGACGGCGAACGCACCGTTGGCGAAGCCAAGCAGAAAAACATTGCCTGAGAGGTGCCACGTTTCTGGATTCAACCCACCGCTGGCCAGGGCCAAAAGTACCAGCCCTGATGCGATACACCCGCCCACTGTCCAGGCCCGAAGTAGACGCACACCGTGTCGACTGAATAGCGAGCCGCTGGCCGCAACTGCGATCATGCCTAACAGAACGCCGGCGTGTTGTGTGCCCGCTAGCTGCGTCGAAGCCCCAGGGGATAAACCGAAAACAAGCCCTGCATAGGGTTCCAGTATCAGGTCTTGAAAGGAGTAGGCGAACATTGAGAAAAATACAAACATGGTGAACTGTCTAGCTTGGCGTTCTTGCCATATTTTTTTTAGCGCCACGCTAAATGCCGGTTTTTCCGTATTGGCCGTTGGCTGTGAGATGTAGGAACTGGGCTCCACATTTCGGATGGCGAGCATAGTCACGATCATGGCCAGCGCCGATACGGTGGCGGTTACTGTCAGCAGGCGACTAGGGGAAAAGGGATCTAGATAGTGCCCTGCAACCCCAGCGGTAACTGCAAAGCCAGCGATCATCATAAACCACACAAGTGTGGCTGCAGCAGGTTTACGTTCAGGCGCTACGACTTTAGCCAGTAGCACAAGTAGCGAGGTGCCGGTTGCTCCGGATCCCAGTCCAATGCCAAAAAAACCAAAGAACGACACGATAGACCCGGTGATGACACTCGTTGCCATCAATACGGTGCCAAAGGCCGCAACGACGCCGCTCATCGCGAGGAGTGCCATGCCACCAAGAATCCAGGGTGTACGACGCCCACCAATATCTGAACCGTAGCCAATTCGTGGGCGCGCGAGTTGTACGAAATGATGTACGGCCACAAGAAAGCCTGGAAGCATGGCTGGCAGAGCCATTTCTACTACCATCACACGATTGAGTGTAGATGTCGTGAGTACGATGATCGCACCCAGTGACGTTTGTATAAGACCAAGTCGCGCAATACCTAGCCAGCTAAGATTTTGCAGCGTCGTCATACGACCATGCTCGGCAATGCTGTTGCAGTGACCATCATGCCGCTAACGTACGCCGTGACACCTGTAGCGTTGTACCAAGGTGCTAGCTCCTCTGGCTTTTTGAGTAGTCTCACCATTGCGAAAAGTTGCGCAATGATTAGCAGGGAGACGGCCAGCGCTTGCCAGTTGGCGCCTGATGTGGCCAAAAGGGCAACGATGAAAAGTTGGGGTACTGCCATGAACCAGCAGGCGATAATGGCGGCTTTGTGTAATCCATACGCTGCAGGAAGCGAGCGGAGGCCCAGTGCGCGGTCACCCTGGACTGATTTAAAATCATTAAGTGTCATGATGCCATGGGCGCCAACACTATAAAGACCGGCAACAGCAAGTATCTGCCAAGGTGGCAGAACCCCGCCCAAGAAGACGGCGGCCCCGGTGAGCCACGCTAGGCCTTCATAACTCAGACCTACTGCGGCGGCACCCCACCAGCCATTTCGCTTTAACCGCAAGGGAGGGGCGCTGTAAGCCCAAGCTAGTGCCAGCCCCACAAGAGTGGCTATGCCTACCCAAAACCCAAGGGCTGCGCCCCAAGCTGCGGCTAATCCAGTCCATAAGACGGCAAAAATTAGCCCCCAGTTACCGGGAACTCTGCCCGAGGGAATAGCGCGCTGGGGTTCATTAATGGCATCTACTTCGCGGTCAAACCAATCATTAACGACTTGACTGGCGCCACAGACCATGGGGCCGGCAAGCAATATGCCTGCGATTAACAGGGCAGGGTTCTCAAATAAACCTACACCACTCGATACGGCACCACAAAGGAACGCCCACATTGGTGGAAACCAGGTAATGGGCTTGAGTAATTCAAGCAGAGCTCCCGCCTGGGGGCGAGTGGCGCGCATAGCAAAAGACGTGGTTCTTTCCATAACTGGAAGCTAAACAGCCCGTCTCTCTGGCGTCAAACTTTATTTACACATTATGCGTAAATAATATTGGTCAAATTGGGTCGTCAGAGCCAGACTCACCAATACCGTAGCGGCGCAGTTTGGTGTACAGGCTCTGGCGGCTTAGACCTAAAATTTCGGCGGCAGAGGCGCGGTTATCACGAGTCAGTTTAAGCGCAGCTTCTATACACAGTGCTTCAATAACATCGGTGGATTCGCGAACGAGTTCTTTGAGTGGGTGGCGACCCACACGTTCGGTGATTTGCTCTATTGAGCGCGGCAGTCGCTCGGTGAGGGGGTGGTCGGCCGTCAGGCGGCGACTAATATCTCGAATGAAGAAGACAATTTTTGGGTTATCGCCTCGCTGAACTGTCGCAGCTGAAATTTCAATCTCTGACGTCGCTCCGACACTGTTCTTAAGCACCGAGGCATACAGTTTAATGGGGCGATCCTGTTTGAGGTTGTTTAATATGACGGTCAGATCGACGGTCGAGCGTCCAATCCAGTTGTCGAGGGTTCTTCCAGTGACTTGATCGGGTGCAGATACGGCAATCCATTCAAGAAAAATTGAATTGACGTGTTCGATGCGCCCGTCACTGTCAACCTGAACAATCGCGTCTGGAGCGAGTTCAAACGTATCTGCGAAATGCATACCTTGCAGGTTGCCGTCTTCGCCAGCGTTTGAGAGCCGGATCAAATAGCGAGATTCTGAGTTTTGACGTTGGAAGCTCACCAAGATATCGCTGCCGTGGGGGACATTAGGCAGGACGATGCGCCGCTGGCTAGTTGCTCCCGTCTCTCTGGCTGAATCGAGCAGGCTTTGAATTTCTGTAGAGTTGAGAGGCAGGGGGCGCCCGATAATACTTTGGCCCTCGGCGCTTAACATCGCGTTTGCCTGGGAGTTTGCTTCGAGCACCCGGCCAGTCGCCTCATCGACCACGAGGATGCCGTCACTAGTTAGCTCCAACAGGCGGCGGTACCGATTTTCCATTTGGCGAAGCGCCCAGTAGTCCTGCTCCATTGCGTGCTGGGCGTTAAGAACCTGTTGTCTTAGGTCGCTCACCACTCTCAGATCCCGACCTACTGCGATCACGCCTTCACCGTCTGCCGGTTGAATGAGTCTAAAACTCATAGGCAACTCATCATTTGAGTCCGAGGCGCAGATGTTCAAATCGACACGATTTGGTGTATTGGGAGTGCGAGTAGCCGCATCGAGGGCGTTTTTTGCCCGCTCTTTGTGCTCTTCAATACAGAGTTCATGCCAGCGCTGCCCGCGCCATGGAATCCGCATGAGGTCGGTAAGTTCCGCATTGGTAATAGCTACGTCAAGGCAGAAACCTTCGGCGTCTAGATGTAATTGCACGTCTGCTACGGCTTCTAGCACCGAGGCGACAGCAGATGGGTCGAGTTTCTTTAGCAACACCTGTTCCTTTGTCAGCATTGATTGGGTAACTAATCCGATAGTTTGCGCTACCGGCACGCGAAATTTAAGCGAGGTTTACACTAGCGGACACAAAAACGCACCTAAAGTGGACATATTTGTAGTATTTAACCCTACAAAGCCCTGTTACGTCACTTTTTTTAGCCTTATATCGGTGTAATAAGAAGTTGACACCTTGGGAGGGGGAGGGATAACCTCAGGTAAAAGTACCCGTGGAGCGCACATCGCGCTGGAGGTCATCGTGGGTGAACCGAGAAAACCCCTTCCAAGGGGCTCCGATTTTTACACCCCGGAGCAGCGTTTAAGAAGAGATTCGTCCGTCTGGACGACGGTTCAGGGTGTATTGGCGCCTCTGCAATTCCTTGCATTCGCGCTAAGCCTTGTCTTTGTCATCAATTTTTTGGCGAACGGTACGGGCTATTCGGCAGCCGTTATCTCGGTGCTAATCAAAACGTTATTTCTGTTTACCATCATGGTGACTGGAGCAATTTGGGAAAAAGTCGTTTTCGGGCGCTACTTATTCGCCCCTGCATTTTTCTGGGAAGACGTAGTCAGCATGCTGGTCATCTTCTTGCATGTTGCGTATGTCGTTTCTTGGTTATTCGACTTGCAGGCGCCCCGTGAGCAGATGTGGCTCGCTATTGCGGCTTACACGGCTTACGTCATTAACGCTGCGCAATTTTTGTTGAAACTGCGCGCTGCCCGAGTGGGATCGTCACAAAATAATACTGACTCTGTTAATGAATACGCTGTAGAGGTATCTAGATGACTGCTGATGTAATTGCAGTTTCCGAAGTCACACCGGAGCGGTTTCAACCCCTCCAGGAGCGGGGGCAGCGTGCTGTCTTTTGCGGTTTAACCTCGATCATATGGTTACACCGAAAGATTCAGGATGCGTTTTTTCTCGTGGTTGGCTCAAGAACCTGTGCGCATCTTATTCAGTCAGCCGCGGGGGTGATGATCTTTGCTGAGCCACGGTTTGGCACCGCTGTCCTCGGGGATCGGGACCTTGCGGGTATGGCCGATTGTCATGATGAGCTTGATAGGGTGGTGGCTCAGGTGCTGGCTCGCCGTCCAGAGTTGAAGAGTATCTTCTTGGTGGGTTCATGCCCTTCGGAGGTTATTAAGCTGGATCTAGACAACGCTGCGGGTCGTTTGGGTCGAGAATATGAAGGCCAGGTCCGATTTGTTTCATTTTCAGGGTCTGGTATTGAGACCACCTTTACCCAAGGTGAAGATAACTGTCTGGCCAGTTTGGCGTCAGACCTACCCGAGGATACGACCTCTGAGGAGCGCCTGCTTGTCGTGGGAACAGTTCCAGATATTGTTGAGGATCAGTTCCGTCGACTATTTTCTCAGTTGGGCATAGAGCACGTCGATTTTTTTCCAGGCAGTCAATCAACCGATTTACCGGCAGTTGGTGAAAATACCAAACTGTTGCTTGCTCAGCCTTTCCTAGGGGAGACGCTGCGGGCATTGGAGGGCCGCGGGGCAACGTTGCTGCCGGCGCCATTTCCCCTTGGAGCTGAGGGCAGTGAAGCCTGGTTCCGTGCAGCGGCTAATGCCTACGGAGTTACTGTAGAAAAACAGCAAGCCGTATTGCAGCCACCTCTACAGCGAGCTAAGGCGGCGCTTGGAAAATACCACAGTGAATTGTCCGGTAAGTCGTTCAGCATGCTGCCAGACTCTCAGCTAGAAATTCCTTTGGCGCGCTTTTTGGCCCGTGAATGCGGTATGACGCCAAAGGAGGTGGGAACGCCTTATTTTGATGCAAGAGTCATGGCGGAGGAGGTGCCACTACTGCCTTCCGGTGTTGACTGGGTTGAAGGGCAGGATCTTGACCCTGCTCTCGACCGCGTGCGGGCTACAAGGCCTGATTTAACGGTTTGCGGGCTAGGTATAGCCAACCCGCTCGAAGCTGAGGGCCTAAGAACAAAGTGGTCTATTGAGCTGCTTTTTACGCCGATACAGGGCTTCGAGCAGGCGGGCGATTTGGCGGAGTTATTCGCAAGGCCATTGCGCCGAGAAAGAGCACTTGAGGTGGGATCATGGAGCTGACACTTTGGACTTATGAGGGTCCCCCTCATGTCGGCGCTATCCGAGTCGCGGCTTCCATGCGTGGCGTACACCTGGTGCTTCACGCACCTCAAGGTGACACATACGCAGATTTACTGTTCACAATGATCGAGCGAGACGGCAAACGTCCGCCGGTGACCTACACGACTTTTCAGGCCCGTGATCTTGGTGCTAGCACTGCAGAAAAATTTTTGAATACTCTGCAGGCTGCCTATGACCACCATAAGCCTAGTCTCCTTTTGGTCGCTGACTCCTGCACTGCTGAATTGTTACAAGATCAACCCGGGACTCTCGCTGAAACAGCGGGTTTGCCAGTGCCAGTAGTGCCGCTGGAAATGGCGGCCTATTCTCGCAAGGAAAATTGGGGGGCTAGCGAGACGTTTTATCATCTCGTGCGGGCGGTACTGTCTGCGCAGCGAAACGCTGAAGAAAAACCTAGGGATGACGGCTCGAGTAATCGACGGCGCACAGTGAATTTATTAGGACCCACTAAGTTGGGTTTTCGTTGCCGAGACGATATTCAAGAAATTCAACGGCTTTTGCAGTCTGTGGGTATTGGCGTCAATGTAGTGGCGCCGTTGGATGCTGATATTCACGATATCAGTCGCATCCCAGAGGCTGATGCCAACGTTTGCCTATACCCTGAAGTTGCGCTTACGACCTGCACCTGGCTTGAGCGTAATTTTGGACAGCCTGTTATTCGCACTGTGCCTCTCGGCTTTGGCGCCACACAGGATTTTCTGGCAGAGCTGGCAGGCGTGTTGCAAGTCGATATTAGTGCGGAGGCAGTAGCTGATTGCCGACTACCTTGGTACAGCCGTTCTGTTGATTCGACCTACCTAACCGGTAAGCGAGTCTTTGTTTTTGGTGACGGCATGCATGCGATGACTTGTGCACGTGTGGCGCAGCAAGAAATGGGTTTTGAGGTTGTTGGCTTGGGTACTTACTCTCGTGAAATGGCGCGGGAGGTCCGTGCAGTGGCCAAAGAGTTGGGCATTGAAGCCCTTATTACCGATGATCACATGGTCGTTGAGCAGGCGGTCAGCGAGCTGAGGCCCGAGCTGGTGCTGGGTACTCAAATGGAACGTCATATTGCTAAGCGTCTGGGTATCGGCTGTGCTGTTATCTCAACGCCTGCACACGTGCAGGATTACCCCGCGCGATTCTCACCCCAAATGGGGGTTGAGGGCGCTAATGTTTTATTTGATACGTGGGTGCATCCCTTAATTATGGGGTTAGAAGAGCACTTGCTGCACATGTTCCGAGATGATTTTGAGTTTAACGACCATGCCGCGCCGTCTCATTTGAGCCACGGTGAAGGTACGCTCATGGCGGTTGAAGACACTAATGTTGTTGCTCTGGAGGGAGTGCACTGGGAGGACGGCGCTGAAAAGGAGTTAAAGAAAATTCCGTTCTTTGTTCGCGGTAAAGCCAAGCGGAACACCGAGCGCTATGCAGAAGAGCACGGATTAACCGCAATTGACATTGAGACCCTGTATGAAGCGAAAGCCCACTACAGCCGCTGAAGCGGTCATGGACGTCTCGATCCGCGTGGTGCTACTCACGCTGGATAATCACGTCAGTGCGGCACTCGAATCTGCATTTATAAAATTACGCAAGCATATACCGGGTTTGGAGTTAGCGATTCACGCTGCAGCCGATTGGGAGGCTAGACCCGAGAGGCTAGAAGCGTGCAGGGCCGATATCGGTCAGGGCGATATTATTATTGCCACGATGATGTTCATGGAACCTCATATTGCCGGTGTCATAGATGCGCTCACAGCTCGTCGTGATCATTGCGATGCCATGATCTGCTGTATGTCAGCAGGTGAAGTCATGAAGCTCACTCGCATGGGGCGATTCTCCATGGACGGTGAGCAGGGCGGAGCGATGTCATTATTAAAGCGCCTGCGCGGAAAAAGTACGACGGGCGGCAAGCCCAAAAACGTAGGTGCACAGCAGCTGTCGGTGTTACGCCGGCTACCAAGAATTTTGCGATTCATCCCGGGTACGGCTCAAGACTTGCGAATTTATTTCCTGATTTTGCAGTATTGGCTGGCAGGATCCGAAGAGAATTTGTCGCGAATGATTCAGCTGGTTGTGCGGCGCTATGCTGCAGGGCCCAGAGAAGTATTGCGAAAACTGCCCGAGCCTGACGCGCCCATCGACTATCCTGAAGTAGGTGTCTATCACCCCAAAATAAAAGCGGGCATCAGCGCTGAAGTCGGAGCACTGCCTAAGAAGGTTCAAGCCAGCAAGGGTTGCAAAGGGACTGTCGGACTTCTGCTCATGCGTTCCTATGCATTGGCGGGAAACAGTAGTCACTATGACGCCGTGATTAAAGCACTCGAAGTGCGTGGCTTACGGGTCATTCCAGCGTTTGCTGCAGGCTTGGATGCGCGTCCGGCAGTGCATCGTTTTTTTATGGAAGACGATGCGCCCATAGTTGATGCGGTAGTGTCGCTCACCGGTTTCTCGTTAGTGGGTGGGCCCGCCTATAACGATACGGATGCGGCACAGGAGCTTCTCAAGTCTCTAGATGTGCCTTATCTCGCGGTACAGGCGCTTGAGTTCCAGAGCATCGAAACATGGGCGGACTCGGCTTTAGGTCTTATGCCCATTGAAGCGACCATGATGGTTTCGATACCGGAGCTTGATGGCGCGACGGGACCCTTGGTGTTTGGCGGTCGCAGCGATCAGGCAACAGACAGACCCAATGCGATGCAACCTCACGGTGAGCGTATCAACATGTTGGCCGATCGTGTCAGCTGTCTAGTCAACTTGAGGCGAAAAGGTCAGCAGGAACGCAAAGTCGCAGTCGTGCTATTCAACTTCCCACCAAATTCGGGAGGTACTGGGACTGCCGCACACCTGTCGGTTTTTGAGTCGCTGTACAACACCTTAAAAGCGCTGAAGGCGGATGGCTATCACGTCGTGCTTCCCGAGTCTGTAGATGCTTTGCGGGACACAATACTAATGGGTAACGCGGCCCAGCGAGGCACCGATGCCAATGTTTGCGCAACAATTAGTGTCGACGATCACGTTCGCAACGAACCCTGGTTAGACGAAATCGAGTCGCAGTGGGGAGCGGCACCCGGCAAGCAATTGACAGACGGTCGATCACTGTTTGTATTGGGTGCTGAATTTGGCAATGTGCTGGTGACGGTACAGCCGCCCATGGGTTACGAAGGCGACCCTATGCGATTGCTTTTTGAGGGTGGCCATGCGCCAACGCACGCGTTCGCGGCCTTTTACCGATATTTACGGGAGACTTGGCAGGCCGATGCTGTTTTGCACTTCGGTACACATGGCGCGCTTGAGTTTATGCCCGGTAAGCAGGTGGGTCTGTCGGCTAATTGCTGGCCGGATCGGTTGATAGGTTCTCTGCCAAACTTCTATCTCTACGCTTCCAACAACCCGTCAGAAGGTTTAATTGCCAAACGTCGATCAGCCGCGACTTTGATCAGTTACTTAACACCTCCGGTGGCGAATGCTGATCTCTATCAAGAACTCAAAACTCTAGGCGACTCCATCGATCGTTGGCGCCGTCGTGATCAAGACCAAGATGCTGAATCACTCGGTGAGCTCGTACGGCTTATTCGAGAGCAGGCAGAAGCCTGCGACTTGAGCCTTGTTAATTGGGGCGACGATGTCGAAGCCGCTATTGAGGATTTGCGAAATCAACTCAACGAGATTGAGGAGTCGCTAATTCCCTACGGGTTACATGTGGTCGGCGAAATTATGCCCAGAGAAGATCGGCTTTGTCTGTTGCAGTCGATCTCGACGGCGCAAGGTAAATTTCAGCCCAGCGAAAAGCTTTTACAGCGAGTCCTCGATAATGCGCAGATTTCAGAGCTCATAAATTTCCCTGAGTTATCCGCCCAACCTGAGCCGGAACGTCAGGCCTATCTTGAATTGCTGATATCAGCGAAGTCGGCGCTGGAGCAAGACAGTGAAATTCCAGCCCTTCTCAGAGCATTAGACGGGCGATTCATTCCGCCGGTCGGTGGAGGTGACCTGCTACGGTCACCGGATATGCTGCCAACTGGACGCAATCTTCATGGCTTTGACCCTTTCCGTTTACCCAGTCAATACGCCGTTAAAGAGGGGGATCGGCAAGCGCGACAGCTGCTTGCGCGTCATTCGCAGGACAGCGGCGGCCTTCCTACCTCGATCGCGTTGGTTTTGTGGGGCACGGATAACTTGAAATCAGAGGGTATTGCGATTGCTCAAGCCCTTTCCCTAATGGGGGCACAGCCCCGGCTAGATAGCTATGGTCGTGTTTGTGGCGCTGAGCTGATTGACCTTGAGACTTTGGGTCGTCCGCGTATCGATGTTGTTATGACGCTCTCTGGAATCTTCCGCGATCTACTGCCGTTGCAGACTCGGTTACTAGCCGAGGCGGCCTATCTGGCAGCTATGGCAGATGAGCCCGTCAGTCAAAATGCTATCCGAGCTCATGCGCTAGCTTATCAATCAGAGCACGACTGTGATCTAGAGACTGCTGCATTACGGGTTTTTAGCAACGCAGAGGGCACTTACGGGTCCAACGTTAATATGCTTATTGACAGCGGAGCCTGGGAAAACGAGGACGAGCTGGCTGAGACCTTTACCGCGCGGAAGGGACATGCCTACGGTCGACATGGTGCGGTGTCACAGAATACGGAGCTTCTCACCGAGATGCTCTCCCAAGTGGATCTTGCGTACCAAAATTTAGACTCCGTAGAGATCGGTGTCACCACCGTTGACCATTACTTTGACACCCTTGGCGGTATCAGCCGGGCAATACGCCGCACCGGCAGTGAGTCGGTTCCTGTTTACATCGCAGACCACACAACCGGTAACGAAAAAATTCGCACATTGGCTGAGCAAGTGGCGCTGGAGACTCGCACCCGAGTTTTGAACCCGAAGTGGTACGAGTCGATGCTTGATCACGGTTATGAAGGAGTGCGGGCAATAGAAACCCATGTGACGAACACCATGGGCTGGTCAGCAACGACTGGTCAGGTGGCTCCCTGGGTTTATCAGCAGTTATCGGAAACTTTTATTCTCGACGCGGATATGCGTCAACGATTGGCATTATTAAACCCAAAGGCGGCGTCTCGCGTTGCTAATAGGTTGCTAGAGGCGCATGAGCGCCAATACTGGGATCCTGACGAGGCTTCTTTGAGCGCATTGCGTGAAGCTGGTGAGGATTTGGAAGATTGGATGGAAGGTATATCACCTGAGGCGGTCGCATGAATGTACGTAATAACCATATCCCAATAAAAGCTATTGATGCTGGTGGAAAATCTCCTGACGGAGATGGCAGTGTTCAAGTCCACCTAGACCCTCAGATCCAAATAGACAAGGCGAAGGTCTTTGCCGTCTATGGAAAAGGGGGGATTGGTAAGAGCACGACCTCATCCAATTTGAGTGCGGCGTTCTCGAAACTAGGTAAGCGCGTAATCCAGATTGGTTGTGACCCAAAGCACGACTCGACATTTACCCTCACCAAGGCGCTTATGCCAACGGTAATTGATGTGCTCGAGTCGGTAGAATTTCATTCGGAGGAACTACGTCCCGAGGATTATGTGTTCGAGGGCTATAACGGTGTTCAGTGTGTCGAGGCGGGTGGACCACCTGCAGGCACGGGCTGTGGCGGTTATGTCGTTGGGCAAACCGTAAAGCTGCTGAAACAGCACCATCTGTTAGACGATGCCGATGTAGTTATATTCGATGTCTTAGGTGACGTTGTTTGCGGCGGGTTCGCATCACCTTTGCAGCATGCAGAGCGTGCGGTTGTTGTGACCGCTAATGACTTTGACTCTATTTTTGCCATGAATCGGATTGCTACTGCGATCAATGCCAAAGCCAAAAACTATGGTGTGAGGCTTGGGGGCGTTATCGCTAATCGGAGTTCAGCTACCGATGAAATTGATCGTTTTAATGAAGCGACTGGCATGAAGCGACTGGCACACTTTCCAGATCTTGATGTCATCAGACGTAGCCGATTAAAGAAGTCGACCATCTTTGAGATGGGCGATGCAGAGGGTCTTGATCTGGTGCAGCGTGAGTATATGAACTTGGCCGAGCGTTTGTGGAATGGCACCGAGGCACTGCCAGTAACACCTATGAAAGATCGCGAATTGTTCGATTTCCTTGGCTTTGATTGATTAGAGATGGTGGACTAGACGTGGTGAGTTACGAACAGCGCCGGCAGGAAATCGAGCATTATTTTGATCGTACTGCGGCCGACACTTGGGCGAAGTTAACCTCGGAAGCTCCCGTTGGACGCATTCGTCAGACGGTTCGCGAGGGGCGGGATACCATGCGGGCGCAGCTTTTGGATTGGCTGCCTGAGGATCTCTCCGGGAAGCGAGTCTTAGACGCGGGATGCGGTACCGGTGCATTTTCGGTTGAGGCAAGCCGCAGGGGGGCAGACGTTGTTGCTGTAGACCTGTCGCCCACGTTAATCACTCTTGCTCAAGAGCGCGTGGGTAGCGCGGAGATGCGCGGCACAATAGATTTTAGGGTCGGAGATATGGGCCACCTTGATCTGGGCACCTTTGATCATATCGTGGCGATGGATTCCTTGATTCATTACGAGTCGGAAGATGGGCTGCGAACACTTGCGGCGATGGCTGAGACAGTCACAACGAGTATTGTGTTTACATTTGCACCAAAAACTCCGCTGCTAGCGGCGATGCATAGTGTTGGGCAGCTGTTTCCTCGAGGCAATAGATCACCTGCTATAGCACCGATGGCTTTATCGCAGCTTCAGCGTGCCGTAGCCTCTCAGCCGGAGTTCACGGAATGGGAAATGGCCCGAGATTTTCGGGTGTCTAGAGGGTTCTATATTTCTCATGCCATGGAATTGACCCGCAAATGATTATTTCCCGCCAAAATTTCGGTGAATTCATTCAGGGTTTAGGCACCCGCTGGTTGCCTTTTGCTGATGCTGTTAGCGAGAATTTGGCGTTAAGCCGCCTGCTGCGGTTGGCCTTGTTCCAGGTCTCTGTCGGAATGGCGGCGGTCATGCTAACCGGAACACTCAATCGTATAATGGTGGTGGAGTTAGGACAGCCGGCCTGGATGGTTGCACTCATGGTTGCTATTCCCTTACTGCTCGCGCCGGCCCGCGCTCTGGTTGGGTTTCGCTCTGATTTTCATCGATCCTATTTGGGATGGCGTCGAGTTCCCTATCTTTGGATGGGCACACTGTTACAGTTTGGTGGTTTTGCCATCATGCCCTTTGCGCTGATCGTGATGACCGAGCCGCATAACGGTCCAGAGTTGTTGGGCCCTGCTGCCGCAATGCTCGCGTTTATTCTCGTGGGCACAGGCATGCATACGACGCAAACCGCGGGCCTAGCGCTAGCTACCGATCTCGCCAGCGAGGAATCAAGGCCTCGTGTCGTCGCCTTACTCTATGTCATGTTGCTGGTTGGAACGGTTGTTGCGAGTCTTGGATTTGCCCACCTACTCACTGATTTCACCTATCTTCGTTTGATTCAAGTGCTACAGGGGGTGGCGATAGTAACGGTGCTTCTCAACTTTGTTGCTTTATGGAAGCAAGAAGCCAGGCAGCCTCATCTGACGCGTCATGATCGAGTTCGCCCGCGGTTTAGAGAAGTCTGGCGCCAATTTGATGAACAGCCCAAAGCACGACGACTCTTAGTGGCTGTTGCCTTGGGAACCGTTGGTTTCACAATGCAAGATATTTTGTTGGAGCCCTATGGTGCCCAAATTCTCGATATGTCGGTCAGTGAAACAACACAGTTAACAGCCATTTTAGGCATCGGCATGTTGTTAGCGTTTTTCGTCGCCGCTCGCTTATTGGCGCGTGGCGCTGATCCTATTCGTATTTCAGCGGTTGGCGCGATGATCGGAGTCTTCGCCTTTTCTGCCGTGGTGTTCGCAGCGCCCCTGGCCTCAGAAACTTTATTTAGGATCGGAACTTTTGCAATCGGCGTCGGTAATGGCCTATTTGCGGTGGGCACACTGACCGCGATTATGACTTTGGATCGAACCGATCAGCTCACGGGTCTGACTTTAGGTGTATGGGGCGCAGTGCAGGTGACCGCCACAGGGATCGCCATTTTTGCCGGTGGCGCTATCCGCGATGTGGTCGAAGGCTGGGTCAGTCTAGGCCTCATGGGTACGGCACTTAATATGCCCACTACGGCCTATGCCGTCGTGTATCACATAGAAGTTTTCGTTCTGTTTGCCGCGCTAATAGCACTGGGACCATTGGTGCGCCAGCCAGGTGAGCAGTCACAGCAACCACGGGATCTGCGCCTCGCAGATTTTCCCGGATAACAAGTAAAAACAGAGGAGCAATACAATGGGTACTGGAGCCATAACCGGTTACATTGATGTCGCACAGGTAGCGTTATACGTCTTTTGGATTTTCTTTTTCTTTCTGGTGTTCCATTTACACCGTGAAGGCAAGCGTGAGGGCTGGCCCCTTGAGCTTGATGGAAAAGGGGATACCTTAGTCGACGGTGTGGGCGGCATGCCCATTCCAAAAACCTATGAACTAGCCAATGGCCAGGGCAGTAGAACGCTACCCGGTCCTGCGCCGGCAAGCTACGAGCTTAAAGCTAACTCAACGGGTCCATCGGCGGGCTATCCTGTCGAGCCTACCGGCGATCCAATGGTCGATGGGGTAGGGCCTGCAGCATGGGCCACCCGCCCAGAAAAGCCCGACCTGACCATTGATGGTGAGCCGCGAATTGTCCCGCTAAGAGTCGATAGCGATCACAAAGTGAATAGCCGTGATCCTGATCCTAGGGGTTGTGCGGTTATAGCCTGCGATGGAAAACAAGGCGGAACGGTTACTGACCTGTGGGTTGATCGAGCTGAGCCGCTTTTCCGTTACGCAGAAGTTGATGTCGGCGACGGGACACGCCTCCTGCCAATGACGATGGCACGGGTCTCGAAAGATGGCACGGTTCAGGTTAAATCGATTCGTAGCGATCAGTTTATTCAGGTGCCGAAATTAGCCAATCCGGATCAAGTTACTCTGCAAGAAGAAGATAAAATCACGGCTTTTTATGGTGGCGGCACGCTCTATGCAACCCCTGAAAGAAAGGAGCCTTGGCTGTGAGAGAGTACGAATACGAGCCAATTAATGGACTGCCCGAAAATTTGCCGGAAGGCGAATCGATCGTCTGGCAGGGGGCACCACGATGGACTGCACTTGCTAATCGCGTCTTCCAAGTGCGAACCCTGGCTTTATATTTTGCCGCTCTGATTGGTATTCATGTTGTTTACAAGCTTATGGATGGCGCTAGCAGCAGCCACGTTTGGGGCGGTGTCTCTTGGCAGCTAACTTTGGCAACAGTGTCTTTAGGACTTTTGTCTGGGGCTGCTTGGTTGTATGCGCGAAGTACGGTGTACACATTGACCAATAAAAGGCTGGTGCTTCGATCCGGTGTGGCGACACCTATGATGGTCAACCTACCTCTGGAGAAATTGGAGAGTGCAGGCCTGCGCTTGTGCAGTGATGGCACAGGTGACCTTTTATTTACGCCAACATCAGATACCAAGTTGTATTATATGCTGCTCTGGCCTCATGTGCGGCTGCTGGGTTTTCGGAAGATTCAACCCCTTTTTCGCGGCATACCGGACGCGCAAAATGTGGCACGTTTGCTAGCGGAGACTGTTCGATCTGAAGGGATGCCAGCTTTAGACGGAGACTTGAGCGCCATGGAAAAGGTTCAAGCAACGCACCATGAGAGTTTTGCAAGTGGTCAGCCCGTTGCCGCAGGTTGAAATGTCGGGTGAAGTAAGACACATCCGTCGCGTGAGCGATCGGCTTATGGCGCTGATCGCTCTCGGTCTTTTTTTTGTTGTGGCTGCGGTTTTGTTGGCACGGACAACCGACAACATCATTGTGGCGGAACCTCCTGTCGGTTCATTGCTGCAGGGAAAAACTTTACTGTTCAATGATGGCCCCAATGGCGAGGTTGCGATCTCAGATGAGGCCACAGGTGCTGTTGTTCGTACGCTCTATGCGGGTGAGGGCAGCTTCATTCGTGGTGTGGTTAGGAGTTTGGTTCGCACGCGCCACCAGCAAGGGCTGTTTGCTCAGACCGGATTTCATTTGAACCTTTACGAAGACGGCCGCCTTCAGTTAGTTGACCCTCTAACGAGTCAGGTAATCGACCTCGTCGCCTTTGGTCCCACAAATATGGCGGAATTTGCGGGTTTGCTCACCTTGGAGCCGGGTGGGGCATTGATGGCTGATGGTACATGAGCGAATTTGCTCTGGCTTTACTCGTTGCGTTAACTGGGTGGTGGTTTTCTACGGGTGTGATTTTGTGGCTAGTGCATCGTAACGAGCGGCATCACCGTACGATATTCGCCCTGGCCACTGCGACCATGCTGTTGGCTTATTACGGTGTGGGAACCTCCGTTCACCAATCTTCGCCTCAAAGTGTGGTGCTAGCTTTTTGTTTGGCACTGCTCTTATGGGGTTGGTTGGAAATGGGGTACCTCATGGGTTTCGTCACTGGCCCCAGAAAGGAGGCATGTCCACTGGGTGCCAGTACAGCGTCTAGGATGCGACTCGGCCTTCGTACATGTCTTTGGCATGAGCTCACTCTTCTGTTAATGGTGGCGGTTTTGGCATGGCTTAGCTGGCAGCAGCCCAATCAGACTGCACTGTGGACATTCACGGTTTTGTGGTTGATGCGTTGGAGCAGCAAGCTCAATTTAGTGCTGGGTGTCCGTAATTATAATCAGAGCTGGTTACCAGACCGATTGGCTTACGTTCATTCGTATATTCCTCGCCGGCTGCTAAACCCGCTGTTCCCCGTCTCTGTCATCTTGGGGGTTTTTGTGACCTACTCACTGATAGATTCAGCGATGCAAGCTGCTGATATGGGCCCAATGATTGCTTTGACCCTTGCGGGGACTATTGCTGCTCTTGGCACTTTGGAGCACCTCTTCTTAATGGCGCCTTTAAGGGACGCGGCGCTTTGGGATTGGGCCGCACCTGATCGAGGACCTGGTGTGAGCAAATCGGGCTCCCAGCCGTAGCAATTTGTTTGAACTCTGTCGCTAGATTGGAAAAGCGGCATGAACATCCTTGACGGCAACAAGTTCGAGGTCTAATGTACGAAGGAGATCCGGCTCTCCTCGAGAGTGGGGTCAGGAGCCTAGCCCTTCGGGCGCTGCTGCGATCTCTGTCTATTAATAGAGATACCGGTAGTTGTAAGGCTCACCAGATCTGCTACGCAGACGGAGGGTGTAATGAAGCAAAGCGAAACCCCGGCCAACTCGGCACCTGTATTAGCCTCGTCACGACCGCCAGCTGTGCCCGTTTTTGGGGATCGTGAACAAGCCATTACCCCGGGTGGTTTCTCCGACGCTCTTGACACCGCTGCCATGCGCGGCGATTTCGACAAGGGTCTTAGCCTGCAGGTGTATCTACCTTTTTGTACTACCCGGTGCATTAGTTGTGACAGGGTCGCCGAAGTTGCTACCGATTCATCGGTTATTGACCGTTACCTCAACAATCTGGGCTCAGAGCTGGCGTTAATTACTGATCGTATTGGAAGAGGGCGCCCACTCGCCCAACTGCATGTTGGAGGCGGAACCCCCAGCCTATTGAACAGTTCACAACTAGCGCTGTTAGCAGCTTTGATCGATGAACATTTTTATATTGGCAGTGACTGCGAAACTGTATTCGAAATAACCCCCGATCGGACGTCACTGACGCAGCTAGAGTTGATTAAGGGCTTGGGCTTTCGCAATCTCCGAATTGAGTTACGCGAGATCGAGTCAAGCGCGCCATTAGGTCTGGGTAGAAGTTATTCTCCAGAGCTGTTGCAGGACATGCTCAGCAACGCCAAGCAAGTCAATTTTGATGCCATAACTTTTGACGTTGTTTATGGATTACCCGGTCAAACCGTCAGCGCAGTGCGAGATGGAATCCGCCTCATTACTGAGATGAGTCCTACTCGTGTGCTGTGTAGGCCCTTCGAACGCGATGA
>ENA-ORDA01000215-ORDA01000215.1-marine-metagenome-genome-assembly--contig:-NODE-215-length-60748-cov-5.460517_pt1 | contig 60748 bp, 53 predicted proteins | sample MGYA00237778_ERZ508506 | MGnify/ENA primary metagenome ERZ508506 (study PRJEB26177, sample SAMN06267891) | marine metagenome | isolation source: Monterey Bay, California, USA | place: Pacific...
AAAAGTGGAAATACGTTAGTTAGGGCTATACTTACTGGCTTATTTTTTTCAAATGATGGAAAAGTTAAATTTGAGAATATGAGAAATATTGGTCTTTTTGAAACAACCCGAAGATTAAATTTCATAAAGTCAATTAATGAAAAAGATTTTTATAACTTGGGGGATTTAACAGTTTTATCAAAGTATTGGCAAAAGATTCAAGTCAGCCAAGAATTAAAAATTGTAAACGGTTTTGGCTTTCTTAAAACACATTCTTGTTTAGTGTCTATAAAAAATAACTTATTTACATATCTATATGACCAGCATCAAGCAATAGAATTTTTAATGAGACTCGAAATGGAGCTCAGGGGTGACCCATTCTATCTAGGTAGAGATGTTCATATTAAGGGCACAACTAAACAGCCAGTTGGATTTGATTCCGAAAAGTTAAAAGAAACAGATGAAGATGGTAATAACTACTTGACAACTACTAAAGATAACTTTTTTCTGTTCAGTTTAAACTCACCCAGGCTTTTTGATCCTGACTCTGATAATGAAGATAACAACACAGGGTTATGGCAGAACAACGGTGACGGAACATCATATTTTATATCAGGAATTTATCAACTCAGAGATGTTATTCATAAATTTAATAATGGTTCATATACCATGGATATAATGGGCGTAAAAGAAATGGCAATAAGTCTTGATAAAGCAGGTCGTAACGGTGAGTTTACACTATTTGATACTTCCAGATCTGGCCGTACATCAGGCAACCAAGACGGAACTTGGACATCTAGTGATGACGACAGAGTAGGCAGTACAGATGGCAAACCATGGCCAGAATATGTAAGTGGCCGAATGACATCTTCTGAAAAAACTGCAGAGCAATTACTCAAAGACAAAGAGATTTCAGAAGATGATGAGCGCCGCGCTCAAGACGTTATCCAGAAGCTGACTGACAATTTTGTGGCCAAGGTAGAAGAAGCTTTAGCTGCAAAAGAAACCGACTTGATGGAAATTTGAGAGATTTTGCTGCTTAGGCGGTGACAACACGATGAATAAGCCTTTCGAATCAAATCTCATCAAATGGCGGCCAGAACCGCGTCATATCGCCATTATTATGGATGGTAACGGGCGGTGGGCAAGTCGTCGCGGCCTTCCTGTGCCCGCGGGACATCGTGCGGGGGTTGAGGCGGTTCGCTCCGCGCTAAAAGCCTGCAAGGACAAGGGCATAGAGGTGCTCACCTTGTTTGCCTTTAGCAGCGAAAATTGGGGTAGGCCAGAAACTGAAGTTCGAGCCCTTATGGCCCTTCTTTGCCATTATTTGCGACGAGAAGTTGAGCAGCTGCAACGCGATAGCGTGCGACTGCGTTTCATAGGCCGAAGAGACCGTTTAAGCCGTCGGTTGCAACGGTTAATGGCCCGCAGTGAGGAAGCAACCGCGGCTAATACAGGCGCCACCTTAGTTTTGGCTGTCGATTATGGCGGTCACTGGGATGTGATTGATGCGGTAAAAAAATTGGCCAGTGAGGTGGCTGCGGGGACTTTATCCGCAGATGAAATCAATTCAGATCGATTCGAGCAGACACTCGCCCTAGGTGATTTACCCCCTCCAGATTTGTGTATCCGTACGGGTGGCGACGCACGTATTTCTAACTTCATGCTCTGGCAGTTGGCCTACTCCGAATTTTATTTTTGCGAGGCCCTGTGGCCAGATTTTGATGAGGCGGCCCTAACTCGTGCCATTGAAGATTTTCAGAGTCGAGAGCGTCGATTCGGATTGCGCAGTGGTAGCGATATTTTCAGTGAGTCATTGGATGAAACTGGGAGCCCCTGATAATGCTGCGCCAGAGGGTAGTGACAGGCGTTATCCTTGCAGTAGCCTTTCTCGGGGCCGTATTTTTTTTGCACCTGGAGGCACTGGCAGCAATTCTAGGCGCTGTTTCAGTGGCAGGGGCTTGGGAGTGGAGCGGTCTGTCGGGTATCAAGGCGGCCTTTGCGCGCGCGGCCTATACCGTATTTTATGTTGGCTTGTTGGCCGCGACCTGGTTAGTGCTCGGTATTGGCCAAGCCCCCGCTTCTGATGTTTTTCAGCCTTGGTTGGGTACAGCGTGTTTTTTCTGGTCGGTAGTTATGCTGGCCGTTGAAAGTTACCCAGGTTCTGCGTGGATCTGGCGTAGTCGTGCGAGCCGCGCTGTTTTTGGTTTGTTTATTTTGGCGACGACCTGGCTATCTACAGTCTTCCTGCTTACCCTACCTGGCGGCACGGTGCTGCTTATTTTGTTGGTGTTAGCGGTGGCTCTAGCAGACATCGGCGCTTATTTCGCCGGTCGCCGCTGGGGACGCCACAAATTGGCCGTTAAGGTGAGCCCTGGTAAGACCTGGGAAGGGTTCTGGGGAGGGGTTGCCTCGGTATTCGCCCTCACTCTAGTCGTTGCTTATGTTTTACCTAAGCATATGGCCCATCTTTCATTGGTCACCCTGGTGGTAATGGGTCTTGCAGTTGCAGGTGCGTCGGTTCTGGGTGATCTGACTGTCAGTATGGTTAAGCGAGAACGGGGTGTTAAGGACTCTGGCACGCTGCTTCCCGGACATGGGGGGCTTTTGGACCGAATCGATGGTTTGTGCTCGGCGGCTCCCGTTTTTGCACTGGGATTACTTCTTGCAGGGTACTGATGTGAAACAGGTCGTTGTTTTGGGTGCCACGGGGTCTATTGGGTTGAGTACCCTAGACGTGCTCAATCGTCACGCTGACCGGTTTAATCTTCATACCATCACGGCCTATCGTTCCGTTAAAAAGATGCTCGAACTGGTGCTTGCCTATGAGCCTGTGCAAGCGGTAATGGCATGCCCTGATGCGGCAGAGCAGTTGGCTTCTTTGCTACCTGCGCAGTCGCCTACTCGGGTACTGGGGGGCGAGCAGGCTCTGGTTGATGTGGCGTCAGCTAGTGAGGTTGATGTGGTGATGGCCGCCATCGTTGGATTTGCAGGCCTACGGCCTACACTAGCGGCTGCCGAACACGGTAAGCGACTGCTATTAGCGAACAAAGAAGCTCTGGTTAGTGCGGGCAGTGTTTTTATGGAGGCTACACGTGCTGGTGGCGCCACGTTGCTGCCGATCGATAGTGAGCACAATGCAATGTTTCAATGCATTCCGGCCAACAGTCAAGGTCGCCCTCAGTCTTCAGGGGTGGAGAAAATACTGCTCACCGCATCTGGCGGGCCTTTTAGAGGCCGCAGTCGCAGTCAGTTGGCGGCAGTGACACCTGAGCAAGCCTGCGCCCACCCCAATTGGTCTATGGGTCGAAAAATATCGGTAGATTCAGCTACTCTGCTCAATAAGGGCCTAGAGCTGGCAGAAGCGTGCTGGTTATTTGACTGCACCCCTGATGATATCGACGTAGTCGTACACCCCCAAAGTATCATTCACTCCTTAGTTCGTTATCACGACGGCTCTGTGCTTGCCCAGTTAGGGAATCCCGACATGCGTACCCCCATTGCTTACGGCTTATCTTGGCCCGAGCGTATTGATGCTGGGGTCTCGCCCCTCGATCTCGTCAGCGTAGCTAAGCTCGATTTTGAGGCCCCGGACCTAGATGCTTTTCCGTGCCTTCGATTGGCCCAAGAGGCAATAACTCAGCCGGGGGGGATGTGTGTCCTCAATGCTGCGAACGAAGTCGCTGTTGCTGCATTTTTAGACGGGGAGCTAGGGTTTACGGGCATTGATAACGTCATAGCCCATGCCCTAGAAGGGGTCTCTAGTCGTGAGCCGGAAAATCTTGCGGCAGTTGAAGCTTTGGATAGTCGTGCAAGGGCCAATGCTGAAGAACGTATTCAGCAGCTAAAACGTGACAGGCGGGGTGTCTGAGGCTATGGAACTTCTGTGGACAGTTCTGACGGCGCTGGTAACCCTCGGTATTTTGGTGGCATTTCACGAGTACGGCCATTTTTGGGTTGCCAGGCGTTGTGGCGTCAAAGTGCTGCGATTTTCGGTTGGCTTCGGTACGCCAATTTGGCGGACCCACGATGCTGAGGGCACCGAGTACACTTTGTCGGCGATTCCTTTGGGCGGTTACGTCCGGATGCTGGATGAGCGCGAAGGAGACGTAGACCCTAGCGAACTTCATCAGGCCTTCAACCGACAGCCAGTATGGTCGCGTATCGCTATTGTCAGTGCCGGACCGGTGGCAAATTTTCTGCTCGCTATTTTTGTTTTTTGGATACTATTTCTTAGTGGCGAAAAGGGTATGGTGCCGATTGTCGACAGCATTGAGCCCGACTCGCCAGCATACTTTGCTGGCATCGAAGTCGGCCAAGAAATCACCAGTATCGATGGTAAAGCCACGCCCACTGTCAATGCGCTAAGTTTCCGCCTACTCGAGCGCTTGGGTGACTCGGGATTTATTGAGTTGGGGGCTCGCTACTCGGGTTCCGATGTTCAGTACAGTTCCAACGCCCCCATTGATCGCTGGCTGGCGGGTGTTGAGGCCCCAAACCCTATCGCAGGGCTGGGGATTTCTTTGGCTTTCCCTACCGTGTTGCCTATCGTTGAGAAAACTATCGAAAACTCTCCCGCTGAGGCCGCCGGATTTCTGTCAGGTGACCGTATTGTCTCTGCGGACGGTGTGCCAATGGCGAACTGGTCAGACTGGGTTGACTACGTACGAGCCCGACCCGGGACGCCCATCGCAGTAATTGCAGCGCGCGATAACGTGGATGTTCCCCTAACCTTGACGCCGGTGGAAAAATTGTCGGATGGGCAGGCCATTGGCAGCGTCGGTATGGCTGTTCGCAGCCCTGAGATTCCGGCTGAAAGTTTGCGCGTGTTTGATAGAGGGCCTATTGACGCGCTTTGGGCAGCTTTGCAGCGCACCTTCGATCTAATCGTGTTTACATTTGAATCGATTTTAAAGATGCTTCAGGGCCTAATTTCGACGGCAAATTTGTCGGGTCCTATCACTATTGCACAGGTTGCCGCATCCTCGGCAGAATCGGGCTGGGAGTCCTGGCTGGGGTTTCTGGCGCTGTTAAGTATTTCGCTAGGGGCGTTGAATTTATTACCAATTCCCATACTCGATGGCGGCCATTTGTTGTTTTACACCATAGAGGCGTTCACCGGGCGTGCTGTTCCCGAGCGTATTCAGGGTTGGGGGTATCAAATGGGACTAATAATGGTGATGAGTCTGATGGCTTTTGCCCTGTATAATGATTTCAGTCGGCTGTGAATGTGCTGTTTGTTTGTCGGCTTGCAAAGCACCTTATTTGAGCCGATTCATTGAGTCGGCTTTGTTACTGATTGCGTTGAGACGCGGCGGTTTTGTTGGAGAGAGCATCTTTTGATGTGGTTCGCTGAAAGTAAAAGTAAAGCAGGACGTTTTGTGCCAGCGCTATGCATTGCGTTGCTCACTTTACTGCCCGCACTAACACAGGCACAGGCTGAGGCGTTTAACATCAGCGATATTCGTGTCGAGGGGTTGCAGCGTATATCGCCAGGAAGTGTTTTTGCCGCGCTGCCAGTGGGGGTGGGTGATGTTGCAGATACTTATGCGATCAGGGCATCGGCCAAAAATTTATTTGCGACAGGCAACTTTGATGACATTTCGATCGGTCGTGATGGGTCGGTGCTGGTTGTTACTGTTGCCGAAAGACCCAGTATTAGTGAGATCACGATTGATGGTAACAAGGCGATCGAAACTGAGGCGTTACTTGACGGCTTAAAAGGCGCGGGCCTTTCCGTGGGCAATGTATTCCAGCGTTCAACATTAGAGGGCATGCAACTCGAGTTGCAACGGCAGTATGTATTGCAGGGGCGCTACGATGCCCGAATCGAAGCCGAGGTCATCCCTGAGCCTCGGAATCGTGTTTCGATTGCGATTGACGTCAACGAAGGAACAGTGGCCTCGATCAAGCACATCAACATAGTGGGCAACACTATTTACACGGACGAACAGCTCCAAGATATTTTTGAGTTGAAGATGACTGGCTGGCTCTCTTTCTTCACCAGTGATGACAAATACTCTAAAGAAAAACTGACGGCCGATTTTGAAAATTTAAGCTCCTATTATCTTGATCGTGGATACCTTGAATTTAATATTGACTCAACACAGATTGCCATTTCACCCGACATGGAGGCGGTCTACATCACCGCTAACGTTACTGAGGGTGACAAGTTTACGGTGAGTGACGTAGGGCTCTCCGGGGATTTGGTGCTTCCCGAAGAAGACCTCAAGCGCTTTTTACTTGTCCAGCCGGGCCAGGTTTACTCACAAACCTTGATTACGACGACGGAGGAGTATTTAACCCGTCGCCTCGGTAATGAGGGGTACAACTTTGCGACGGTCACGGGCATTCCGGAAGTGGAGGAAGACAGCAAGGTCAAGATCAAGTTCTTTGTTGATCCAGGCAAAAGAACCTACGTCCGCCGGATAGACTTTAGCGGTAACCTCGATACCTCCGATGATGTACTCCGCCGCGAAATGCGTCAGATGGAATCAGCCCCTGCGTCGGCCTCAGCCATTGAGCAAGGCAGGATTCGCCTACAACGTTTGGGATTTTTCAAAACGGTGGAAGCCGACACCGAGGAGGTCGCGGGATATGATGACCTTATCGACGTTGAATATACGGTAACCGAGCAATCATTTGGTTCTATCGGTGGCAGTATTGGTTACGCCCAAGATGCTGGTTTGATATTGGGCCTGAATCTGCAGCAAAACAACTTTTTGGGTACCGGTCGTAGAGTAGGGGTCAACCTTAATTCCTCGCGGTATCAGGATGTTGTAAGCCTCAACTATACGAACCCCTACTTTACTGAAGATGGTGTGAGTCGCGGTTTTAGCGTGTTCTATCGCAAGACGGATCTCTCTGAAATTAATGTGGCGAGCTACACTACCGATACTGTCGGTGCCAATATGAATTTTGGATACCCGATTAGTGAAACACAAAGGTTAGGTTTTTCCTTCGGTGTTACCGATACCAAAATAACGGCAGGCCAGTATGCGGTTCAGGAGATAAAGTCTAGCCCTCGTCTCGAGCCTCAGGTCGAAAATTGGTATGAAAGCACGCTGCAGGCAGATGGTACTTACTCGGCTGCAGAGGTGTTAAGACCCATTTCAGAGTTGCCCATTACCGCGCTGACAATTCCAGACCAGCTCGGTTTCTTAGACCTTAACGGCGATGAATACCTGAATTTCAGCGTGACCGGTTCGTGGTTACAGTCCACCCTTAATCGGGGGCAACTGGCGACGCGAGGGGTCTCACAATCTGTGGCTCTAGAGGTGGCGGTGCCGCTGTCGGATTTAGAGTTCTACAAGCTCACCTACCGTGGTGAAATCTATTTGCCGATCTACCAAGAATTTGTCCTGCATTTGCGCGGTGAGCTCGGCTACGGCGGAGGATATGGCGATACCAGTGAATTGCCTTTTTACGAGCACTTCTTTGCTGGAGGCTTTGGTTCCGTTCGCGGTTTTGAGGCCAATACTCTCGGTCCGCGCAGCACCCCGCCACTGATCTACAACTCGAATAGCCCCATCACTCAGATCGATGAAAACGGCAATCCTACGCAGGTGGGTGGACCATCGGGCCGAGGCTTCGGTTACGTCGTCGATCCTCGAACCGGTAAGATTGTGGTGCAACCCATTTCAACCCGTCCTGACCCGTTTGGTGGTAATGTACTTGCCGAAGGCAGTGCCGAGCTGCTCTTCCCAATGCCGTTTATCAAGGATCGAAGTTCACTTCGCTCGGCATTGTTCTTGGACGTCGGTAACGTTTTTAATACCAACTGTCGCGGCAATCAGATTAACTGCTTTGACGTCGATGCGGGTGAGCTGCGTTATTCTGTCGGTATTGGTGTGACTTGGCTGTCGGGCTTTGGTCCGCTGACGTTTAGTTTGGCTAAACCGCTTAATGCCAGCGAGATTGACGAGCGTGAAGTATTCCAGTTTACGCTGGGAAGAAGTTTCTAATTTTAAAACTCTGTTAAGGGAGGTTGTTGTGAAACCATTTAATAAATTCCTGGTGTCTGCGGCACTGCTGGTTCTACCCACGCTGGCAATGGCTCAGGGGAAAATTGCTGTCGTCAATCTTGAGGAAGCTATTCTTCAAACTGACTTAGCGCAGCAGCGTTTGGCTGAGTTTGAAAAAAACGAAGACTTCACCAGTGATAAGAATGAATTTGAAAGTTTGCGCGAAGAGCTCGATAAACTCGTTCAGGATTTTCAACGCGATCAAGCGGCGATGAGTGAAGATCAGATGGTCGCTGCTCGACAAAAGGTCTCCAGTAAAAACTCTGATCTTGAATATGTGGCCAAGAAACTGCAGACGCTACAGCAGCAAAATGCTCAGCGCGTTTTTCAGGAGCTTGCCCCTAAGGCTCGTGAAGTTCTACGTGACATTATTACGACAGAACAAATTGGCTTACTGCTGCAGCAGCAAGGTGTGATCCATGCTGACCTCGGTTACAGCATTACCGCCAAGGTTACTGACAAGCTTAACCAGTTGCCCGCTGAAGAGTGAAGTCAACTTCCTTTGCTGACGCTAGGTGACATTGCTAAGCGACTGAACCTCGAGCTCATCGGCGAGCCAGATATAGAACTCGAGGGCATTGCTCCTCTGGCAACTGCTAGATCGACAGAGTTGAGCTTTGTGGTCAAGAAGGTGCATCTGTCAGAGGCGAAAGCGACTCAGGCGGCAGCGCTCATTTTACGTCCCGAATGGGCGGAAAGTTGGTCGGGGTCGGCGCTACTCAGTGATGACCCTTACTTGAGCTTCGCCCAAGCGACTCAGCTCTTTGATAATCGACCCGTTGCTTGTATTGGGATCCATGAAAGTGCCGTTGTTCATGAGACGGCTGTCTTGGGTAGCGGCGTCAGTATAGGCGCCAATGCTGTCCTAGAAGCGGGAGTCGTAATTGGCGATGAAGCGATTATAGGTGCCGGTGTATATGTAGGGCATCAGGCTCAGGTCGGCAGCTATACACGCCTGTACCCCAACACTGTTTTGTATCACCAGGTGGTGATAGGCGAGCACTGTATTGTTCATAGTAACGCAACGATAGGCGCTGATGGCTTTGGATTTGCGCCCTCCGGGGATGGCTGGATAAAAATATTACAGCTGGGAGGAGTTCGCATTGGTGACCGGGTTGAAATTGGCGCCGGTTGTACGATTGACCGAGGTGCTCTAGAAGACACGGTGATCGAGGACAATGCAATTTTAGATAATCAGGTGCACTTAGCACATAACGTGCGGGTGGGTCAGCGCACAGCTTTTGCCGCTTGCAGTGGTGTAGGAGGTAGTACGGTTATCGGTGAAGACTGCACCTTCGCGGGTATGGTCGGCATTAGTGATCACATTACTATTGCTGACAACGTACACGTCAACGGGCAGGGCCGGGTGAGTAAATCGTTAGAAGAGCCCGGCTTGTATGCGTCAGGAACACCGATACAGCCCTACAAAGACTGGAGTAAAAACGCCGTGCGATTTGAGCAGCTGGCGACCTTAGCTCGTCGCCTGACCGCGCTGGAAAAACAGTTGTCTGGGATTACTCAGTCTGAGGAGAAGGGGACATGATTATGGATATCGCTGCGATACGGGAGCACCTACCCCACCGCTATCCATTTTTGTTGGTTGATAGAGTCATTGACCTGGAGCTTGGTGAATCAATTCACGCCTATAAAAACTTGAGTATTAATGAGCCTTATTTCGATGGCCATTTTCCTGAGCAGCCAGTATTTCCCGGTGTGCTATTAGTCGAGGCAATGGCACAGGCGGCGGGAATACTGGGTTTTAAAACAATGGGAAAAACGCCTAAAGATGGCTCACTTTACTATCTTGTTGGGGTCGACAAGCTGCGCTTTAAGCGGCCTTGTGTACCCGGGGACCGTGTTGATCTATTCGCAAAAATTGTGAGTGAGCGACGTGGCATCTGGAAGTTTGATGTCCACTCTGAAGTCGAGGGCGCTACCTGCGCCTCGGCAACTATTCTCTGCGCAGACCGCTAGGTTGTGATTCATCCAACGGCTATTATCGATGCTCAAGCCGAAATTTCGGATACCGCGACTATCGGCCCCTATGTGGTAATTGGCCCGAACGTAACGATTGGTCCGGAGTCCATCATAGAGCCTCACGTTGTGATCCGTGGGCCAACAACAATTGGCGCTAGAAATCACATCTATCAGTTCAGTACCGTGGGTGAAGCCACACCAGACCTTAAATACCACGATGAGCCAACAGAATTGGTAATCGGTAATGACAACATTATTCGAGAAAATGTCACGATTCACCGAGGTACCGTACAAGATCGAGGCATTACCCAGCTGGGCGACCACAATCTGATTATGGCGTATGTTCACGTAGGTCACGACAGTATTGTCGGGAACAACACGATCTTGGTAAACAATACTGCCCTCGCGGGCCACGTGGTGGTCGGAGATTGGGCTATTCTTAGCGGCTATACGTTAGTGCATCAATTCTGCAAAATTGGCGCTCACAGTTTTAGCGGGATGGGCACCGCAATCGGTAAAGATGTGCCTGCATTCGTAACGGTGGCAGGCAGTCCAGCAGAGGCTAAGACCATTAATTCCGAGGGTTTGCGCAGACGCGGTTTTAGCAGCCATACCCTTGCGGAGTTGCGGCGCGCTTATAAAATCATTTACCGACAGGGATTGACCCTCGATAACGCCGTGCAGCGATTAGAGGGCATGGTTAAAGAGACTCCCGAGTTGCAGATGCTTATTGACAGTCTGTCTAACTCAGAGCGTGGCATTGTCCGCTGACTTGGGCTGACATTGGTATGCGTTTAGGTGTTCTAGCAGGTGAGGCTTCCGGAGATATTTTGGGTGCTTCAGTGGCTGGTGAACTGCGCCGGCGCCATGCGCATTTGGAACTGCAGGGGATCGGCGGTTCTAAGTTGGCCGAGCAGGGCCTAGCCTCTATTCACCCCATGGATCGACTGTCTGTTTTTGGCATTGTTGATCCGCTCAAGCGCCTTCCAGAGTTACTCAAGGTGAGACGGCAGGCTTTTCAGCAACAGGCCCAGTGGCGCCCTGACTGCTTTCTTGGCATTGATAGTCCCGACTTCAATCTAACTTTAGAAGCTCAACTGCGCGCTAGAGGCCTCACAACGGCTCACTTGGTGAGTCCTTCTGTTTGGGCCTGGCGTCCGGGTCGGGTGCGTAAAATTGCGGCAGCAGTGGATCTGATGCTTTGTTTGCTCCCGTTCGAAACGCGCTTTTATGAGGGAGCGGGCGTGCCAGCAGTTTGTGTAGGCCATCCGCTAATTGAGGAGTTGGCCGATTTGCCCAGTGAAGCGGTGCTGCGGGAAAAATTTGAATTGAGCGGTGACACTAAGGTTATTGCGGTTCTCCCCGGGAGTCGTGCCGGAGAGGTTGCGTCACTGATGGCTATTTATAGCGAAACCATGGCGCGGTTGGCCGCTCAACACAGGAATCTCCATTTTCTCATACCCGCGGCGAATGCTGATCGCAGGCGGCAAATCGAGGCTGTGCTGGCTCCTTTGGAACTGCCGGCAACAATTATCTCAGGCCAAGGACGGGAGGCTATGCTGGCTAGTGATGCCGTGCTTTTGGCCTCAGGTACTGCGACGTTGGAGGCCATGTTGCTCCGTAAACCCATGGTGATTGCTTATCGTATGCCGTGGTTGTCCTGGCAAATTTTATCGCGCATGGCGATCACTCGTTTTGTCGGGCTCCCTAATGTTCTTGCAGGTCGAGAGGTAGTGCCAGAGCTCCTTCAGGATGCGGCTTCCCCTGAGCAACTGGTCAGGCAGGTCGAATATGTATTAGAGCGCGGCGCTGAGCAGCAGGTTCCTGTTTTTGACGAATTGGCAGCGCAGATTGGTGGGGGGTTTGCTGCCCGCTCCGCTGACGCCCTAGATAACCTGGTGAGTTTGAAGCGTGTCTGATGTGCCGTTGCTCTCGGAGGTTACTAGCCAATATGAGTGGGTTGCAGGGGTCGATGAGGTTGGCAGGGGCCCTCTGGCTGGTGATGTTGTGGCCGCCGCTGTGATTTTTGGTGACAGCGTTCCAGCAGGGGTTACAGACTCAAAAAAATTAACGGCAAAGCGTCGAGAGCAGCTTGCCGTCGCTATTAAGTCCAGTGCCCGTGCTTGGTGTGTCGCTAGAGCTTCGGTGGCAGAAATCGACTCCCTCAATATCTTGCAGGCCTCATTACTGGCTATGCATCGAGCAGTGGATGGATTGTCCTTAGCGCCAGAATTCGTTTTAGTCGATGGCAATCGACTACCGGCTTGGAACTATAAGTCAAAGCCCGTTATTGGCGGTGACGCGTTGGAGGTAAGTATCGGCGCGGCCTCCATTCTAGCTAAGGTTCAGCGCGACGCCGAGATGGTAGCTTTAGATGATGAGTATCCGGGATACGGATTTGCGCGCCACAAAGGCTATCCAACACGCGAGCACATGGCGGCGTTGGCAGCTCTAGGGGTGACACCGTGGCACAGAAAGAGCTTTGCCCCCGTAAAACGCTTGCTTAGTTAGGGCAGTGTCCTATAGCGTTTGCTTATGAAGGAATTTGTACACTTACGGTTACACACCGAGTTCTCTCTGGTCGACGGGCTGGTTAGAATTCCTAAGCTCATGGGCGAAGTTGCAGCCCAAGGTATGCCTGCGGTCGCAGTGACAGATGCCACTAATTTTTATGGGTTAATTAAAGCTTATAAGGCTGCACAGCGGGCGGGCTTAAAGTTAATCGTTGGCGTAGATTTATGGGTCGAGGATGCTGACGATCGCGATCGGCCCAAGCCTATATCGTTACTGGCGATGAATGAACAGGGCTATCAAAATCTCACATTGTTGATTTCAAAAGCATGGCGAGAGGGGCAGTATCATGGTTCCCCTCGCATAGAGCGAGATTGGCTGGACACACACGCGGAAGGGGTTTTAGCGCTGTCTGCCGGTTGTCAGGGGGAGTTTGGTCAGCTTCTCAATAATGGGCATGTTGAAGAAGCTCGAGCCTCGCTGAAACGGTGGATGGCTACATTTCCCGAACGATTTTATATCGAGGTGCATCGCACTGGTCGTCTTGGTGAAGAGGATTATCTCCATGCTGCGGTTGAGCTCGCGGCGGAAATGGAATGTCCTATCGTTGCTACCAATGACGTGCGATTTTTAAATACCAGTGAGTTTGAGGCCCATGAGGCACGGGTGTGCATTGGTTATGGACGCACTCTCGATGACCCCCGAAGACCTAGAGAGTATTCTGAGCAACAGTACTTGCGGACCCCAGAAGAAATGGCTGAGTTATTCAGCGATCTTCCGGAGTCTCTCGCGAACACAGTTGAAATTGCTAGGCGTTGTTCGGTTACCATTCCTTTGGGGGAGCCTAGCCTGCCCGACTTTCCGGTGCCCGATGGCACCACGATCGAAGACTTTTTGAGTCAGCTTTCACATGACGGCCTAAGCCGTCGTCTTGAGCAACTTCAATTAACAGACCCTGACACACTCTCGGAGTACAGGCAGCGTCTAGATTTTGAGTTGGGGGTTATCAACGAGATGGGGTTTCCGGGCTACTTTTTGGTGGTCATGGATTTCATTCGCTGGGGTAAACAGCAGGGTATCCCTGTAGGCCCCGGCCGTGGCTCAGGTGCAGGTTCTCTAGTTGCTTATGTTCTAGAGATTACAGATCTCGACCCCTTGGCCTACGATTTGCTGTTTGAGCGATTTTTGAATCCCCAGCGTGTATCGATGCCCGACTTTGACGTTGATTTCTGTATGGATCGCCGCGATGAGGTGATCGAATATGTGGCAGATACCTATGGTAGAGAAGCGGTCTCTCAAATCATCACCTTCGGGACCATGGCCGCAAAGGCGGTGGTTCGAGATGTAGCGCGGGTTCAGGACAAGCCTTACGGGCTCGCTGATAAGATGTCTAAGCTCATCCCTTTTGAGGTAGGCATCACCCTTGAAAAAGCCCTTGAACAAGAAGAAGCCCTTGTCCAGCTGCTGAAAGAGGACGGTTCGGCCCAGGAAATTTGGGATATGGCAATCCAGCTTGAGGGCGTAACCCGCAATGTGGGTAAGCACGCCGGTGGCGTGGTAATTGCACCCTCGCGGTTGACGGATTTTTCACCGCTTTATTGTGATGAGGCGGGCGGCGGTCTTGTCACCCAGTACGACAAAAATGATGTCGAAGAAGCGGGCCTCGTAAAATTTGACTTTCTGGGCCTTCGCACCTTGACGATCATCGACTGGGCGGTCGCCATGATCAATAAAGCCCGAGGCCATGAACAGCCTGAAAAACTAGATATCAGTGAGATTCCGCTTGATGACTCAAGGGTCTTTACCTTGCTGAAGTCCGCCGAGACAACTGCGGTTTTTCAGCTTGAATCGAGAGGCATGAAAGATTTAATCAAGCGACTTCAGCCTGATTCGTTTGAGGATATTATTGCGCTAGTAGCTCTTTTTAGACCCGGTCCGTTGCAGTCTGGAATGGTCGACAATTTTATTAATCGTAAGCACGGTCGTGAGGCTTTGGCTTACCCTGACGCGTCCTATCAGCACAGCTCTTTGCAACCTATTTTAGAGCCCACCTACGGCATTATCTTATACCAAGAACAAGTGATGCAGATTGCTCAAGAGCTGGCTGGCTACACCCTTGGGGGTGCCGACCTTCTTAGGCGTGCCATGGGTAAGAAAAAGCCTGAAGAGATGGCTAAGCAACGCTCGGTGTTTGAGGAGGGCGCCAGTAAAAAGGGTATTGACCCTAACTTAGCCATGAAAATCTTTGATTTGGTGGAAAAGTTCGCCGGTTATGGCTTTAACAAATCGCACTCCGCGGCTTACGCGCTGGTCTCCTACCAGACGGCTTGGCTAAAGACGCACTTTCCTGCTGAATTCATGGCGGCGGTCATGAGCTCTGAGCTCGATAACACCGATAAACTTTTAACGTTGCGAGACGAATGCAAATCTATGGGGGTGCCTTTGCGCCTGCCTGGAGTAAACGAGGGGGCCTACTTATTCACCGTAAACGCCGCGAATGAAATCGTCTACGGCTTGGGTGCAATCAAGGGTTTGGGCGAAGGCCCAGTTGAAAACTTGTTGGCAGCCCGAGTTGCTGACGGCGCCTTTAAAGACCTGTTTGATCTATGCTCACGCACAGACCCGCGAAAAGTAAACCGGCGCGCATTGGAAGCTCTGATTAAGAGTGGTGCGCTAGATGGTTTTGGCGTTGAACGATGGATTCAATTAGCGGCTCTCGACGATGCATTGCGTGCTGCTGAACAAACCGTGGCTAATGATGAAGCGGGCATGACCGATCTTTTTGGGGATGTGGCGCCTACCGCTGATGGTGATCCCTATGCGGAGCATCGAGGGGTTAGGCCCTGGACATTGAAGGAAATTCTCAACGGTGAGAAGGAAAGTGTAGGAAGTTTTCTCAGTGGCCACCCGATTCAAGAATACGAAGCCGAAGTTCGCAAGTTTGCGCCACGACGCCTGCGCGACCTGCAGCCAGACAGTAATACGACGGTCGCGGGCCTAATTGTCGATATAAGGACTATAAAAACCCAAAGAGGTGTGATGGCGGTCTTAAAACTGGACGATAATACGGGCCAAATTGAGTCAACAGTCTACGCGGAGGCGTACACTGAGCACCGTGAGCTGTTGGTCAAAGACCGAATTGTGCTTCTGAGTGGTCGAGTTCAGAGTGATGAGTACTCAGGAGGATTGTCTATGCGGGCTCGTGAGATTCGTTCCCTGGAACAGGCAAGACTCTCTCGAGTGAGTGAAATACGCCTAGAGGTTTTTGATGGTGGCTTAGATCGACAGTTGCGACAACTGATTAAAGAAGCGTTGCTAACATCCGGGGGAGGTGAGTGCCCGGTCACGGTTGATTACTTTCAACCAAAGGGATCAGCTCGTGTGGCGCTGGGTGACCAGTGGAGAGTAAATCCCAGTGATGACTTATTAGAGCGTCTTAGAGGCGCCGTTGGAGGAGAGCATGTGGAGATTGTCTACGAGCGGTAAAGGATGTTTAGTGGCAGCTATGTCTGCCTTACTCATCGGCTGTGAATTCGCACCCGATTGCACAGTCAAGGATGGAGGTGATGAGGCGTTTACTGCAGGGTGCTTGGTTATCCATAACAAAAAAGTGTTGTTGGTTGAAGCATTGGGTAAGTGGGGCCCGCCCGGTGGCACTGTGAGATCTGGCGAGTCAGCGCAATGCGGTGCAGAACGGGAAACTTGGGAGGAGACCAACGTAGCGGTGTCGGCTCAAGACACGGCTGCCGTCTTTCAAAATGGCTTCCACTTGTATTGGTGCTCACCCGTCGGTCAGCCCACGCCGGAGGTAAGGGCGCCTTTGGAAGTTAGCAGCGTGGATTTCTTTTCCACTGAGGAATTTTCAAATTTAAAGTGGCGCTATCCTGACCAAGCGAAGGAGTTTAGTCGTATGGTGAATAAAAGGCTGAGGCGCTGAAGATATGTCTAACGATGCTATAGAAGCGGCGGTATTCCGGCGTTTGCTCGCCCATTTAGATGGGCGTAAAGATGTTCAAAATATCGAACTCATGACTCTTGCTGGATTCTGTCGAAATTGCCTCTCTAAGTGGTATGTGGCCGAGGCTGCCGAGCAGGGCGAATCTGTTGACCTTGATCATGCCCGTGAGCTGGTTTATGGCATCCCCTACGCTGACTGGAAGGCGCAGTTTCAGACAGAGGCAACCCCCGAGCAAATGGCAGCCTTTGACGCTGCCAACACCTCAAGGTAGCTGTGAGATAGCATCTTCAAGCGACATCACGTCAGCGTATTTGGCGTTTAAATCGTATAAATTGGCATTGTGGGCATCAAGGTCTCTATCACCCACCGCCTCTTTGGGTATTACAACGCGATAGCCATTCTGAAGGCCGTCTACGGCTGTGGCTCGGACGCATCCACTGGTCGTCAGGCCAGTCACCACAAGAGAATCTGCACTAACCTTTGCGAGCTGCTCCTGTAGATCCGTGCCATGGAAAGAGCTGGCATGAATTTTTTCGATGAAAATATCAGAGTCGATTAGCGGCAGGCGTTCGTCGAAGGCCACCCAGTGCGAATCCGGCGTCAATAACTCAAGAGATGGTAACCGGTCGCGAAAAACCCGTGCCTGCTGCTCGTCCCTAAATATGACGGTGGTCAGGAATACTGGCAGCTCGCGGTGGTGAAAAGCCTTCATCAAAGTGGCGTTGGCGGCCACAACGCTATCGGCGTTACTGCCCAAGGGGCAGCTTGAATCGGTAAAGCCATTTACGACGTCCACAATGATAAGAGCAGGGCGATTTCCTAGCCCCAGTGTGTTTCGTTGTAAAACCCCTTTTGCTTCCAATACCTTTTCCTTTTCCAGACCCAGTGGTTCAAGGTCTGCCTTCTTCATTAGTAAGGTAGCACTTTACCTCGCCGTCGATGATTTTTCATGGAACGGGTCGACAGCAGTGCCAAGGAGCTCAGTGAAAGGCTGCTGCAGCGTACTAGGCGTCCATCGTATGGCATTTTCCGTACAACGGCTGTTACCCTAGACTAGCGCTGCGAGTCGGTAAGCTGTTTTAGTAAAATTATTCGTCACACAGTTTTTTGGCGGTGCCTTAAAACAATACCAGAGGGGTCCTCATGACCAACGATATTTTGATAAAGGAAGTGGCTCCTCGGGATGGTTTGCAAGCTCAGTCCCAGCATTTGACCCTAGAGCAACGCCAACGCTTGATAGACAGTCTTTCGGTGACTGGCGTTCCGGAGCTCGAGATTGGGAGCTTTGTCTCACCCAAAGCCGTACCACAAATGGCGGGAACCGATGTGCTGGCGGCACAGCTCCCGGCAGCAGATCTCGCTTACTCGGTATTGGTTCCCAATATGAAAGGGTATGAGTTGGCGCTGGCCACAGGAATCAAAACTTATGCCATTGCCATTTCGGCGACCGAACAAATGAATCAGAACAATATTAAGAAGAGTCTTGAAGACACGTTCTTGATGGCTGAGGATATTTTAACGCGTGCTCAGGGTGATGGTGTCGATATACATGTTTATCTCGCGGTCTCTTTTGTGTGTCCCTACGAGGGTCCCGTGGCGCCTGAAACTGTCTTGGCACAGGTGGAACGCTTGATGCGTTATAACCCAGCCCGATTGATGATTGCGGATACCATCGGCGCCGCGCATCCAAAGCAGGTGCACGACCTCATGACGACCTTGGTGTCTCGGTATGGGCATCAAAATCTTGGCTGCCATTTTCACGATACCCGTGCTCTGGCTATCGCTAATGTATACGCGGCAATCGAAGCGGGAATTCGTCAGTTCGACAGCTCTGCGGGAGGGCTCGGTGGATGTCCATTTGCACCCGGTGCCAAGGGTAATGTCGCCACCGAAGATGTTGTTCTTTTATGCGAATCTATGGGGTATAAAACCGGCATTCACATGCCTAGTTTATTAGAGTCTGTTGCCTTGTTGAGTGAGTTTTTTGGTGCGCCACAGGGTGGCCGCAGCCATTACTGGCTAAGCCGCGAATCGGCCTGATTTCCGCCAATGAATGTCTCAGAGGCCATTGAGGGTCGTCAAAGTATTCGGGCGTTCGACAGCGATCGTGAGGTGACCCGCGAGGTGATTACCTCGATCCTTACGACAGCCGGTCGAGCGCCCTCGGGTTCTAATATTCAGCCTTGGCACGTGTATGTTGTAACAGGTGCAGCCAAAAATCGAATTTCAGACGCCTGTAAAGCACGCTACTTGTCGGGTGACGAGGGCGAGTCGGAGTATCATTATTATCCCCAAGCTTGGCGGCAGCCCTATATTGGCCGACGGCGACAAACGGGTTTTGGTTTGTACGGCTTGTTAGGCATCGATAAGGCAGATACGGCGGCAGTTCAGGGCTATCGCGTGACTAACTACGAGTTTTTCGGGGCCCCCATGGGGCTTTTTTTTACGATTGATCGCGACATGGAGTTAGGAAGCTGGGTAGATTACGGCATGTTCCTCCAGAGCATTATGTTGAGCGCTCGCGGGGCAGGGCTTGAAACCTGTGCTCAGGCCGCGTTTTGCCCTTATTACGATTCGGTGATGCCGCTTTTGAGGGCGCCAGATGAACAAATGCTCATCTGCGGCATGTCCCTGGGTTATCCCCAAAGGGACGCAGTGATCAACAGCTACCGCACCGAGCGTCTCGATGCTGAGGCATTTACGACCTTCCTGCGTGACTAGCTTTACTGAGTTCTAGCCACCATTTGTTTTGCGATGATCATGCGCTGTATTTCGTTGGTGCCTTCACCGATACAAAGCAGCGGGGCGTCGCGGTAAAAACGCTCGATTTCATACTCTGGCGAATAGCTGTAGCCGCCAAAGACCCGCATGGCGTCGAGGCTATTTTGAACTGCTGATTCTGAGGCGAAAAATTTAGCTTGCCCCGCCTCAAGGTCGCAGCGTTCACCCTGATCAAACTTATTGGCCGCCTGTTTAACCAGTAATTCGGCGGCGGAAGCACGGGTAGACATCTCTGCAAGTTTCAATTGAATGGCCTGATGTTCGGCAATGGGCTTGCCAAAGGTTTTACGCTCCATGGCATAGCGTAAGGCCATGTCAGTAGCGCCTTTCGCCATGCCGGCACCTCGGGCGGCAATGTTTATGCGCCCAAGTTCCAGCCCGCCAGCGACTTGTTGAAAGCCTCGGCCTTCTTCGCCTCCAATTAAATTATCAGCTGAAACGTGAAAATCGTCGAAGATTAATTCGGCGCTATCAATAGCTCGATAGCCCAGCTTTTTGAGTTTCTTACCTACGGAGAAGCCGTCACCTTTTTCACACAGGAACAGGGACATACCGCGATGCCTAGGTTCTATATCGGGATTGGTCTTGGTCAGCACTGCCAGGCAATTACCGTTAATGCCGTTAGAAATCCACGTTTTGGTGCCGTTTAAAATATAGTGATCACCTTGCCGTTTGGCTTGCAGTCGAATGCTTTGTAAATCAGAGCCCGCGTCGGGTTCCGTTAGGCCAATGCCGCCCCTTAACTCACCCGTTGCAAACCGAGGTAAAAAATATTCCTTTTGCGCTTGTGTGCCCCCACGCTCTACGCAGTTAGCCATGATCAGGTGCGAGTTGAAAATACCCGATGGTGCCATCCAAACTTCACAAATTCGGGAGACGATTTTTGCGTAAGTCGTAGCACTTAATCCGAGTCCGCCGTACTGCTCAGAGATGGTGGCGCCAAACAGTCCCAGAGTTTTCATTTGCTCTACGAGTTCTTTGGGGTACTCATCGGCCTGATCAAACTCTCTGGCAATAGGTCGCAATTCTCGTTCTACCCACTTATCGATCGTAGCGAGTATTTGCTGTTCAGTATCATTTTCTGTGGTCATGCTAACTCCGGGTAGGGCGATGCTTTAAGCAGCTGGCGCAGGTTTTTTGGGTACAAGCATCTGTCGTTCGAAAACGCAGACTTCAACGTCATGCTGATTAATGCCCCGCGTCAGTACTGTCACAATGCCAGCGTTGGGACGAGATTTAGATTCCCGCTTTGCCAAGACTTCGGTGTTGGCATAAAGCGTATCTCCGGGGAAGACAGGCTTGGTGAGCTTGATGTCTTTCCAGCCGAGATTCGCTATGGCTTTGGCGCTGACATCGGATACGCTCATGCCCACCACAATAGCAACCGTCAACGGGCTGGCGACCAAGGGTTTGCCAAATTCAGTAGCCGCAGCATATTCCTCATCAAAGTGCAGAGGATGGGTATTCATGGTGAGCAGGGTAAACCAAGCATTATCCTGTTGGGATATGGTTCGACCTGGCAGGTGGTGGTAAATATCCCCCTCGTTAAAGTCGTCAAAATACCGCCCTGGCATGGCGGCGTAACGTTCCATTACTGACTGATCACTCACCGTGGCAGACTCCTTCTGGCCTGTTTTCTGATTTTTTTAGGTGCAAGGTTACGTAAGCCCCACAGCGCGTCAAAAACCCTTTAAAATGTTCGGACATTTCGCAGAGTAGCAAGATTCGGCATGCCGCCCAATCCAATAGACGCAAAAACTAAAAAAGAATCTCCGCTGTATCGGAAAATCGCCGACACGTTGTTGTCTGGAATTCGAGATGGCCTCTTTCCGGTAGGCTCCCTATTACCCGGGGAGCTCGAATTAATCGAGCGTTTTAGTAGCAGTCGCCACACCATTCGTGAGGCTCTCCGCGTGCTGGAAGATATGGGTATTGTTAAGCGCCAGCGAGGACGCGGTACCTTAGTGATTTCTACGGAAGCTAGGCCTTCCTTTGTACAGGCAGTGCGAGACCCCCGTGAGTTGTTTACCTATCCAGAGAACAGTGCATTTCGTGTGCTGGTCGAGGGTCGTGTTGCAGACGAAGATCACTGGCCCAGTAAAATAGGCGAGGGGGTGGACGAAAATTGGGCACGGATTGCAGGTCTGAGAACTCTGCATGATGGCAGTCCTTTTTGCTGGACTGATATTTATGTGCTCCCCGATTACGCGGCGATTGCACAGCAGCTTGGCCGAACGAAACGTCCGGTTTACGAACAAATTGCGGAAACTTTCGGTGAAACTGTGCAGCGTATCAGTGTGGAGATTTGCGCTGGCAGCTTGAGAGGCGAGCGCGCCAAAGCCCTTCTGGTTGATGAGGGAACACCTTCACTGGTGCTGTATCGACGGTATTGCGGCAATGGTAACCGGTTATTTGAGGTCTCAGTGACTGAACATCCCGCCGATAGTTTCAGCTATTCCCTTGAGTTTAATCGCGGTTGGCAAGCCGCCGAACACTGGTCCTGGAGTAAATAAATATGCCACAGAGAGAGTTGGCTGTTATTCGCAGTTTCATGTTTACTCCTGCGAATCATCCCCGTCGCGTTGAAAAAGTTTTTCAGATTGGTGCCGATGCGGTCATTCTAGATTTGGAAGACGCGGTTGCAGTTGCAGAAAAAGTGGCTGCTCGGGAGGATGTCGTTGCTGCTTTTTCTGCATCACAACGTAAATGCTTACATTACGTCCGGATTAACAGCGTTGATACCGAGTACTGGCTGGGCGATATTCAGGCAACAGTTGGTCCTTGGCTAGACGGAGTGGTTGTGCCGAAAGTGGAATCGGCGGCTGCACTACTTGAAGTTGAGTCCGCAATTGCTGAGGCCGAAAGTGCGGCAGGTTTGGCAGTGGGCTGCCTCGATATTTTACCAATCATTGAAACTGCACGCGGCGTCGAGACCGCCGCTGAAATCGCGACTGCCGGTTCTAGAATACGCCGCCTCGCCTTTGGCGGTGGAGATTACACCCTTGATTTAGATTACGAGTGGAGCGCAGATGAGGACGTGCTGGCGTATGCTCGAGCACGGTTGTCTCACGCTTCTCGGCTAGGCGGGTTGCAGCCGCCGATTGACACGGTTGTTCTTCAGATCAAAGACGATGCCCGTTTTACAGCGTCTGCACAGCGGGGGCGTAAGTTTGGGTTTGGTGGCAAGCTCTGCATTCATCCCAGCCAAATACCGTTGACGAATTCAATCTTTTCTCCATCAACCCAAGAAATTGCTCATGCGAGCGCTGTGGTTGCCGCATTTGAGGCCGCTGAAGCAAGTGGGTCAGCTTCGATTCAGCTCGATGGTTATTTTATTGATTACCCGATTGTATACAAAAGCCAGAGAATTCTTGCTCTTGCAGCATTGTTGGAGCAGCAAGAGGTTTCGTAACACGCCGTCGTCACTTATAATGTCCGGACATTTAAGGAGGCGCAGTGGCCAACACGCAAACCAATCAAGAGTCTTTGACTCGTCGCATTGCAACATCATCCCTAGCTTTGCGGTCGGGCGACGTTGCCCCTGAGCTTATGGCGTATACAAAGAGCTGTATTGCCGACGCGATCGGCATAGGGTTTGCCTCGCATTATTACGATTTCGCCGAGCGTACCGTGGCAGGGGTGCGAACTTTAGCGAGCCCCGGCGCTGGTGTTGTGATTGGGCTGGAAGATACCTTGGCCCCCAGAGACGCGGCGCTGTTAAACGGAACTCTGGTTCATGGCTTAGATTTTGACGACACGCACTTGGCGTCAGTCGTACATTGTTCGGCGAGTGCCTTGCCTACCGCCTTAGCGCTGGCGTCGGAGAGAACGGTTTCGGGTACAGACCTGCTGCTGGCTTGCATTATTGCTACCGAGGTTGATGCTCGACTGGGAAGCGCAGCGGGAGGGACATTTCAGCAGCTTGGATTCCATCCAACGGGTGTGGTGGGTATTTTTGGTGCCACCGTTGCTGCGGTTCGACTTCTTGGTGGCACTGTGGATGAGGCTGTCCGCGCTCAGGGAATTGCCCTGAGTATGGCCGGGGGCAGTATGGCCTTTCTAGATACGGGTACTTGGACAAAAAGATTGCATCCGGGCTGGGCTGCGCAATCGGCTCTGGCAGCGGCTAAATTGGCCCTAGCGGGATTTGAGGCTCCACCCGAGGCCTACGCAGGTCGCTATGGGTTTTACGCCTTGTTCACGCAAAATGCCAATAACGTGAACAACGTAGATTGGTCCAGCGCCTATCAAGAGTTCGCGATGGAGTCTGTGGCCATAAAGCCTTACCCGATATGCCACTTCAATCATGCCCCAGTAGACGCCGCGCTTCATTTGCGTGCTAAGCACGGGCTGCGTTCAGAACATATAGAGTCAATAACGATTGGATTACATGAGCGTCAGTTTGCCGTGGTGGTTGAACCCGTAGCCCGTAAACAGCGGCCAGAAAGTGAGTATGAGGCTAAGTTCAGCGTGGCCTATGCCGTCGCAACCGCCTTGGTTCGCGGCCAGTTAGGGCTTCGTGAGCTTGAGTTAGAAAGCCGAACTGACGAAGCTATTCTTGCACTTACTCCGCGTATTCATTGCGTTCACGATGATCGCTCTAACTACCCACAAACCTTTTCGGGTGGCGTTAGTATCAAGATGCGTGATGGTACGGTCTATGAGCATTTCGATGCGGTTAACCGGGGCGCAGAGGGTCGCTTATTAAGCGAGGATGATGTCAAGACGAAGTTTGTTCAAAACTGTCGTTTGGTGCTTTCCGAAACACGCACTGAAGCAGTTTGGGAAGCCATTATGGACGTCGACAAGCAAGATGATTGTTCGGCGCTTTTAGAGGCCCTTAAAGGGTTGGGTGATCCGATTTCGACCGCGGATCGCAACAATGCAGTATCAAGGAGCGCAACATGCTGATGAAGTCTGGCGGAAAGATTATGAGCGCGGAAGAGTACCGCGAGAGCCTGCGCAGTTACTCGCCGACGGTGTATGTCGATGGAGATCTTATAGAGAGTGTTGCGGATGAACCGAGATTAGCGCCGGGTATACGCGCCGTCGGCGTTACCTACGACTTTGCCCAGAAGCCCGAGTTTGGTGGCGTGATGCTGGCTGACCAGGCGAGCTCAGGTAAGACGGTCAATCGCATGCTGCACATTAACCGGCACTCTGAAGATTTGTTGAGCAAACTCGAAGCTGTACGTCTGCTGTGTCGTGAGAGTGGTTGCGCCCAGCGCTACCTGACCCACGATGCCCTCAACGCGATATATCAGTCCACCTGGCGTATGGCTGATGAAACTTCGGGTAGTGAGTATCACTCGCGGTTCCTGGATTACTTGCACGATATTCAAGATCGCGATCTTACCCTCGGCGTGGCTATGACCGATGCCAAGGGAGAGCGCAGGCTGCGGCCTCACGCTCAGTCAAATCCAGACGCTTATGTGCACATCAGCGAGCGTCGGGCCGATGGCATTGTGTTGTCAGGTACTAAGGCAATTGTGACCGGTGGCCCTTATATGCACGAGCTGTTGGTGATGCCTTGTAGGACCATGGTGGCCGGTGACACCGATTTCGCGGTTTGCTGTGCCGTACCTATCGACGCCAAAGGCCTGACTGTGGTCGCTAGGCCGGCGGGGCGTCCGGGTCAAGCTGCGGCTAAGTTCAGCGCGCAATATGGCCAAAGTACGGCGGTCTGCCACTTTTCCGAGGTATTTGTGCCTTGGGATCGTGTGTTTATGGCTGGGGAATGGGACCAGACCGAGCATCTTGTAACCTCTTATGCCAATCATCATCGACACAGTTGCATTGGTGCTAGAGCGGGGTTTGGGGATCTGCTCATAGGAGCTGGCGCGCTGATGACCGATGCTAACGGTCTCGATATGGACGACGTCTCGCATTTGCGGGAGACCATGGTTGAGCTGATTAAGATTGTCGAGGGCTTTTACGCCTGTGGTGTTGCGGCGTCAGTTTACGGTATTCAGGATCCCTGCGGCTCTTGGATGCCAGAACCCGTATTTTCCAATATCGGTAAATTACTGCTGGCGACACAGATTTACGATATGCACCGAACTGCGCATGAGGTATCGGGCGGGTTGATTGTTGCACTCCCCGGTCCCGATGAAGACCATAACCCGGCGACTGCGGGTGATCTCGCGGCAGTTCTTTCAGCGCGGCCCGATGTCCCCTACGATAAGCGCATGGAGGTTTCGCGCTTTATAGAAGACCTAACAGCCTCTTCGACCGGTGGTTGGTATTCAGTAATTAGCCTCCATGGTGGCGGTTCTCCTCAGGCCATGAAGCGTGAAATTTATCGGCGCTACCCGGTGGAAGAAAGGAAGGCCCTCGTGGAGCGCCTGCTGGACCGCGGTGTGGCGGAAACGGGCAGCACGGGTGCTCCGGACCGCCAAAAACAACCGGGTCAATGTTGCGCAACCGGCTGTCAGGTGCCCGAATCAGTAGAAGAGCCACGGCAGGACTCAGACAGTTAAGAGCGTGCCCACCAAGTGCCTCGCGCGCTGAGGGTGGCGCCTTTTTGCGTCACCTAGTTGCAGGCAAGCTTGGGCAGATTGCTACGCGCATTTAGCAGCGACACGGCCCTCAGACGGGGACCGCGAGAGCTGCCGGTGGCAAAATAGTTGTTCGCTTCATGAGGCGATCATGGTTTTGGTCAAAGGGGTCGCGACGATGCATAGTGCAGGCGTTGTCCCACAGCAGTGCATCCCCTGGCTGCCAAGAGTGTGAGTACACATAACGCGGCTGGACCGTCCACTCAAAAAGATAATCAAGCATGGCTCTACTGTCTGCGGCTTCCCAGCCGACGATCTCTGTAGTCATACCAGGACACAGATAGAGTGCTTTTTCTCCTGTAACTGGGTGGGTTCGAACAATAGGGTGCGCAATGTCAGGCGACCGTTGCTTCTGTTCCTTGCTGGTGGGGACGCTGTAAGCGCTGTTGAATGCCTCATAAGATTGTACGGCGCGCGCCCCCTCAAGTTGCTGTTTAACCTCTTCAGGAAGCTCGCTGTATGCCGTCGTCATGTCGGCAAATTCCGTGTTGCCCCCAGTTGGAGGCAGCGTATGGGCCATTAATAGTGAACCAACGGCAGGGCGGGGTAGATAGATTTGATCGTAATGCCAGCCCACTTCTGTGTCGGCAAGAATGCCCATTTTCTTTCCGTTGTTTTTCATGTTCGAAACGTACAAGACCTCGGGAAAGTCTGACGACAGATATTCGGTGCGAACGTGAATTTCGAGGTCGCCGAAAACTCGACTGAAACTCACTAAGGTTTCCTCATCGAGGTTCTGGTTTCTAAATAAGAGCAGCTTATGCTTGGCCCATAGTGCCTTAATGGCGGTATTTTCCTCATTAGACGTTGTTGAAGAGATGGTGTAGTCAGAAACTTCTGCACCGAAAGTAGGGGCTAGAGACCGAGTGTTCTGCATTACGTCGCCTGCATTGTTCAAAAAAATCAATTGTACGGACATTTGTTGCCGAATCAAACCCGCAGCTCAGGATTTAGCTTTTTGGTAGGCGCTACGCCACTCCAGCACCCCAACACTCAGCACGACTAAAACGGTTCCTAGGAACTGTAGTGCCGTCAGTCGCTCGTCATAAATTAGGTAAGCCATAAAAGCAGTTGCAGGCGGGCCTACCGTGCTGAGCAAGGCACCGCGAGATGCCCCGATTCGTCGTATACCCTCGGCCACGCAAAACAAAGGTAGTACTGTTGCGAAGACTACTAGTCCTAGCATGATCCACAAACTAATCCCCGGAAGCTCAACCTGGAGCCAGCCCATGATTAGGCCGTGATGAACAAAAAAAGCGGTGCCAGCGGCGGTCATTGCAGTGAGGGTAAAGGTGGCCGAGCTCATATTTTGGGTTAGCGCACCATTGGCCATGAAGTAACAGGCAATTGTGACGGAGCAAAAAAGCACCCAGAAAATTCCCTGCCATTGATCAGAGGAAAGTTGTGCATCGGCTGCGCCCGTGACCAGCAATACCCCGAGAGAGGTTGTTGCAAGGGCCACCATGGTGGATCTGGAGGGAATAGCCCTTGTAGTGATAGCCGAAAACAACACAACCATCGCGGGATAGGAAAACAGTAGGGCACGTTCTACGTTTGCCTGAATCAATGTCAGTGCATAAAAATTAGCCAGTGCGCCAAAATAATAACACCAGAGGCCCGCTGCTGCGGCAGCGATCAAATGCAAGGGAGTGGGTTTAGGGCTAGGTTTTCCCTTAAACCGTTGGGCGCTGATGGCTGCGACCAAAATAAATCCCGGGATAGCCAAAACCGAACGTACCGCAGCGACATCATGATAGGTCATGCCCTGAGCATAGAGAGCTTTGGCAAAAAGCCCTTTAGCCGCTAAAAGTATGGCCCCCAGTACAACGAGGGCTGCACCGATCAGCCCGCTTTTGGGGTCAGTGCTAATTACTGGGCGCCTAACTGCAATTCTGTGAGAACCTCATCGGTTGTCAGTACTCTCGCCCACAAGCGTTTAAGCATGGTGAGAGTAGCGGTTTGCATCTCTTCGCTGTCTGTTCCAGTACCATCACTGACTACGACTACCCGATATTGAAGATCGCAGGCTTCCATAGATGTCATGGCGACACAGTTGTTGGTGGAAACGCCTACGGTTACCACGGTTTTAATGCCCTTAGCCCGAAGAGTGGTGTCAAGCCCGGTAGAGCAAAAGGCTCCTTGGGTCGTCTTATTGACAACAAGCTCGCCTGATTGTGGCTGTAAAGGGGCGACGATCTCATGTTCCTTTTGGCCAGCAATATTGTTGGTGGCGCGAATAATAGGCGCCATATGTGCCGGGGCATCGCTCGCATCGGGGGCGTTGGCCCCATAGGTAACGTAAATCACTTCAGAACCCAGCGTTCGAAAGCCCGCTAATAGCTTTTGAATGTTAGGGATTAAGAGTTCGTTGATGCGGTTAAAGCGGTAGGCGGCACCTTCAAATTCACCGCGTTCGGCGAGGAGCTTGCCCAGCCCCATATCAGGGTTACCGGTAGCGTTTTGCATATCAATGACAATCAATGCTGTTTCACCCGGAGTGATGGCAAAATTCTGGCTGAAGGCATCGACGAACCCCGGCTGACTTTGATTCATTTTTCGTGCTCTCTTGAAATGTTCGTACATTTTACGCCATATTGCGTCTCCACCCCAAACGACACTCTCAACACCGAGGTTTGTAGCGATGGATCAGTTTGAACGCGCAGGATATGGACAGAGAAATATTGGTTTTGGTGCTCGGCCCGCTCTGTTGATGGTTGATTTTCAGCTGGGATTTACCGACGGGGTAAGCCCTATCGGCCGTAGTGAACATATTCAAAGTGCGGTAGACAACACCCGCACGTTGCTCATGGCCTGTAAAGCAAAAGGGATTCCGGTGGCATCTTGTCGTGTGTCTTGGGGTGGGCCCGATGAAATGACGCACTGGAAAATAGAGACTCTGTTTGACGGCAGCTTTTATCACGGGCACCGATGCACCGAGCTGGATCCGCGTATATCGGATCCAGATTATGTGTTTGAGTTTATAAAAACTGCACCGTCAATTTTTTATGAAACGCCGCTTAAACCCTGGTTGGTTACTCACGGTATAGACACAACTATTGTTACCGGCTGCACCACCTCGGGCTGTGTTCGAGCATCGGTTGTCGATAGTTTTTCAGCGGGTTATCGCACGATTGTTCCCGCAGATTGTTGTGGCGATCAAGATGCTGAAGCACACGCCAGCAACCTGCGCGATGTCGATCGGCGCTATGCTGATGTAGTCGATTTGCAAACGGTTCTGAATCACATCAACGGTTCTTAATTTTTTTAATCTAAGGAGAGTTCGCCATGCCTGTGGCTCACATTAACGGACACAATATGTATTACGAAGTCCATGGCGAAGGTCCCCCCGCCGTTTACATTGGCGGGTGGGATACCTTTTGCCACGGGCGCAGTCATTTTCTGGCTCGGGGTATGACCGACAACTACAGCACCTTGATCATTGATTATCGTGGTATTGGCGACTCCGATGATGATTTGACGATGACCCCCTCCACAGAGCTATTTGCAGACGACATCGCGGCACTGCTTGATCATCTCAATATGAAGTCGGTGTATTTTGTGGGATTGGTGGGCATGGGAGCGTGCATTGGGCAGTGGGTCGCTCTGAAACGTCCTGACTTGGTGCGATGCATGGTTAACATGGGTTGTTGGACCTATGCGGATCCCATGTTGTCAGATCAGCTGCAGTCTTTTGGTGATATTCATGAGCATGCCGGTTTTGCAGCGTTTCAGGCGATGGTAGCGTCGTATTCTTTTCGGCCCGATTACTACAACGCCCACCGCGAGAAATTAATGGGTCCGGGCGGTGTGTGGGGCAGCTTGGAAGGTCGAGTGCCGGCTCACTTACGTTTTATTCAGGCTTGTAAAGGACACGATATTCGCCCGCATCTCAAAGATATCGCGGCGCCGACCTTGGTGCTTCATGCTGGGCAGGACGTAATCACAGGCCCCCGCACTACGATGCCATTGGAGGAGGGGCTGCCCAACAGCACGGGGGTGATGATGGAGCAGGTTGCGCATGTGGTCGCAGGTAAAGACGAAAAAATCGCTTTCTGTGACATCCTGTTCGATTTCCTCCAAAAGCATTAACCCAAGTGCGCCTATAGACCCGGCGGCGACCGAGCATCGGTCGCCTGGGTGTTTTGTGTCTTGCGGGTGACCGTGTCACCCCACCTCTTTGGGTATTGTCGATTCGCAGGATTTGATGCGGCTGGTGCTGGAGCAAGACGCGGCAGAGCAAGACACGACAAAGCAAGACACGACGAAGCAAGACAAACTTACGCAAGCCAATAAAAGCTAGTAGAAAAGTGAAGAAGGGAAGGGGTCTCGCTAACCCTGACTAGGGGCAGCCTGTACCTGTGGGACGCCTATCACCTATCGGGGCTGATAGCGCTAGGCCGACTCTTTCGTGCTGAAGGGCTTGCTGTTAACTCAAGGCTTGTTGGGGAGCCGCGCCCCTTGTGGGTTAGGGCGGCGGCCTCAAATATTTTAGGAAGGTACTGTAGGGTTAAAGCTTTTAAATGGCTCCAGAAGCTTTCAGTTCGGCTAAATCGTCTCTTCCCAATTCACCACCTAGAATCGTCTCATTATCGGCGCCCAGGCCATTGCCGCAGCGGGTCACAAGCCTTTCTCCATCGATTTTTATGGGGTTGCTAAGCGCGCGGTACTCGTCGACGACGCGATGGGGAACCGTTTGTATCATGCCTGTCGCTTGAACAAAGGGATTTTCCAACGCTTCGGGCAGGGTGTTAACTGGCGCCACCGGGATTTTCGTTTGCAACACGCCAAACCAATGCTCGGTGGTTTCAGTCATCAAAATGGTGTCTAGCACGCCCGTCAGCTCAGCGCGGTTATTCGCACGGTCACTCATGGTGGCAAAGCGGTGATTTTCCGCGAGTTCTGGGTGACCAATATTTTCGATCAAGAGTTCCCAGAATTTTTGTGTCATACACATCAGGAATATCCAGCCGTCTTGGGTGCGGTAGAGTTGAACTGGCGTGTTGTAAGGATGCGCTGAACGCGCCACGCGGCTGGTTTCAATGCCGTGGTTCATGTACCACGTACCTGGGTAAGTTAATTGGTGAAGCGCGACATCGAATAGCGTTACATCGACATCCCGGCCACCGTGCTTGCTACGCCCCAGCAGTGCTGACACGCAGCCAAGTGCGGCTACCACGCCGGTCATGAAATCGATCATGGACAAGCCGAAGCGAGCGGGTGGTGACTCGGGCTCTCCTGTCAGTCCTAAAAAGCCGCACTCCGCTTGCATTAGGTAGTCGTAGCCGGGCCACTCGGCGCGGTCGTTATCGCGTCCATAAGCTGAGATGTGTGTACAAATAATATCTGACTTTACCGCCTTCAAAGTTTCGTAGTCGAGGCCCAGTTTTGCAGGTTGACTCCCTCTGAGGTTATTCCACACCACGTCGGCGGTGCGCACGAGATCTTCAAAAATAGCGCGACCTTCTGTGCTTTTTAAATTCACCGTGACACTGCGCTTGGACAGATTAAAAGCTTGAAAATAAGCGCTGTCATCGTCAGCCAACGTGACCGCTCCTGACTGACGCGAGGGATCGCCTCCGGTAGCTCGGTTCTCGACTTTGATCACATCTGCACCGAGTTCAGCAAGGTACATGGAGCCGTAGGGTCCGGCACCAAACTGTTCTATAGCAATCACTCGGATGCCCTCTAAGGGTTTGTCCATTTTCAACTCTCAAGTGTTCAGGTGGATTGATATCAGTATCTTGCACGCTCTTGCAGATTGGTGCATGGTGCAGTGTAACCGTTACATGCAACAAATGTCCGGTCAATTGGGAAATTGGGGGGCTTGGTTGCTAACTACTCTGAAAAATCAGTCAGGAGGCCTGACATGACTTACCGCCTAGGTGTCGACGTTGGTGGCACATTTACCGATCTTATCCTCGTCAACGAATCCAGTGGAGACATTCATACCGCGAAGGTACCGAGCACCCCTGATGATTCGTCGGTGGGCGTAATGAACGGTGTTGAACGTGTTTGCGGAAACGCTGGCATTGATCCATCTGAAATTTCGCAGGTCATGCACGGCACGACGGTCGCTACAAACACGGTACTCACTGGTTCAGGCTCTAAAGTGGGTCTTGTGACGACTAAGGGATATAAGCAAGTGCTGCAGATTGCGCGCTCCTATGTCCCTGGAGGCTTGGGTGGCTGGGTTATTTACAACAAGAGCGACCCGTTGGCGCCGCTCGCCTGCACCATCGAGGCCGAGGAGCGCATGGGGGCAGACGGTAAGCCTGTGCGCGGTCTCGACGCGAAAGCCCTTGAGAAGGCTATGGACCAGCTCAAAGAGGAAAACATCGAGGCACTTACCGTTTCCTTGATTAACTCCTACGCGAACCCAAAGCACGAGAAGGCAGTTGAAAGGGTGGCTCGAAAGGCGTTACCCGGCGTGCCTATTTCACTGTCCTCTTCGGTGGTTCCCGAGATGCAGGAATACGAGCGTACTATAACGACAGTGGCTAACTCCTACGTGCGACCCAAGGTTGCTGAGTACGTCAAAAATTTGGAGAAGAAACTCAAGAAGGGCAACAAGAATATCCAGCTCAATATTCTGCGGTCTGACGGCGGTATGGCGTCGTCTAAGCTTGCGCAACAGCTACCCGTTAATTTGTTGATGAGTGGCCCCGCTGGCGGGGTATCGGGCGCTTGTTGGGTGGCCAAGCAGGCGGGATTTGAAAACCTTCTGACCTTCGATATGGGTGGAACCTCGACTGATGTCGCACTGGTACAGGATGGCAAGGCCCAACTTCGCCGCGAAACCACAGTTGGCGACGTCACAGTAAGAGCGTCTTCAGTCGATGTGCGAACAGTCGGTGCCGGTGGCGGATCAATTGCTCATGTGCCTGAGTTAACCGGAGCACTCCGTGTCGGTCCGGAAAGCGCGGGCGCTCAGCCTGGCCCTGCGGCGTATAACAAAGGTGGAGTGCTTCCCACTGTGACTGACGCCAACGTCGTACTGGGCTATCTTCCCAGTGAGGTTCGTCTGGGCGGAGACATGGAAATACGCAAAGACTTAGCCGAGAAAGCGATTAAACCTGTTGCCAAGGCATTGGGTATTTCAGTCAAGCGCGCTGCTGCGGGTATCATCGATATTGTTAATGAGAATATGTACGGCGCCCTGCGACTGGTTTCGGTCGAACAGGGTTTTGACCCCAGAGACTTCGCGCTTATTGGTTTTGGTGGTGCGGGTCCTCTTCATGCGAATGCGCTGGGTCGACTGATGAACAGCTGGCCTGTGATTATTCCTCCTGGCCCTGGCGTACTGTGTGCCTACGGCGATGCGACGACTCGAGTTCGAGACGAAGCTTCGCGAACGTACATTCGGCGTTTTGCCGATACGACAACGGCTGATCTAGGCAAAATCTACGAAGAGTTGGCGGCGAAAGCGTTAAAGACCCTTGCTCAACAGGGCGTTCCCGCTAAGGAATGCAGTGTTTCTTGCCAGGCCGATATTCGTTACCAAGGTCAGGGCTTACAGTTGACGGTTGATTTCGATCTTAAAGCGCTTAAGAAGGGCGGCTTGGGAATTATTGGCGATCCCTTCGATGAGATGCACAAGCAGCTGTTCACTTTTGCGCTCGATTCCGACAAGGAAATTGTTAATTTAAGGGCTGTTGCTCAAGGCAAGAGTGCTGAGATCGAAGCCAGAAAACTACCCAAGTCAGGATCAAGAACCCCGGTTAACGCTGCCAAGTTAGGAAACACGACAGTATTTATGGATGGGAAGGACATGGACGCAACGCTGTACCAGCGGGACAAGCTCAAAGCGGGTAACAAAATAGAAGGGCCAGCTGTTGTGCTGGAAATGGATTCTACGACGGTCATTCTTGCGGGTCATACCGGTAACGTCGACGAGTTCGGCAACATTTTGATTGCACCGACTTCATAAGGGAGACGAATAATGCCTGCAACAATAGTAGAGACTAACAAGGACAAGTTTTCCCTTATTGATATCGATCCGATCACCCTCGATATCATTGAAAACGCCATGATGAATGCTCGTCACGAGATGGATGCGGTACTGTTCCGCACGGCCATGTCACCGGGCATCCGGGAGCAGCACGATGAGTTCCCTATGATTGCCAATTTAGAAGGCAAGATGGTGGTGGGCCAATTTGGAAGCTTTATCCATGGCTTCAAAGAAGCCTATGACGGAACCATCGAAGAGGGTGACCTCTTTCTGACAACCGATCCATACGCCTGCAACGGTGCCATTAGCCACATCAATGATTGGTTGCTGCTGCGTCCGATTTTCAAAGATGGACGTTTAATTGCCTATGCCGCTATGTTCGGGCATATGACCGATGTCGGCGGTAAGGTTCCCGGAAGCTTGCCAACAGATGCCCGGGAAATTTTTGAGGAAGGTATTCGTATCCCTCCCACTAAGATCTATAAAAATGATGAGCTGCAAACTGATTTACTCGAGCTCATCCTTCACAACTGCCGTATGCCCAACTGGAATCGCAGCGATTTTAACGCTCTGGTTGCCGCAATTCGCACGGCAGAGAAGCGTGTCATTGAAATGGCTGGCCGCTTTGGTGACGATGTCTTCTACTCGGCTCTCGATGAGCTGCTGGCCCGAAATAAGCGCGCAATGGGCAAATTGATCAAAAACACGGTGCCAGAAAAGAAGCAGTTTTTTGAAGACTATATTTGTGACGACGGATTGGGTATGGGGCCTTATCGAATCAAGTGCGCAATGTGGAGGGAAAAAGATAAGGTCATCTTTGATTTTGAGGGTACCGACCCGCAATCGATCAGCTCCATTAACTTCTATCTCAACGAAGAAATGTTCAAGATGTTCTGTGGGGTCTACATGATCATGGTGTTTGATCCTCAGATTATGTTTAACGATGGCTTCTACGACCTTATGGAAGTCAAGATTCCCCACGGCACGTTGCTTAAACCCCAAGAGCCTGCGGCACTGTCTTGTCGTACCCATGCTTTGGGTCGAATCTTTGATGTTCTGGGTGGATTGTTGGGTCAAGGCGATCCCGATTTTCTCGCTGGTGCTGGGTTTTCAGATAGTCCCCACTTTATGTACTCGGGCTATGACAAAAATGGCGAGTGGTATCAGCTCTACTCGATCGGCTTTGGCGGCGTTCCTGGGAAGCCTTCTGGTGATGGTCCAGATGGGCACTCGCTCTGGCCAAGCTTTACCAACGTGCCCAACGAATTCCTCGAGAGCTATTTTCCCTTGCGCATCGAAACCTACGAGACGATCACCGATAGTGGCGGCGCAGGTTACAACCGCGGCGGCAATGGCTTGCGTATGGGTTATTGCTTCCTAGAGCCCGGTACTATTTCGATTCACGATGACCGTTGGCTCACTTATCCCTGGGGCGTAAACGGCGGTGAGCCGGGCAGGCGTTCAGAAAAAATATTGGTTAGAACCGATGGCTCAGAAGAACGCTTGCCTAGCAAGTGCGACCGGATTGAGGTTGGGTCTGGTGACATCCTCTACTTCAATACCTGGGGTGGCGGCGGTTGCGGTGACCCTCTCAAGCGTGAAGTGGAGCGGGTTGAGTTCGATGTGCGAGCAGGCCTTGTTTCTATGGAAGGTGCCAAGCGCTATGGCGTAGTGATGAATGCCGATCGTCGCGTGAACCTTAAGCGTACGGAAACCTTACGGGCACGCATGGCGCAGAAGCGTGGCAAGGTTCCTATGTTTGATCGCGGCGGCGATATTGCAACGTTGAAAAAGCGCTGCTTTAAAGAAACAGGACTTCAACCGCCTAGACAGCCTGAGTTCCAGACTTGGGCACTTAAAGTGCTTGAGGGTGGCAAAGCTGAGGCGAGTGGCAGCGTGAAGGTAAAGCGATCGGCGGGCAAAAAAGCCGGTAAGAAAGCGGTTAAAAAGGCGGCGCCAAAAGCCAAGGCAAAAGCAAAAGCTAAGGCCACTAAGAAAACAGCCTGAAACCTGAGGAGGGGGCGTTAGCCCCCTGTCTGTAGTGGTGTAGGAGCGTGACTTATGAAGTTTGGTGTATTCCTGCCCAACGGCAGTAATGGTTACATTCCCTCAGCGGGTAGCCCGGTTTACCAGCCGACCTACCAGCACAACCTCGACATATCCCTGGCGGCGGAAAAACATGGACTGGACTTTGTCCTTTCCATGATGAAGTTCCGAGGATTTGGCGGTGAAACGGGTTATTGGGACAGCTGTCTAGAATCTTTTACCCTCATGGCGGGCTTGGCAGCTGCTACTGAGAGCATTGGTTTGTTTCCTTCGATATCAATCTTGAGTCAGCATCCCGCCGTAGTAGCCCGAATGGTGTCTACCATTGATGACATCAGTGGCGGCCGCTGTGGCCTTAATATTGTGACGGGGTGGAATCGCCCCGAATATGCCCAGATGGGGATGTGGCCTGGTGATGAGCACTATCAGCGTCGCTACGAGTACGCTGGTGAATATGTACAGATTCTTCAGGCCTTGTGGCGTGATGGACGGGCGACGTGGGAAGGCGAATACTTTCAATTGGACGACTGCTCGGTGTTGCCTCAGCCCAAGCGCGAGATACCGTTAGTGTGTGCCGGCCAGTCTCCTGCGGGCCGTCAGTTTGTGGCGGAATACGCCGACCATCAGTTTGTATTGACCAGCGAAGACAACCTGGTCACCTCAGTAAAAGATATTCGAGCCAAGGCAGAAAGCACTGGGCGTGATGTGGGTATCTATGCGTTGTTTCACCTCATCGTGGCCGATACCGATGAGCAAGCCCGGACTGAAGTTGACGCGATTATTGACGGTGCAGACCACGGGGCCATCAGTAATATCCTCGCCAGCGCCGATTTAGACACGAATACTGGCGGAACAGCTGATCAGCTTAAGGCTGCCCTTAACCAGAGCGTCGAGGCGGGCAATATGGCGTTCATGGGTATTCCGGTCATCTACGGTTCACCCGATACCGTGGTGGGCCGCATAGAGGGCATTGTGGAGCGCACAGGTATAGATGGCATGCTCTTTAGCTGGCCCGATTTTGTTGGGGGTATCGAACGCTTTGGCTCTGAGGTGCTACCCGCACTAAAGCTTTGAACTGATGTTACCGATTTACCCGTCGTTTTCGACTTGGGAAACGACCGCGCTGTAGTCTCGATCTTCGGTGGCCTCGAGATCTTCGAGTTCACCGACAATAATGCGGGTCACCTCTTTGAAGATGGTCTGATGGCGAGCAGCCCGGGCTTCCATATCGGCATCTGTGAGCGCGTATTGCTCAATATCTTCACTGGAAAATAAACCCTTTTCGGCTGCCACTCGCTCTAAGGTGTCGAGTCGGTCCCGTGTTACTGATAACTCGCCGGTCAGCGCCATGACCATTGAGAGCAAACGGTCAACGTCGGGATTAGCGAAGTAATAAGGGCGTTTCCCTTTGGCCTTCCGCTGGAGCGTAATCTCAGATTCGTCGGGGTTCATTTTTGACACCCGTAGACAAACCACACACCGCCGCCGCCAAAATCTCCACCCTGAAAGGTGTTGCTGCGCTGGGTCTCCTGAAAAGCGCTGGGCACCATTATCTGAATGGGCTTGTGGCTTTGAAAGCCCGAATCACGGGCCAAGGCTTCTAGGTCGAGCAGGTGACTCTTTCGCCAGAAAGGCTCGTTGTTGTTTTCGCTGTCCCAGTCAAAGAGGAACGTATCGAAGGGTTCCATACCTTCATAGGGCGGCGTCTCTACATGCAACATCATGCCGCCGGGTTTAAGTACCCGGTGACATTCGCGAATAATATTTTTAATGGCAGCAGAGGAAGTCTCATGGAGCAAAATATGAGAGACCACCAAGTCGAATGAGTTGTCTTCAAAGTCGATGGTTTCGGCATTCTGCTGGGAGAAATGTACTGGCAGCCCCATTGATGACGCCCGTGCGTGGGCATAGCGAAGCATGGGCGCGGCGACATCGATGGCATGTACCTCGGCCCCTTCAAAGCCGCTGACGTAGGGTAAGGTGCTGTGGCCGACGGCACAGCCCATATCGAGAATTCGAGTAGGCTTTAGTTCGGGGTGTTCCTGCTTAAGCCAAGCCACAGTACTGTCGCCCATGTCGGCGTTGTTGACGCCCATTTGCCCCATGGCATAAATGTAGACCGCACGATCATAAATAGCCCCCTGAGCGACATCATTGTTTATGTACTCGGTGTGATAGCCCCCGGGTTGGCAATGAATATCAACTGCCGTGTGATAAGCCGGAATTTTTAAATCAGGATTGAGTCGTAGGCTACCCGCCGCAGGCGTCTCAGAGGCCTGAGTCGCGAGCTCGTGAATAGCACGCTGTACGGGAATTTGTGCCGATGACCACATCATTTCCTGACTGGTGCGTAGTAGCGAGCTCCAGGCCTGATAGTGGCTATCCTGCTTCATCACCTGACCGACTTCCTGAATGGTTTCAGGCTCACGTTGGTGCTCGGCAATAAATTTACCCTTGGCGCGCTTCTCGTAGACGGTTTTTAGGCCGGGATGCAAGTCAGTGACTAAGTGCTCTTTGAAGGAGCGTACAAAATGCTGTCGCGCTAGCTCGTCATGGCTGGTCGTGGGAAGCGCGTCGTGTAGTTGTTGTTCTTTGTAAGCGTTTGGCATAGCAGCGATCCTGTTCGTTCACTGGGAATAACCTCACTACTGAATATAGCCTAGTGCTACGCAGTCGCCAATGCCTCAATGAGCAGTTATTGGGGGGTGTCAATAATCAGGTATAACAATTTGTGAGTCTCGCAATCAAAGGCAAGATTAATGCGATCACAGTTGCCCTTTTCAGTCTGAACGTGCACCTTTGTGTTTTAAGTTTGTCACTGGTTTGGGAGGTTTGAAGATGAGTGAGCAAGTCGCGTTAGTAACAGGAGCTGGTATCGGTTTGGGGCGTGCCACGGCCTTGGCGTTGGCCGACGCTGGGTATCGGGTCATTGTGACCGATGTCTTGTTAACCGAGGGTCAGGCCGTTGCCGATGAGATCGCTGAGCGAGGCGGTCAGGCTGAGTTTCATGGCCTTGATGTCACCAATACCCAGGCGGCTAATGCCGTTGTAAGCGATATAGAGGCACGTTGGGGCGCATTAAACGCGCTGGTACTCAATGCTGGCATTGCTCGCACATTGCCGCTGAGCTCTCTTGAAGATGAGGCTTGGGACGAAACTATGAATGTAAACCTCAAGGGCATGATGCGAGTTATGCGAGCGGCCATACCGGGCATGCAAAAGGCAGGCAGGGGTTCAATCGTTTGTCTTTCTTCTATTGTGGGCGCGGTACTGGGTTGGTCAGAACATATTCCCTACGTGGCCAGCAAGGGAGGCGTTATGGGCATGGTGCGTTCGGCGGCACTGGAATTTGCGCCTAGTGGCATACGTGTTAACGGAATTGCACCCGGCGTCATACGTTCTGCGCAAACCCTTGACCCGGTTAATTCACTGGGAGAAGAAGGGTTGGCCGCTTTCGCCGAAACTGTACCGCTGGGGAGGGTTGGTAATCCCGAGGATATTGCCGATGTTGCTGTATTTTTACTGTCCGATAAGGCGCGCTATTTGACGGGGCAAATCATTCCGGTCGATGGCGGAACCACCATTAGTCTGTAGGGCATAACCGATTGCAGCATGGGTCACGTGAGCACACTGCAATAAATACATGTTGTCATCAACACAAGGCGTGTTCCCATGGTAATGAGGGGAAAAGCGTTAGATGGGTGAAAACGGTAGGTCAAAAAAAAGGCAGGGTAGATACCCTGCCTTTTTTTGTTTCGGCGTTTAAGCTTAGAAGCTGTATTGCACCTCTACACCCGCACGACGCTGTGTACCGGGGCTGACAAAACCGCCACCGAATTCGGGGGCCAAAATCACCTCCGCAACAAACTGCTCGTCGGTTAGGTTACGTGCGAAGGCCATAATGCTCCACTTCTCTCCGCGCAGACCTACTCTGAGGTTCGCTAGACCATAGCCGTCGACCTGTGTGCCGCCTTGTCCGGTTTCTGGGTCTTGTCCGTAGTTCGCGGGTGGTCCGCCAAACAGCGTTGCTGGAACGACATCGTCCTGGACGGTGTGATACCAGGTGTCTCCTTGGTAGGAGTACTCGAGCCGGCTGAACAGCTCGAAGCGACCCAGTGGCAATGAGTACTGAATAGCCGCGTTGGCCGTGAACTCAGGGTTATTGGGAACGTCGTTACCTGCCGTGTAAGGGCGCAGGGCATTGACATCGATTTCACCATCTACCATTGAGTAACCCGCATCAAATCGCAGGTTATCGGTAATCGCCCAAGCTGCACTGAGCTCAAAGCCTTGTAACGTTACTTCATCGATGTTCTCAGCGGTTCGCAACAAGCCAAAGGGGCCTACAAAGAATTCGAAGAACTGCATGTCATCAACTTCGGTATGGAAGACCGCGCCGTTGAGCTGCAAGTTGCCGTCTAAAAGCCCTGATCTAAAGCCCAATTCGAAGGAACTTGAGGTCTCCTCTCTTATGAGGTCAGGTGGGGCAACCAGTGCGCCTCCATTCTCTACAAGGTAGAAGTTTACGATTTGGCTTGCACCCGAGTTATTGAAACCACCGGCTTTGAAGCCTACGCCCCAGCTGGTGTACAAGGTAGTTGAATCGGTAGCATCCCAGGTCAGACTGACCTTGGGTTGCAGCTGGTCGAAGGTTTCGCTGTTCCCAGGAATGCTGGAACTCACCGTAAAATCGTTAAAGTTTACAAAGCCCGGATTCAAGGGCGAACCATTGAGTGGCTGTCCATTCAACGTACATTGTCCACCGCAATAGTCGATGTAGTTAGACAGTGCACCATCTGCGGGAGAGGGCACGTTGTTGGTGACGTCGCGTTCTTCCCGGTCGTAGCGCAGGGCGACCGATAATTCCATGGACTCGGTCAGATCGTAGTTTATCGATCCGAAGGCCGCCATGACGGTCGTATCGAACGTGTCGTTCACCATCGCGTCTGTAAACTGGTTGTAGATCGTAGTGGGTACGTTACTCGCGGCATTGGGCCAGTTACTTCCATCGTCCCGCAGCTGTGAGACCGCCTGGTATCGTTCGATGTCGAGGTAGTACAGACCTGCTTGCCAGCGGAGTCGCTGATCCGAATTAGAAGTCAGCTGAACCTGAAAACTCATGTCTTCCTGAAAGCGTTCCTGATACTGATATCCGTCACAGGTCGTCGGGCTGTAAGGCGGTAGAACTTGTGCTCCGGGCGCAGAACCAAAGATAAATGTGGGTGCGGGTAGAGCCGTAACACCGCCGGGTACTGACGGGGTGTAAGACGGTGTCAGTGCATCAAGCGAGTTGGTACAGGCTGAGGTCGCACCATAGAAACCAAAGGCTCCCGAAGTGCCGTCAGCAATAAAAGTATCCTCGGTATCACTGTAAAATCCCCAGGCGGTAAGTGTCGCCCAGTCCATATCCCAGTCGGCTTTAACCGAAAATTCGAGGACATCCTGTTCATTGACTGGCCGCACGTTACCTGCGAACACAAACTCATGTGTGTTGACGTCTTGATAGAAAGATTCAACACCCGGAGTCCCGAATCCTAAGAACGGCGGCAGCGCGAATGCGGCATTAAACGTGATCGCCGCACCCTCAGATTTTCCGTAACGCAATTTGGTATCGATAGATAGATTATCTGTAGGGTCGAAGACCAGTCGACCTTGTACTGAGTAGTTTTCTGCATCATCGACGACATTGTCGTTGAGGAAGGAGTTGCTGTAGAAGCCATCGGTGCTGCGATAGTCAGCAGTCAATCGACCAGCGACGTTTTCACCCAGGGGTCCAGCGACGGTAGCAAGGCCGGTATAAGTACTGTCTTCAGCCATACTGATTCGGACATCACCTTCAAACTCCTGGGATGGCCGCTTCGTTGACATGATAATGGCGCCAGCAGCGGCTGAACGACCGTATAAAGCGCCTTGAGGCCCTTTTAGAATTTCTATTTGCTCGAGGTCGGCATACTCACGGTTGAAGGCATAGGTGTTGATGTACAAGATGCCGTCAATAATCAGTGCGAAGTTTGTCTCCGCGTCCCGTGCGCCGTTAATGCCTCGGATGGACACCGAAGAGTCACCGGTTTCGACCGTGTTGACAAAGCTTACCCCCGGAGTCTGAGAAATAAAGTCCTCAGCCCGTTGAATGCCCATGTCATTGATTTGTCCCGCGGTGAAGGCGGTAACAGTACTCGGCACGTCCTGAAGTGACTCACTTCGTGCTCGAGCGGTAACCACCACTTCCTCGAGCTGTGCGTGGGCAAAGTTAGGTAACGCGAGGCTGCCGCCGACGGTTGTCAGTGCGGCAAGCGCTACCGATAGATGGTTTTTTACTGTCGCAGGTCTTTTTTGAGTGGGGTTCTTCATGTCCACGGATCCTCCAGTAAGCTTATGGGAAGTGGCTTTATTGGTTGTTGTTCTTCCAGTAAATACTGTCTTACCGGAGGCTTGGATTACTCAGGCGAGCATCGCCCACAAACATTTGTACGTACAATTACTTCAGCACCTCCAATATCGCCTCACGTTGCGCTGGGGTCAAGTCCAAATCGTCAATGATATCTGAGGTATTTCCACCTACTTTGGGCAGCACGGTACTGATTTCAGCCGGTTCTTGCCTAAATTTTAGTGGCGTTCCAATGTGGTCATTGCCCTCATCGTCTTGAAAGCGCATGTCCCTTGCGAGCACATGCTCGGCTGTCCAAGCCTCGTGAAGGTCAAGGACGGGGCTCCAGCAAATGTCCCGGCCGTCGAACCATTGATCCCACTCGCTTAAAGTTTTGCTGCGAAATGCTTCGCGCAGAAAGCGTATGGCGGGTTCATGGCCATTGCCCGCAGGCCCGGCGACAGCGGATATAAAATCGGGGCGCTCTAACCCCTCAAACAATGCTCTAACAAATTTGTGTTCTCCGCCGCCCAGTGCCAAGAACCGGTTGTCGGCTGTCCGGTAAACATTCAGCATGGCGCCGCCTCCATGGCTGCGCTCAGACAGTTGATTGGGCGCTCGTTTGCCGGCAAAAACGGGGCCTATGATGTTTGGCGACGCCGCCAGCACCGACTCGTGCATGCTGATGTCTAGGTAATCGCCTTCGCCGGTGGTCTCGCGTCGCAGCAGGGCCATGAGAATGCCTGACAGCGCTGCCCATGAAGCAAGCATGTCTGATATGGCCACGCCGATAATCGCGGGGCCACTGTCTCCCTCAGGGGAGCATGACAGACTCAAAACACCTGAGGCCGCAACGGTGGCGGTGTCATGAGCGGGTTTATCGCGCCAGGGCCCGGACTGACCAAATGCTGAAATAGAGCAGTAGACAATCTTGGAATTTAAAGCCCTTACGGCTTCCACTCCAAAGCCCAAGCGATCGGCCACTCCAGGTCGAAAGGCCTCGACGAGTACGTCAGCGTTCTTAATGAGTTCGGCGAGTGCGGCTCTCCCAGCTTCAGACTTTAAATCAAGGGCGATGCTCTCCTTGCCGCGCTGGGTATTTCGAAACATCACAGTCTCACCCCCCTGTTGCCAGGGAAAGGCCTCAGCCGATCGCGTGGGTTCTGGCGACTTCGGATTTTCAACCTTGATAACCCGTGCGCCATGATCCGCCATCATTTGGGTGGCGGCTGGGCCCGGCAGGAACAGCGACAGGTCGATAACTGTGACGCCCTCAAGTTTCACGAGGCAGGCTCAGTTGGTAATGCCGTCAGATGACAGTGCCTCTAATGCAGAGGCATCGAGACCCAGTAAGTCGCCCAATATTTCCGTATTGTGTGCCCCGATTTCTGCCCCTGGCCAGTCGGTTCTCCCGGGGGTCTCGGAGAGTTTTGGAGCGATCGCTGGAATCTTTAAGGGCGTGCCGTTGACGTCTACTGACTCAAACATGCCCCGGGCGTTGTAGTGGGGGTCGGTCATCATATCTTCAACGCTGTAGATGGGTCCTACAGGGACTCTCACAGATTCAAGACGTTCAATGATCTCTTTTGAGGTATTGGCTGCGCACCAGTCGGCCAATGCCTGGTCAATAGCTTCCTGATGCACGACTCTGCCTGGGTTGTGCTCCAGCGCCGGGTCGTTTGCCATGTCCTCGCGTCCTGCTTCTTTCATGAGGCGTTTAAATATTGAGTCGCCGTTCCCGCCAATAACCACGTGCTTGCCGTCTGCGCAAAGATAAGTGTTGGTGGGAACGATGCCGGTAATGGTGGTTCCAGAGGGTTCGCGAACCACGCCGGCACCGTCATATTCTGGAACGATACCCTCCAGCAGGTTGAAGACGGCCTCATAGAGAGCGACGTCAACGACCTGTCCTTCACCAGACTTACTGCGTTGAATAACCGCTAGCAACACGCCAAGCGCAGCGTGTATGGCCGCCGCGGTATCGCCCAGGGAAATATTCGGACGGACCGGGGCTTTTCCAGGTTCGCCATTAATGTATCTGAAGCCACCGTAGCCTTCCGTTACCGAAGCGTAGCCTGGCTTAGAGGAAAACGGACCGGTTTGGCCGTAGCCAGAAATGCGGGTAAAAATAATTCCCGGGTTTACGGCCTTAACTTTCTCTGGACCCAACCCCCACTCTTCCATAGCGCCTGGCCGGAAATTCTCCACGACAATATCGGCCTTACACAGTAAATCGAAGGCCAGCTCTTGGCCCCGCTTAGATTTTAGGTCGAGGGTGACGCTTTTTTTGTTTCTTGCGAGAGAGTGGTACCACAGTGACATGCCGTCGCGAACCTCCCGCCACTGGCGTATGGGGTCTCCCGTGGGTGGCTCAACTTTAATAACCTCAGCGCCAAAGTATCCCAAGATTGTGCCAGCAAACGGACCTGCTAATAACTGACCCATTTCAACAACGCGTAAACCCTCTAGTGGACGTTCACCGGCCATAATCATTTCCTCAGTAGGTATGCAAAACCCCTGTGGGTTTTGCTCGGACTCACACAACACGGGCATTGACTGCCCAGAACACCCTCGACAGAACGACTTTACGCCGTAGGGTTGTCGGTGGTTCTCAGGCGCGACCAAAACATAGTACTGAGTTTAGGCCTTGGACGTCCACGAGCATTCAATGCGTCTTAATTTTAGGGTTTAGATTTTAGATAGGCACTGTCAGCAGAGAGGTGCAGTGGTAACCAGCAGACAGGTGCAGCGGTAACAATTGCGAAGACGTCTTTTTAGCGGGCGGGAGTTTGGCCTTGCCATCTGAAATGGACACGCTGCTTTGCCAATTTGGGTAGATGCATTGTTGCAGCCCGCTTCGTGCTGCCACCTGCTGCAACGCGTAATACATTTCGGTGCATCCTTTGAATGGCCCAGAGCGTAGCGTTATGGCCCCTAAGTTTTATAATATTCGAGCTGGGGTCTGTGCCGCTGGCGTTAGGCCAATACAGCGCAAGGCGACAGTAGCTAAATTTTTGGAAAAACAATCTCGAGGATGCTCTGCTTTACATGAAATTGCATGCCGATTTAAGCCGCCGTGCGGTAGTTAATAGCCTTGATCTAGATTGGCTGCCATCGCCTATGGTGGGTGTATACCGGCGGATGCTGGATCGCATAGGTGGTGAAGTGGCCAGAGCAACCAGTATTGTTCGCTATGAACCTGAGTCATTTTTTTCATCGCACACACACAGTGGTGGTGAAGAGTTTTTAGTGCTCGAAGGTGTTTTTTCTGATGAACACGGCGATTACGGCCCGGGGACGTATGTCCGAAATCCGGTGGGTTCAAGCCATACGCCGTTTTCCAAACAAGGCGGTACAATATTCGTAAAGCTACAGCAGTTTCATCCCCTCGATCAAACGCCGGTGTGCGTTGATACCAAAGCGGCATGCTGGCAAGGCGGTTCAGTTGACGGTATTACTGCGCTGCCATTGCATCAGTATGAAAATGAGGTCGTGTCGCTGATTAAATGTGAACCCGGCGTTAGTTTTCCCGACAGTGTGCAGGCAGGAGGTGAGGAAGTGCTGGTTCTAGATGGTGTTTTGAGTGATGAGCTTGGGCACTATGAAAAAGGTACTTGGATACGAAACCCACCGGCCAGTCATCAGCAGCGCTACAGCAAGCAGGGCTGCCTGCTCTACATAAAAACCGGACACTTAGCCGCCTCATCAAAGGTGGGTTAAGCGCCGAAGCGAAAACGTCTGAGCCGGGCATGTCCTACTAGCTCTGCGAGTTAGAATTCCCTATGCTTGCCTCGGTCTCGCAACAAGCTTGGTGCGTAAACTGTCAACGCGACCTGGCAAATAGAACAACGTGAAATGTCATCGACGCGGTTAATACAGGGCTGGCCTGTGGCAGGGTCTTCACCGCCCAGTTGCCCCAGCCCGTGCAGACGAATCCGCTCGGATAGTCAGCAGTTTTGAGATAGAAGCGATCTGCGAACGGTTCGATCGCCGCGGGTTCTTATTATTGGACGTTTTGCTCTCGGGCACTAATGGAGTGTTATGAACACGGTGGTAACTAAAATTCCCGACCTCGCGAGTGAGCTGCCTCCCGATGCCAACGCTGTCCCCGATTGGTTAGAACACGCCCTGCAAGCACCCCGAGAAGAAGGCTGGGTAGACTCGGGCGGCTGCGCTATTCACTACTTTCGCTGGGGTAATCCCGAGAATCCCGGTCTGTTATTGATGCACGGGTTTTTGGCTCACGCACGTTGTTTTGCCTTTATCGCGCCGTTTCTTGCAGAAAATTATCATGTTGTCGCTTTTGATCTTTCTGGCATGGGCGATTCTGGTGTGCGGGAGCATTATTCCGATGCTGTCCGCGCGGCCGAAGTTGAGGACGTTGCAAGGGCTACTGGGTTGTTTGAACATGAGGTAAAGCCTGTAGTGATCGCACACTCTTATGGCGGCCATGTGGCACTGACCGCTATGGCAGACCGATACAAACTGTTTGGCGGGTTGATCATCTGCGACTTGATGGTCCTGCGCGCTGAGCGCTTAAGAGCGCATTTTGGAAAAAATAAGCCGCTGCCTTCTGATCCAAAACGCCCCAATCGTATCTACCCCGACTACGAGACCGCAAAGGGCCGCTTCGTGCTATCTCCGAAGCAGCCCGTCAATGTTCCTAGTCTGTTTGACTACATGGCGTATCACTCTTTGAAGGAAGTAGAGGGGGGGTGGTCTTGGAAGTTTGATACTAGCGTTTTTCGCAGCGACTTTGGTCAAGAAGAGCGCATGTTCGGGCAAGGCAATATCATAGCGAGGACGCCGGGAAGGAAGGCCGTTGTTTACGGACAGGATAGTGTTTTGTTTGATGATGATTCAGCGGTTTATCTCCGGGAGTGCGGAGCGAGAGACGTGCCGATTATAGGTATTCCCGGGGCGCGGCATCATTTAATGCTGGACGAGCCTATTGCCTTTGTCAGTGTGCTGCGCGGAATTTTGGCGCAGTGGGCGGTGCCTACTGACTGAGTCAAGTCTGGGGTGCTGGGTAGAAGCAGGGATGCTGCGTTACCGCGGTGCATTGTGTCCAAGGCTCATCAAGCTTCAGGGATCTTAAGCTGTTCAGCACGATGTTGGGCGAATGTTTACTCGGACTCGTCAGCGTACCGAACCTCAATGAGATGCCAGGTTTTCGGTCCTGAAGGACTTTCTATAACGACCTCTGCATCGATAGGTTTGCCCAACAAGGCACGGCCCAATGGGGAGTCACAGCTCAGCTTTTGCGCACTTATGTCGAATTCATCGGGGCCAACGATACGCCATTGGTGTACTTGGCCTTCAGTATTTTCCAGAGTCACATAGGCTCCAAAGTAGGCCTTCTCCGGGTCGGTGGGCCCAGCGGTTACAACGATAAGTTCATCAAGGCGCTTGCGTAAAAAGCGAACTCTGCTGTCGATCTCCCGAAGCCGCTTTTTGCCGTAAATATAATCTCCATTCTCAGAGCGATCGCCATTAGCAGCGGCAGCCTGAACCGCGGCCGTAACTACCGGCCGCTCAACCTTCCAAAGTTCCTTGAGCTCTTCGCGTAAGCGTTGCTCGCCTTCTTGCGTGATGTAGGGGGAGCCTTTTGGCCTTGGTGGGCGGTAACGTGACAAATCAAGACTCCTCGCTGTTCATTTCGAAACTGAGCGCCCGAAAACCATAGCTTCGCAAAGCATTAACCATAGCAGGGTTGGGGGCGATCTAGCCTATCGAGGGTAGGCGGTGTTTGTGACGAAGTTGCGATGCTTGCTTAGCCCATTCAAAACCCGTGACGGGGCCGAGTGCCCCGATGATCTGAGTCCAAAACCACTGACGGTATGCCCCTTGACGAGGCAGATCCAGTCACTACGTTAATTGTATTGCAAATGATAATGATTCGCTTTACGATTACATTTCAGTTAAATAAAACCATACAACTTAAAAGATTTGAGACAAACGGAATTAAGAAGGGGTTGCCGATGACAAATATAAGTCGAAAATTGAGCGTTGTTTTTCCAGCGTTGCTTTTATCGTTGGGTTTGGTCGCTTGTGGGGGCGGCAGTGACTCGCCTCCACCGACCCCGCCCCCCGTCCCGCCGGCAGAAGAGCCGGTAGAAGATCCAGATACTGATGGCGACGGCATTGTAGACGCCGAAGACAATTGTGTTGAGACCGAAAATCCCGGGCAGGAGGACAGCGACGTTAACGGTAAGGGCGATGCCTGTGATCCTATGCCTCTGGTTTACGCCGCCGTTGGTTACGTTGGCGATGGCACTGACGACGGCGTCAGTTACACGGGTCAGACTGCGAGACAAGTCCTACAACTCGGTCTTGTTAGTTATATGGAAGACTTGCAAGAGAGCCCCGGGCAGGCAGAGGAAATTTCAGCGGCTTTACGGTTCTATATGACCGGCGACGGAGCCGATGAAACTGACCACGGGTTTACCACGAAAGGCAGCGACCCGGTCATACCAGGTCCCACTTACGGCGATATCAGTACGGGTAAAAACCTCAACGGAAAAATTGCCGGAGGTAGCTTAGCGGGTACGGGTGAGACCGAAATGTTAATCGACGATGAGTTCTTTGGTTGGAGTGCAGGGCTGGACGCTACGCCACTTCCTATCGAGCTGGTCTACGTGTGGATGGACTCACTAGCAGCAGAAGCGACAGACGAGGTGACGCCGGCGGTCACAGTAGCCAGTGGGGAAGAGATCCTTATTGGTACGCCCATGATTTCAAGCACTGGAGTTCATTATCGGCAGCTGATTCAGAAGTTTTTATCGGTAGCGGTGAATTTTTCCCAGGGCACAAATGACTATCTCCAAGCCGACTTCCCCAACATGCTGGGTGAGGAAAAACCGGGCAAAGGTTACTCGGCAGGTGCCCACGACTACGACGAGGCTTTTGGTTACTACGGCGCCTCGAGGGATCTCAATGACTACACCGACGATGAGGCTGCCGGCAAAGGCGGGCGCGCTGAATATGGCAATGGCTATTACGACTCAAACGGCGATGGCTTAATCGACCTGAGAAGTGAGTTTATTTTTGGCCATGCGCAAAACTGCGCAAAGCGTGATCGAAAAAAGAATGCCGAGGGCGTTGCTTATACCGACTATTCCAAATCGGCAATGGACGCTTTTTTGGTGGGTCGTCGAATTCTTCAAAATGCTGAGGAAGCCGGGGAGCTGACGGTTGAGGCAGATGCCGCATTGCAGGGTCAAATCGAAATCGCTGCAATGACTTGGGAAAAGTGTATTGCGGCCACGGTTGTCCATTACATCAATGATGTCTCAGATGATATGGCTGACTTTATCCCGCCTTATTACGCCGACCTTTCCAATTTCATCAATTTGTCTAAGCACTGGGGTGAGATGAAAGGGTTCGCTTTGGGTTTGCAGTTTAGCCCAGTGTCTCCCTTTCGAACCGGCGAAACAGGGAAGGATGTCGCAGATCTGAAGCGAGTGCTGTCGCTCATGGGGGACGCGCCGGTGTTGGCCGATGGTTCCCAAGGCGGTCAGCCTGCCACCACAGCTTCTCCTTCAGATGCCATTCAGAACTACTTAACAGGCTTGCAAGAGGCGCGGGACATTTTGGCAGAGGCCTATGGATTCGAGCCGGAAGTGGTTGAGATTTGGTAGTCAATCAAGACTACGCGAACGAAAATTATTGGGCGTTATAACCATTGACGCTCGAATTTCAGGCGCCGCAAACCGGCGTCTTTTGTTGTTTTTAGTTTGAGGACATTTGGAATGTCAAAGAGGTTGAGTGGCCTGCTGTTTTATTGCCTGATGATATTTGCGGTTACGGCTTGTACTGATAGTGGGGGGGATGTAGCCCCCACGCCAATTCCTGGTGACGGTACGGCCGGTGGTGATACGCCAGACGACCCTTCGGGTGGCAGCGGGTCTGGGGAATACTCAGTAGCAGAAATGTTAACGGCTTATGTCGATGAGATTGTGGCACCAAATTACGCGGCCTTGGTGTCTTCGGCACAAGCTATGACGGATTCTGAGGGTGAGCTTCATGCCTATTGCGACGCTATCGGAACAGAAAATGAGTCTGTAACCCATTCAATTGCGCAAGATCAATGGCGAACCCTAGCGTCACAAGTTCAGCGTGCAGAATTACACGCGATAGGGCCCGCTGCGGAGAACGCATTCAGTCTGCAATATCGCCTCAATTCGTACATGTTTGGTTCATTGAGTACCTGCGGTGTTGACGGTATTGCGGCGTTGGTGGATGAGAATTTTGACATCGCTAACCGCTCAATTAATCAGCGCGGCATCGGAGCTTTGGAGTATCTCCTGTTTAATGAGACGCTAGAGCACTCCTGTCCCCCTCAGGCTTCTGCAACGCAGAGTTGGAATGAACTGAGCTCCGGGCAAAGAAAGTCGAAGCGTTGTGAAGCGGCAATGCTTATTGCCAAAGATATTGCTGAAGCGGCTGAAGCTATCGCGACCCGCTGGGACCCCAGTGGCGGTGATTTCCGAGCGATTTTCTTAGCTGAAGATCGCTTGTCAGAGAGCCTGCAGATAACCACCGATGGCCTTTTTTACATCGAGGAGGGGGCAAAGGATGCAAAGCTGGGTAACCCCTTAGGCATTATTGAGGCCTGCTCTTCGCTGACCTGCCCTGAGCAAATTGAATCTCCGTTTAGTAGAACGTCCCTTCGTCAAATTATTAATAACGTCAAGGCATTTGAAACGATTTTTGTCTCCAACGAAGCCACAGGATTTGACGCGCATATTGTCAGCGAGGGGTTTCCCGAGGTCGCCCAGCGGTTTGTTGATAATTTGTCGGAGACACTTGCCTTAGCTGAGAGCATTGACGTTTCACTCTCAGAGCAGGTTCAGCTTGTACAAACGGCCTCGGATGACGCGGAGTGTGCCAATGCATTCGCAAATCCAGACAGCCCTTCCGATCGATTCCCCACTTGCACGCTTTACGGACTGATTAAGCGAGTAGTTGACGACTTGAAAATTGATTTTGTCACTATCGTCAATGTTTCTGTGCCGGGTGGCTCTCAGGCTGACAACGATTAATGCAAATTTTAAAAACTGATGAATGTGAGTTAAGCATGAAGTGTTTAGTGGGTGTCGTTGCGCTAGTTAGCGTAGGTGCAGCTTTTGCAGAAAATTCTGTGCTTGAGGAAATCACCATTATTGGCAGTCGCACAGATGCTCGAGAAATCTCGGGCTCTGCCTATGTTATCAACGAGGAAGACCTTGAACGTTTTGACTATATCGATCTCAAGAAAATCCTGGCCCAAACCCCGGGGGTCTATATTCGAGACGAAGATGGGTACGGGCTGCGTCCCAATATTGGAATCAGGGGTGCTGCTGCGGAGCGAAGTCAAAAAATCACGCTTATGCGCGATGAGATTCTAATTACGCCTGCGCCGTATTCCGCTCCCGCGGCCTATTACGTGCCTAATGTGAGCCGCATTTCAAGTATGGAGGTGGTAAAGGGCCCAGCAGCTGTTACCCATGGCCCTCACACCGTAGGGGGGGCAGTGAATTTGGTCTCTGCTCCTGTTCCTAGCGCTGCTATGGGTGTGGTAGACCTCAGCTACGGCTCTGATGGCTATTACAAGGCCCAAGCCGCCTATGGAAACATGAAAGGTAATTTCGGCTACCTCGTTGACGTCCTGACTTACGGCGCCGATGGCTTTAAGAGTATTGACGGTCATGGTGACTCTACGGGCTTTGAACGCTCTGACTTTGGCATCAAGCTGCTTTATCAGAATCCGGAATCACCTCGTGATCACAAGGTATCCCTGTTGATCGAAGGGGGAGAGGAGGGGGCTGATGAAACGTATTTGGGACTCGCCGACGCCGATTTTATAGACAACCCCTATCGACGCTATGCCGCATCGCAGTTGGCACGATTCGAGTCTGAGCATATTAATGTGCTCTTAAATTACTCACTGTCCCTGACCCAAAACACTCGCTCTAATGTGAAGGTATATTGGAACGATTTTGATCGGTCATGGAACAAGTTGGATGGCTTTTTGGCCGGTCCAACGCTGCAAAAGGTTTTGCAAGCGCCGACTCAGTATCAGGATCAGTATTTTGTATTAACCGGACAGAAAAACTCTGCCCTGAAAGACGATGAAATTTTGGATGTCACCAATAATGATCGAGCATATGAAAGTAGCGGCATCCAGTGGTCAATTTCAGATCAAAGAACTCTTGGATCTATTACCTTATCGTCTCGCGGGGGTATTCGGCTGCATCAAGATCAAGTGGAGCGAAATCATCAGCCAGCCACTTACTTAATGACCAACTTTCAAATGATTCCCGATGCGGTGCCAAGAGAGCCAAAGGTCGTAAATAAGGCCGAAAGTGAGGCCTTGGCGGTTTATGGCATCACCCGAATCAGCCTCGGTGGATTTTCCATAGATCTGGGTGTCCGGCATGAAGACATTGACGGTGAGGTCTTCAATCAGCTGACTGGCGAACGGTTGAAACGCTCTCAAGCATTAACCTCACCATCGATTAGTGGTATCTGGGAGGTTTCGGACAATATGTCTTTTTTTGGAGGCATCTATGAGGGTTTTTCTCCTGCGGGGCCTGGATCAGATGCCTCCCACGAGGACAGCACGAATTACGAAATTGGTGGACGCTTTAACAACGGCGGCAGTGAATTATCTTTGGTCGGTTTTTATAGCGACTACGGTAATCTCATCGGTCGCTGCCGTGTCAGCGACACCAGTTGCGAGCCGGGTTCAGAGTTTAACGGTGGTGAAGTTGAGATTTTTGGCGCAGAGTTATCCGCACTTCATACTTTGGTAATTTCAGAAAGTCTCTCGCTGCAGGGTGCCCTAAGTTATACCTATAGCGAATCTGAATTTGCCACTACGTTTTTTTCAGGATTCCCGCAGTGGGGTTTGGTAAAAGCTGGAGACGAGGTTCCCTACATTCCTGAGAGCGTGGGCAGTCTGCGCATTAGCCTGTTAGGGGACCGCTGGCACATAGACAGCACCCTCGACTTTCAGTCGCAGATGCGAGAGGTTCCTGGCGCAGGTGCCATTACCGAAGAATTGCATAGCGATGGGTTTGCCATTTTGGACCTCAGCGCCACTTACGACATGACAACCCATGTTTCTCTGCAGGCGTCTTTACTTAACGTAACTGACGAAGCTGCGATAGTGTCTCACCGTCCGTTCGGAGCTAGACCTAACCGTCCTCAATCAATTGTTGGACGCATTCGCTATTCGTTCTGATTATTCATCATGCTAGATGCCGCACAATTGATCATTACGCCGCTGCTATATGTCAACGACCCTGCCAAGCGGCTTTTTTGGATGCATATTTTGGGTTCAGTTGTTCTTGCCGCTTGGTACTTTAGGGCCGAATCACCGGGCTTGGGCCCCGCGGCTCTTGCTTGTCGCTTGCTCTGTAAAAAGTATTGGTGGAACGCCTCCACACGCATTGATTACGCGCTGTTATTTTTCAATGCGGTTCTCAAACTCGTCGTGTTTATTCCGATACTGGGAGGCCAGCTGGGGATAGCGCTCATTACCGCTCGCGTCTTGCACCTTCATGTTTTGGACGCGCCGCAAATTTCCGCAGGCCCAATTTTTGTGTCGCTGAGTTTTACTTTGGTGGCTTTTGTCTTTGATGATGCTACCCGTTTCCTCACGCACCTAGCCATGCACCGTAACCCGTTCTTGTGGCGCATTCACCGGCTTCATCACTCTGCAACGACGCTGACTCCGTTTACTGTTTTTCGAACTCACCCCCTCGAAAGCTTCATTAACTACTTGCGATCAATTGTTGCTTTGGGGCTGATTTCTGGGGTGTTTATTTGGGGCTTTGGTGCGCAACTTCAGGTTTGGGATATTTTGGGCGTAAATGCGTTGGGGTTTTTACTAACCTTGGCAGGGTCTAATCTGCGGCATAGCCATATTCCCTTGGAGTTTGGATCATTCGAACGTTTTATCATTAGCCCGGCCCAGCATCAGCTTCATCATTCTATAGACCACGGACACGGCAATTTGGGTGCCTACCTCGCCCTTTGGGATCGGTGGAATAAGTCTTTTATCTGGGGCTCTTCGGCAGACAACCTTACATTCGGGCTCAGCGATTATGAGGAAAAGGCCTCGCCCAATAGAGAGTTGCCCGTGGGTGATTTTCCCCACTAGCTTTTGATCTCCGGCGCTACAGTAAGTCGGTATAGCCTGCTGTAAGGAGAGTTTTGGGTAGGTTAAATAAGCTGTGCCATTGGATTACGGGATCATTGCTCGGCGTTAATAACCGCACCCTAGTTGCATCAAAAGTTATTAGGTTGGTCACGGTTAGCCTGTGACAGCTTACAGGTAACGGCTAATAAAACCTTGGCTTAGCCCAGCCTCTGAGACTCTTGAGGTTTTTAGTGCGCTCAAGACCGGCCACGCGTACAAACCGCGGAGCTCCCTCGGTGTTTTCATAAATGCTCGCACCTCAATAGACAAGCCACTGAGGGATAAAAAGCGAACCTAATGTCGGATGCGAGAAATCTAACCCTTGCAGTGAAAATCAAATGTATTGATGCTACGGGTAAGATTAAGCGATACGACGATGGAATTATGATCATTGATTTACTCCAGCGGGTTTCTGTGTGGCGGGTTTTCGCCATGCTGATGCTCTGCTGTGGTGCCCCCGCAGCCGTTGCCAACTGCGTAGAGTTGTCGGGAGACGCTAGGCAGGGGGGCTTGTTGTGGGGACAAGTGGCACCGACTGCGCTTGTGACCGTGGATGAAACTTTAATATTGGTCATGCCCAGCGGAGCGTTTGTTTTGGGGTTAGGGCGCGACGCACCCAAAGAGCAGGCGCTCTCAATTGTCTACGCTGGTGACCGCTGCACCCAAACCGTGGCAGTCGCGCAGAGACAATACAACATCCAGCGCGTTGAGGGCGTTCCCCAAAAGACCGTCACGCCTCCCAACGATGTGCTCGAGCGGATTGCTCGAGAGCGCGCGCTGGTTCGCAAGGCTAAAGCTCAGCGTATTGAGCGTCCCGAGCTGCTAGAAGCCGTACAAGCGGGGCTTTCTTGGCCTGCAACGGGCAGAATCAGCGGAGTTTACGGCAGCCAGAGATTTTATAATGGCACTCCCGGTTCACCCCATTACGGTGTCGATGTGGCGGTGCCCACGGGGCATCCTGTTGTGGCCCCGGGTCCTGGGGTGATTACTTTGGCGGAGGTCGACCTTTTCTACTCTGGGGGTACGATTATTCTCGATCATGGGTATGGGCTGTCTTCATCCTTTCTGCATCTCAGTAAGCTTCATGTAGAGGTGGGTCAAGAGGTGCAGCGGGGCGACCTTATCGGTGAGGTTGGGGCTACTGGACGCGCCACAGGCCCACATTTAGATTGGCGAATGAGTTGGTTGAATCAACGGGTCGACCCTCAGCTGCTTGTTCCGGCCATGCCGCTTCCAGACTGATCGTTATCAACAGGTGCGAATTGCACCTGCAGTCCCGTATAATTCCCGACCGTCTATTGTCATCAGAGGATTTCTTGTGCTCGATCCCAAACTACTTGAGATTTTGGTCTGCCCCGTTTCTAAGGCGCCCCTGGAATACCAACCTGAGCAACAAGAGCTCGTGTGCCGTGCTAGTGGGCTAGCCTACCCCATCCGCGATGACATTCCCGTTATGCTCGAAAGTGAAGCGCGTAGCTTAAGTCTCGAAGAGCGTGAACGGTGATCAGAAACTTATGAGTGATACGATTTTTGGCAAGATTACTCGTGGTGAAATTCCCAGCGAATTTTTGTACGAGGACGAGCACTGCGTTGTCATTCAAGATATTCACCCACAAGCGCCGACGCACGTTTTAATCATTCCCAGAAAGCCGATTCCCCGATTGGTCGATGCCCAGCAGAGTGATTCAGAGCTGCTGGGGCACCTGCTACTGGTAGCGGGTAAAGTCGCAAATGATTTGGGTGTGGGTGAAGGTTTTCGATTGGTGATTAATAATGGCGCCGATGGCGGGCAGACTGTTTTTCACTTGCATCTTCACATACTGGCAGGTCGCAGCATGGCTGAGGGTGAGCTGGCGGGTGGCCTTGCCTGAATCAGCTGTGTTGGGTTACCCGGGTTCTTAACGGGTGATGCATTTAACCAGTGCAGCAGTGTCTGAGTATTATGCCCAGTTGCCCGGCCGTGAGAGCAATAAAGACTGTCGCGCTGAAGTTTTAGAAGTAATCGATAAAAAGGGCTTTGAGCCCAATGTATTCATGGCCGTGGGGCCAAATGAGAGCTTGCAATGAAAACAGCTGAAATACGTGAAGCGTTCCTGTCTTACTTTGAAGATCAGGGCCATACTCGAGTCGAGTCAAGCTCCCTCGTGCCCCATGACGACCCGACACTGTTGTTCACCAACGCGGGCATGAATCAGTTTAAAGAGACCTTTTTGGGGTTGGAAACCCGGGCTTACCAGCGGGCTTGTACGTCACAAAAATGTGTTCGTGCAGGTGGCAAACACAACGACCTTGAAAATGTCGGTTACACCGCGCGCCACCATACCTTTTTCGAAATGTTGGGCAACTTTAGCTTTGGGGATTATTTCAAGCGCGAGGCCATCAACTTTGCTTGGACCTTTCTGACTGAGGTGTTGGAGTTACCCAAGGAGCGCCTTTGGGTGACGGTGCACATTTCCGATGACGAGGCGGCGGCCATTTGGATTGATGAAATCGGCATTGATCCCAGCTGCTTATCACGCTTAGACGAAGACAATTTTTGGCAGATGGGTGACACCGGACCTTGCGGGCCCAGCTCCGAAATATTTTACGACCATGGCGCCCATGTGCCCGGCGGGCCTCCTGGCAGTGCCGACGATGACCTCGATCGCTACATTGAAATTTGGAACCTTGTGTTCATGCAGTTTAATCGGGATGGTGCGGGGGAGTTGCATCCGTTACCAGCGCCTTCTGTTGATACAGGCATGGGTCTGGAGCGCATAGCGGCCGTTTTGCAGGGCGTGCATTCCAACTATGAAATAGATCTTTTTCAAACCTTGATTAAAGCCACTGCCTCGGCTCTTGCTGTCGCTGATCTGGAAGAGAAATCATTGCGCGTGATCGCGGATCACCTGCGCTCCTGTGCCTTTTTAATTACCGACGGTGTGATGCCTAGCAATGAGGGCAGGGGGTATGTGCTGCGTCGCATTATTCGCCGCGCGGTGCGTCACGGCAACAAATTGGGCGCTACCCAGCCTTTTTTCGCGGCACTGGTGCCAGTGCTAGTCGCTGAAATGGGCGCAGCTTATCCTGACCTTCAGGCGAGTGAGAGCGCCATTGTGAAGGCGCTTCGTGCCGAGGAAGATCAGTTCGCGCGAACCCTAGACAATGGCATGGCTATTCTTGAAGAGGCCCTGAGCGGTCTTGAGGGCGCTGTACTGCCAGGAGAGCTTGTTTTTAGGCTCTACGACACTTACGGGTTCCCGGTTGATCTGACAAACGACATTGCTCGCGAGCGCAACCTTACCCTAGATGTTGAGGGTTACGATGAGGCCATGGCCCAGCAGCGCAAACGCTCTCAGGAGAGCGGCAGTTTTAAAGTTGACTACAACGAGTCAGTCACAATCCCCGGAGAGACACAGTTTACCGGCTACGACAGTACCGAAGGCTCGGGAACCATTTTGGCCCTGTTGGCTGAGGGTGAGATGGCGCAGTCATTGGCTGCGGGTGAACGGGGTGTTGTGGTTCTCAACAGCACGCCTTTTTACGGCGAAAGCGGGGGGCAGGTAGGTGACTGTGGCTTGCTGCAGGGCGAATCGAGCCGCGCTGATGTTACCGATACAACTAAGGCTCAGGGGCATCACTTTCACCATGTTCATGTGACTTCAGGTTCCTTAAACGTCGGCGATGTCTTAGCCGCGACTGTCGATAACGAATTGCGTCAGCGCATTCGCTTGAATCACTCGGCAACGCATTTACTTCATGAGGCCTTGCGCCGGGTTTTGGGTGACCACGTGGTACAGAAGGGCTCATTGGTTGATTCTGAGAGACTGCGGTTTGATTTTTCTCATGGTGAGGCTGTGAGTGCTGCGCAAATTGACGAACTTACCCAAATTGTTAATGAGCAAATTCGGGGAAACAGTGCCACGACGACGCAGTTAATGGATATGGATAGCGCCGTTGCAGCGGGTGCCACCGCCTTGTTTGGGGAAAAGTACGGTGATGAAGTGCGGGTATTGTCTATGGGGTCGGAAGGCTTTTCGGTGGAGCTTTGTGGCGGTACTCACGTTGATAGAACCGGTGATATTGGCCTGTTGTTAGTAACTGGAGAGTCGGGTGTCGCTGCGGGAGTGCGAAGAATAGAAGCCATCACAGGTCAAGCTGCATTAATACAAAGCTTAGCCAGCAGTCAGCGTGTGGTCGATGTGGCTGAGGTCTTAAAAGCTACGCCAGCTGCCGTTGTCGAAAAGGCCGGCGTATTACGATCAGAAGTACGTGAATTGGAAAAAGAAGTGGCGCGCTTGAAGCAAAAGCTGGCCACTTCATCCGGGGGCGATCTCACGCAGTCAGCGGTTGAGGTGGGGGGCATCAAAGTGTTGGCCACCCAAATAGAGGGTGCCGATGTGGCAACGCTTCGCGATACCCTTGATCAATGTAAAAACAAACTTGGTACGGCGGTGGTGTTATTAGCCGCGGTAGAGGGCGACAAAATATCGTTAGTCGCAGGTGTCACCAAAGATGTCACCGACAGGGTGCGAGCAGGCGATGCCATTAAAGAATTCGCTGGCCGCTTGGGTGGCAAAGGCGGAGGCCGCCCTGATATGGCTCAAGGGGGAGGCACCGATGTGGCTGCCTTACCCGCGGCGTTAGCCGCAGTACCAGACTGGGTTGCATCACAGCTTGCTTAGTTGACTGGCTTGGCGCGTTGTTAGGAGCAGCCCGCCTTACCGACGATCGTGCATGCTTCGCTTACGCAACGGTGCTTATGTGGTATGCTCCGCGCCCAATTTTAACTGACCGGCACGGGTTTTCATGGCCCTAATAGTTCAAAAATATGGTGGCACCTCGGTGGGCTCCGCTGATCGCATCGAGCATGTTGCCGATAAGGTTGCGGGCTTTCATCGCGACGGCCATGACGTGGTGGTTGTCGTCTCAGCAATGTCTGGGGAGACGAACCGTCTCATCGAACTCGCGCATTCCATAGAAGAGTATCCCCAGCCCCGTGAGCTCGACATGCTCGTGTCTACCGGTGAACAGGTCACGACAGCATTGCTGAGCATGGCGCTCCACAAGCGCAAGGTGCCTGCGCGGTCTTACAATGGCTCGCAGGTGCGTATTCTGACCGATACTGCCCACACCAAAGCACGGATTCAGCACATTGATGGCCACCGTTTGCGGGCTGATCTCGATCAGCGGCGGGTCGTGGTTGTGGCCGGCTTTCAAGGTGTCGATCCCGACGGCAACATAACGACGTTGGGACGAGGGGGTTCAGATACAACGGCGGTAGCACTTGCTGCGGCACTGTCGGCAGATGAATGCCAAATTTATACCGATGTAGACGGGGTTTACACGACAGACCCTCGGGTTGAATCAAGCGCTCGACGGTTGGAGAAAATCACTTTCGAAGAGATGCTGGAGCTTGCCAGTATGGGTTCCAAAGTGCTGCAAATACGCGCTGTGGAATTTGCGGGTAAGTATGCGGTGCCGCTAAGGGTTCTCAGCAGCTTTAAAGAAGGTCCTGGTACTTTAATCACCATGGAAGAGGACGCCGATATGGAAGCGCCAACAATAGCGGGCATTGCGTTCAACCGCGATGAGGCCAAACTCACCGTGCTCGGTGTGCCCGACACGCCTGGGGTTGCCTACAAAATTTTAGGGCCAGTGGGTGAGGCTAATATTGAGGTCGACGTGATACTCCAGAACACTGGAGAAGAAGGTCATACGGACTTCACGTTCACTGTGGCGCGCAACGACCTCGAAAATGCGAGAAAAATTCTTGAAGATTTAGTGGTGCAGTTGGACGCGAAAGAATTGCGTGCCGACGCAAAAATTGCCAAAGTGTCGATTGTTGGAGTGGGTATGCGATCACACGCCAACGTTGCCGCACGAATGTTTAAGGCCTTGTCAGAGGTGGGCGTTAATATTCAGATGATCAGCACGTCGGAAATAAAGATTTCGGTGATTATCGAAGAGAACTATTTGGAGCTCGCAGTCAGGTCTTTGCATTCCGCGTTTGGTCTCGAGCACAATCCCGAGGGCAACGGCTGAGATCGGCTATAGTGATTGAGTAAATTCATAAAAAGCAGCAAACAGGGAAGTTCGAGATGCTGATACTAACAAGAAGAATGGGTGAATCCCTGGTGATTGGTGACAACATCACCATTACCGTGCTGGGTGTTAAGGGTAATCAGACCCGCCTGGGTGTAGACGCGCCCCGGGACGTTTCGGTACATCGGGAGGAGATTCTTAACCGGATTCAAGCCGATAACCCCTCAGAAGATGAAGAAAGCGACGGAAATACCCGCGATAGCGACTAAAGCAGTGTTTTTCCGCGAATTCACTATGGTAGGATTCGCACCCTCCGGAGAAGTGGCCGAGTGGCTGAAGGCGCTCCCCTGCTAAGGGAGTATACGTTAATCGCGTATCGAGGGTTCGAA
>ENA-ORDA01000216-ORDA01000216.1-marine-metagenome-genome-assembly--contig:-NODE-216-length-60423-cov-4.746959_pt1 | contig 60423 bp, 53 predicted proteins | sample MGYA00237778_ERZ508506 | MGnify/ENA primary metagenome ERZ508506 (study PRJEB26177, sample SAMN06267891) | marine metagenome | isolation source: Monterey Bay, California, USA | place: Pacific...
GGTCGATCCGAGCATTTCGGCCACCGACGCGTTCCTCCTTTTCTAGGAGGGTGACTTTGTAGCCCCGATGGGCGAGGAGCATAGCTGCGGTAAGTCCGCCGGGTCCTGCTCCAATGATAATGATGTCCTTCTTCAAATGGCTTGTGCTGATTTCTGAGAACCGTAAATCCGAAAAAGGGGATCACAAGTGAGAATTCAGGCCACAGATTGAACAAGCGTAATGACTGGTTGTGCTCTCAAGCGATTTGTCTCAACGGATTAGATTATGCATGGGTCTGATGACTCTCGATAGTGCAATGATCATTCCTTTAAAGGGATCGCATGAAGGTGCCCCGGACTTTTGCAAAATTGTCGGAGGTCGTTCGGGGGATCATCTAGAAATAAGGAAGTGGATTTATTGATACGTTGAGGTCAGGCTGGCTAGGAAAGTTGAATTTAGCAACTGAGTGAGCTCGAACTTGTCGAACGTGATGCCTGACCTTGAATTTGAAAAACGTTATTCCGATCTCGGGATTGTGATCGGCGTGGATGAAGCTGGGCGAGGTCCTTTAGCGGGCCCGGTTTCGGTTGGGGCGGCGATTATTCCTCCCGATTTTAGTCATCCTGTGATTAACGACTCCAAGAAGCTAACTGAAAAAAAGCGGGAGGCGTTATATGATGAGTTAAGCGAAAATCCCGATATTAAATGGTCGGTTTGTCTTGTGGAGGCGAAGGAGGTTGACGAAGTGAATGTCCTTAGAGCGACTCATTTGGGGATGGCACGTGCGGTGAAGGGTCTAGGGATAGAAGTTGGGATGTGCCTGATCGACGGCCTTCCTGTTCCGAATTTCCCTTTTCCTCATGAGGGGATTGTGAAGGGCGATTCAAAGAGTCTTTCGATTGCCACGGCCAGTATTTTTGCCAAAGTAACTCGTGACCGTATTATGCGGAAAGCGGCCCTTCGCTTTCCCGGTTACGGATTCGAAAAGCACAAAGGATATGGCACTAAAGTTCACCTTGAAGCCCTCCGGACTCTGGGTCCGTGCGAAATCCACCGTCGCTCGTTCCAGCCGGTTGCTCAACTGTCCTTGCCGCTTGAGTGAGCTTTCGCCGCACCAAATTGGGGCTTTAGGCGAGAAAATTGCCGCTAAACACCTGCAATCTCGCGGCTGGAAGGTCCTTTTCCGTAATTTTCGCGCTCCACAGGGGGGCGAGGTTGATCTCGTTCTGCGAGGCGGTGATCATCTCGAACTGCTCGTTTTTGCGGAAGTGAAGACGAGAACTCGGCGCGATTATGGCCGTCCAATACGTGCCGTGAATGCTGAAAAACGGGCTCTTATCACCCGTGGAGCGACGGAATGGCTACGTTTACTTGGCAAAGAGGTTCGCCCCGGAAAGAATCAGGATGTTCGCCGCGAGATCTCTTGGCGCTATGATGTAGTGGAAATCGTGCTCGAGGAGGGAGCAAAACCGGATGTCAACCTAGTCGAGAGCGCGTTTTAATCTAAAATGTGAGATTTCAGGTGGTAAATTATTGTGATTTAGCGGTTTTCGTCGATTTTGTCACTCGTTCGCGCCATCGGCCGAGAAGGAAGAGTTGTTTTTCTGAAAACAACCGACAACTTTTTGTCCTTTCGGCGCTTTTATAAGTATAACGTTATTCTCAACCAAATCATGAAAATTCAATCAAAAGGAAACAAAGGGATCTCCCCGCGGATGGCTCGTGGATTTAGCCTCTTCGAGATGGTCATTGTGATGGGAATCATTGGGCTTATTCTAGGGGGAGCGATTTACAGCATGGGGAGGATCAAGGACTCAGCGGCCGTAAGTACTTCGCGACAAGACATGACTTCGTTTTCGTCGGCCCTAGAAGCTTACAAAAATATCGGGGGGAAGTATCCATCGACTAGCCAGGGGCTCGAGGCTCTTTTAAAACGGCCCCAAAGTTCACCCCGGCCTCGTGACTGGGTGCAGGCTCTGGATGACGAAGAAGCTCTTTTTGACCCTTGGGATACCAAATACAAATACGAGTATCCAGGCAGCAAAGATCCAAGTCGGCCTGAAATTATGTCAGCTGGTCCTGACAAACAGTTTGGTTCCGAGGACGATATGAGTAGCCAAAAGGACCCTCAAAACTAGGCTTTTTTAGCCTCCCCCTCTTTTATGATATCGTCGTCCAGAACGATCTATCCGGGCAGGAGCCATTGTGGCTTTTCGCTCTTGGAATTGATCGTGGTGATGGCGATCACGAGCATTGTTTTCGGCGCTGCTGCTTTTATGATTTCCATCCCGAACATCGAAAAGGATATTCGGGAAGCTCATTCGGGAATCGAGAATTTAGCGCTCAGAGCCCGGGCGATGTCCCATAGTTATCAGCAGCCTTTTGTGATTGAACTGAGTGAGGGTGAGGCTCGTTTGATGCCGATGGCTCGCCCGGAGGATGAGCTTGTCCCCGAGCCTCTGGAGCAGGTTGGGGAACGGTCGGCTCTGAGATCTCTCGACAGCATGCCGTGGCCGGTGGTTTACAAGATTGATCCAAAATACCGGATGGCGGTTCGTCGCTGGAATAGCAACGATTTTCAGGTCGTCAGCGACAATGTGGTCGAGACGTGGATTCATCAGCCGAATAGTCCTAGCGAACCCCTTGCGATCGAATTGGTAAGCGAAGAAGGAGACGCCTATTTATCCCGAGAATTTCATCCCCTTACAGCGAAGGCCACTGATTTTGAGATGGCCATCGGAAATCAGTGATGAAGGTATTATCCTCCAGAGGCCGGGAAAACGGATTCATGATGGCCGAGGTGATTCTTGCTCTTGGAATCTTCACAATTGTTGCGACCTCCTACTCCAAAGCGCTTGCAACTCTCTGGCGAACGACAGCCTATGTGAAAGAAAAGCAGGTTATCACCCAGATCATGGACAGTGCTCTCAACGAGGCGCTTTATTTGCAGCGACTCGAGGAAGGGAGCACTGAAGTTTATATCGAAGAGCGCGATCTTGATCTTGAGACGATCGTTGTTCCGCTCGAGGAGATGGAGACGATTGATGGTAATTTCCTTCAGAACATGTGGCAGGTCACGGTGATCGCACGATTTGAGCAAGACGGCCAGAACCAGGAACGAGTTGTTCGTGGTTGGCGCTACCTTCCCCTTTATCGCTGATGAAAGTTGAATTCCGTCAGCTACCTGCACGCAGCGCGAAGGGCTTTTCCCTTTTCGAGCTCGTGATTGCAATTGCCATAGCGGGATTTGTTCTTACTTCTATTTTTAAGATTGCGGATGGTTCGGTTCGCGCAAATTCCAAAATGGTCGATATCCAGAACGAGGAGATCGAACGGGATGCATTTTTCTCTTTCCTAAGAAATCACTTCGATAGCCTGCCGGGGGATGCTATTTTTAATCTCAGAAACACCAGTAATTCTGAGCCATATACTTCCGAGCTGACTTTCCAAAATACGCCCGTTTCATTTAACTGGGGCGGGATTCCTATCGCGGCTCAAGCTACGCGGCTGATTACCATTCCCACCGTTACTGACGGCCTTGATGTTGTCCTGGAGTATTATGATGTACAGATTCTGGATAGTGATGAAGGACCTGCGGAACGCGGAATTGATCCAATTGCGACAGTCACTCTTTTGCGTGATGTGAGGCTTTTCGAGTGGACGGTTTTGGATGTCCGTAATTATGACAACACTGAGCGCGATGAGTGGCCTTATGAATGGGATGCTCCAAACCAAAGGCCATCCTACGTTGAGTTGACTATTATTTTCGAAAATGGTGATCGTCGGGTGAAGCGGCTTTTTTGGATCCCCAAGAAATCAAATCCGAGGACGAACATGAGTGCCTTACAAAACAGTGCCCGCAGTGCTCGTTCAAATAGCGGCGGAGCCGGCGGACAGCCCGGAAGTGTTCCGGGCGGAGGCGGAGCAAGACCGGGGGGGGATCGCCCACCTGGGACCGGATCGCGTCCCGCTGGAGGAAGTGGTGGAACCCAAAGGCCCTCAACGGGAGGAGGCCCGACATCAGGCTCGACTCCGAGAATCAGTCGCTAATGAAGGTTTTTAAACATCATAATCTAGAGCGCGGAGCCACTTTAATTGCGGTTTTCTGGATCATTGCGGTGATGGGTCTTGCTCTGGTGGCGACCGTCAAAATTAGTCGCTATCAGTCAGAGGTCGCCTCATCCCAGATCAATGGTATCGAGGCCCGGCAGTATGCGGAGATGGGAATCAATGTTGCCGCTAATCCTTCGGTTGAGGAATGGGACACGAACTTACTCAGTCAATCTTTTGAAAATGGAGCGGGTTTCAACGCCCAAATTCTCTCGGAGGGTGGTCGCTTTAACATCAATTTCATCCTCTTTTCAGAGGATAAGGCTCTCATTCGCCTCATTTTTGCAGAGTGGGGGATCGACTTCGATACCGCCAGCGAGATTGCGGATGCTCTCATCGATTGGATCGATACCGATGACGATCTTGAGCTTAATGGTGCGGAACGCGATTTCTACGAGGGCCAAGGGTTGTTCGAGCAACCGTTCAATCGTCCTTTTTACGCTCTCGAGGAAATGCGCTTGGTTCGTGGGATGCCCCTTGTGGAGGCTGCTAACCCAAACTGGCGGGACTGGTTTACGGTGTGGAGCAGCGGCGGACTCGACGTCAATGAGGCGCCGGCCGAATATATCGCTGTCGCGACCGAGACTAATATCGAGGCAGCGGTGAGCCTAGTTGAGATCGTCGACGGAGCTGATGGCATTCGTAACACCGAGGATGATCAGCCTATTGACGTCCCTTCGGCTCTCGCAAATCTGGGCATTGATGACCAAACGGGAGTGATTCAAGCGCGGCTCAATGCGAATGACCAAGTGACGAGAATCGAAAGCGTTGGCTATGCGGGTTCTGTTCGGCGTAAGCTCGTCCTCATCATCAACAACCGATCACAAAACCCCACTATTCTTGACCGAAAGGAAATTGCTATTCAATGAGTGCCAAAAAAGGAGACCTTAATTTAATGATTCCCGGCGCTGACGGCTGGGAAATCTGGACGGGGTCCGCGATGAGCGGATACCAGCAGCATTCCTCGACTGATCATATGCTTGCGCTTGACGTCACCGGGATCCCTTCCGGACCGGTCGCAATGGCCGTTCCCGTTCGTGAGGTCTTTGCTGTGCCTTTTCGCGCGCAGACCGATGACCTTTCACTGCTGGGCGATCTTGCTTCAATGCAGCTTGAAAAAAGCGGAAACCGGCCTGCTCTTGATGGTGGTCAACTCACGGATCACTTCGTTTATGCGACAACCTCAGAGGAGACTCACTTGACCGCGGTCGTCATGAACCCTCCTTCCGAAGGTAAGCTTCCGCGGAAAAGTCCGGATCAATTTGATATTTCGCCCCGTTGCCTACCCCTGCCCGAGGGGCGAGTGGTGGTGTGGTCTGAATTAGGCCGCTGGGTCTTTGGGGTTGGGAAACCAGGGGGAGCTCTTTATTTTCAATGCCTCTCAGGAGAGCGGCTCGACCTCCGGGCAGGTAACGAGATTGGTCTTGCTCTCACTCAGTTGAGACTCCAAGGGCTGCTCACAGATATCCCTGAGGGGATCATAGTCTGGTCTCATGGATCTGCCTCCGATGCTCGGCCCGAAGAGCTGGAGGCGCTATCGCGAGGTCTCGGGATTCCCGCGAGTTCCTCACCGAGACCCAATCCAACTTGGCCAGAGCCCCCAAGCCGTCTTCTTCCGGCTGATGTCCGGGCTGAGCGTCTTGCTGTTCAGGGGAAACGAAACCGTAATATCATGATTGCGGCTCTGGCGATTGTTTATCTCGGGGTGGTCGCTTACCTGTTCTTTGATCTTAAAGATACAAAAATGGTCGCGGCAAAAGTCAAAATGAATGCCGATGCCGTCAGCGCGGAAGCTAGTCTTCTTGACAGGCATCGTTCCAAATGGGCCGAGCTTCGCCCAGTGGTCGAGACCGATTTCCATCCGCTTGAACTTTTCCTTTCCAGTTATCGCGCACTCCCAAACACCAAGGAGGATCGTTATATTCGCTTCAAAAAACTGACGTTCCTCAATCAGTTTAGGGAGATTGAGGATGAACTCAGGGTCGCTCGCGAAATTGTTTTGGAAGGGTTCGCAGACCAAGAAAACCAGCAACAAATTCCAAAATACGCCGGGAATCTGCGACAAAGTTCAGATCTTGATGATTTTGAATGGGCAATTCAGCCGGAAACCATAGACAAAAGAAGTGGTAAGTTGACTTTTACCTTTGTAGGCAACGCCACCGAATAGATCGCCAATATGTCCGAACGCGAAAAAAAACTCCTCCTTGTCTTGGGGGTCACATTCTTCCTCATCTTGAACTTCATTGGGTTCAACATGTTGTATCTTCCAGAAGTGCAGAAGGCTGATCGATCCAAGAGGACTTCCGAGAGTAAATTGAAGGCCGCCGAGATGACTCTATCGCTGAGCGATAAATACGAGCCTGAGATGGCTTGGCTCGAGCGGAGTGGGACTATGCGAACGACCCCACTCGAGGCTCAGTCGAAGCTTCAAGCTCTCCTTCGCAAGCAGGCTACCGCGCGACGCCTTGAAATTCGTGATTCCCGCATCATCACGTATCAGCCTGGTGAACACTTCGACCGGGTCAAGGTCCTCTTCAAAGTGACAGGCATGGAGCGAGATGTTCTTTCCTGGCTTACCACTATCCACCAAACGAACCAACGACAGGTCGTTACAAAAATGGAGGTGAAGCCTCAAAACAATGATCTCACTCGGATCGAGGTCGAAATTGAAATCGAAAAGTGGATCCTTCCGACCCTCGAAGAAGAATAAATCTTAGCCCCCTATCGAATTATGAAATTTACTCCATTTTTTCTATTGATGATCTTAGCGGGTGGCGTGGCCTTTGCTGCTCCTCCCACCTCTCATCGTCCGGATCGCTACAAGGATCTCTATCTCAATTCAGCGCTCACTGACCCTCCAGAAGTGATCACAAATGATCCGGAGCCAGAAAATCTTCCAGATTGGATTCTCGTTGCCGTCAGTAAGTATGTTGGGAAAACAGAGGTTGAGGTGATGAACATTAAGGATCGCACGCGGATTCGAATCCCAAGTCCGGAAGCGACAGAGATGGGTTTTGCGATCAAAGAGGTGAAGCAGTTCCGCAACTTTATCGAAGAGACTGTCGTTACTCTCAAGAAAGGGAAAGAGACCGGGGAAGTTCGGTTTGATCCCAAGTTCCTCGTTCTCAAAAAGGTAGCTGGACCAACAACGAACAAGGCAAAACCTCAGACAAACAGCAAGACACCTCCTAGTAAGACGAACCGACCCCCGATTCCGGGTAAACCTTCAACAAGCAGCAGCTCGAAGTCCGATAAAAGAGGTCGTCCCTCAACTGGTAGCCGCGTGCCCCTGCCATCTACGTCCTCAAGTTCGACCAAATCTTCCGGTTCTACCTCAAAACCAAGAGTTCGCTACGTTCCCAAAAAGTAATCAGTCACTCGAATCCATTTTATCCAGTCCACTTTAATTATGAAATTTGCTTTATCTCTTCTTCTCGGTCTTACCGCCGGAGTTCTAGCTCAAGAACCCCCTGCGCCCGTCCCCCCTGTTCCTGTTCCTGCTACTCCGGGCGAGGAGGCCACGACGCCTCCTTCTGTTCCTGAGCCCGTTCCAGCTGTCACGGAGGTCCAGCCTAGTGAAACGCCTGCAATTACACCGATCAAAGGTCGGAGAGTTGATCCTAATCAGATCATTGTTACTGCTAATGATTCGATCAACGAGGCTAACATTCTAGCGCTTAAGGCAGCTCAACTTTACGAGGATTTTAGCGGGAAGCGCGTCATTATGACTAATAATGTCGCCCAAAGTGAGGTTTCTTTCACGATGCGAGGCCCTTTGACTAATAAGGAAGCGGCAAGGTTTCTCCAACTGACTTTGCTTGCAGAAGGGTTAGCTATGATTCCGATTCCTGAAGAGCCTGATATCGTTCGCTTAGTGCCTTCAGGACCGATCACGAGTCCGAATCAGGTGCCAAAAGATTTCTACGATGACGAATTCAAGCTCCCGGTTGATGACCAGCTTGTGATGTTTCAGATGGTTTTCAAATACCTCAAACCAGAGGAAGCTGTGAAAGTTCTTCAGTCTTCCTTGGGGCAGTTAAGTGCTTCCGGAACAATTGCAGCAGTCCCGAATGCCTCTTCGTTGATTATCACGGAGAATGCTTCCCTCATTCGGCAGATGATTAAGATTCAGAAAGCGATTGATGTGCCAACTTCGGTTGGCGAAAAGTGGGTCGAGGTTGTTTACGGTGATGTCGATGAGATTGCCGAGCGCATGAACGAGATCTACAACGAACAGGGTGGCAACCGCCAAACAACAAGGACAACTCGCTCTACTTCCGCGCCACCCACTCCTGTCGCCGCCGGAGCATCAACGGCCGGCGAAGAAATTCCGATCCGAATCATAGGGGTCCGCCGTACAAGCCGGATCTTACTCTTTGGTCGTCCGGCCGATTTGGTGGCTGCTGAGGCTATGATCCATAGTTTCGACCAGCCCAGTAGTGGTAATACTCGTCAGACTTTTAGGCTCCGCTACCTTCGGGTTTCTGAATTCCTAAATATTGCGGAGAATGGGATTACCGCGACTCTTGGCGATGGCGCGTCGGGGCAAGGCGGAGGCCGGTCGACTAACAACCAAAATGCTACAAGCCGCAATAATCTCAGTAACCGGAGTGGAACAAGTAACCGGACCACTGGACAGCAGGGGGGACAGGGCGGAGCTAATGGTTCACGAACCAGCATTCAGGAACAGAATATCCCGACCGAGCCGGAGTCTCGACTCGTAGGAGGCCGCACTCTGCTTGTCGCAGATAATGTCGCTAATACGATCATTGTAAATGGTCCACCGCACCACATCGAACTCGTTCGTGATCTTATAACGGATCTAGATTCGGAGGCCCAGCAAGTCGCTCTTTCAGCTGTGGTTGGTAGTTATGGTATCGGAGATGGTTTGAATTTTGGAATCGACTTAGCGCAGGCTCTTAAGAATACCGGCTCGGACTTCTCCGCTGCAGGTTCTGCGAGCTTTGGAGGGGTTCCCTCAATCATTGATCCTACCACCCTCGGCGATCTTGGTGCTGTTCTGAGCGCGAATGGGGCTTCTGGAAATGGGGTCTCTCTATACGGGCTCCTTGGTGACGATTTTGGAGTTTTTGTGAATGCTCTCGAAACTGAAACCAAATTCCAGACTTTGGAACGCACGGTGCTTACGACCCGAAATAACCGGGTAGCTCTTCTGACCTCTGGTCAGCGAATCGCTATTCCTTCTAGCACTTTCACTGGGGGTAACAATCAAGGTGGTATCAACACGAATGTTGAGTATCGGGATGTGCAGTTGGAGTTGGAAATTCAGCCCCTCATTAACTCGGATAATCAAGTGACTCTCGAAATTTCTCTGGTCAGAGATTCGGTGGGAACCCTTCGACAGGTCGGTGATCTCCGAGTGCCCGACATTAACACTGAATCGCTTTCCACTTCAGTCACAGTCCGGGACGGTTCTGCCGTTATTCTCGGGGGAATTATGACCACAACAAGTTCAGACGCTAGTGGCGGAATTCCGATTTTGAGCAGAATCCCCGGCATCGGCCGTATTTTCGGCAGTAATGATATCACTAGTAACGAATCAGAATTGATTATTATGATTCAGCCTCGAATTATGGTTAGCCAGGCTGAAGTTGATTTGTTCCGCTCGGACTACAGCGGCATCAGCAAGAATACTCGCGAGGCTGAAGGTTTCTTGCCACCACGTCGTAGCATGCTTCCATCTCCGGATGAGACAAAATCGGAGGAGGTTGAGGAAAAATCTCCAAACAAGAATATTCCAGTTTCGGAGAAAACGGTTCCAAGCGGCAACGAGGCTGAGGGTAAGAAGTGATCTTTGAGCCAAAGAGCTTTATCGACTAACTTTCAAATGCCCCATTTGCTTCGGCAGTGGGGCGTTTTCATCCCCTAGGGTGGAATTTTTTGTGGACGGCTTTAAGGCGCTTCTGATCTACGTGAGTGTAAATTTGGGTCGTTGAGATGTCAGCGTGACCGAGGAGTTCCTGAATCACCCGGAGGTCTGCTCCGTTTTCAAGGAGGTGAGTTGCGAAGGAATGACGGAGTAGGTGAGGATAGATGTTTTGATCGATTCCGGCTTGCTTCGCTCTTTCTTTCACGATCTGGCGAACGCGATCAGGAGAGAGTGGACCTCCGCGAATTGAAAGGAAAACGTGTGAAGACGTTTTACGAGTGACAAGATTGGGGCGCTCGCTGGCGAGGTAGCGCTTCAAAGCAGCAAGAGCTTTTCCGCCAACTGGGACGATCCGGGTTTTATTGCCTTTGCCGGTAATACGCAGAAAATGGTCCTCGAGATCCAGAAATTCGAGTCTGGCGCTACACATTTCTGAAAGGCGCAGCCCTGAAGCGTAGAAAAGTTCGAGCATTGCAAGGTCACGTTTACCGAGCTTTTTCCCGGAATCGATCGACGCAAGTAGTTGTGCAACCGTCTCGGCATTCAGTGTTTCGGGAAGTTTGGCGGATGTCCTTGGTGGTAGGAGGGGTTCCGCTGGATCAATTTCAAGATGATTCCGCTTTTGGAGGAAACGGAAAAATATTTTCAAATGAACAAGTGCAATGCGCAAAGAGGAGGCATCGAGTTCAGCTCTGCGAAGGTGGCTGAGAAAAGATGAGAGTTCATCAGTTCCTAAGTCCCGCCAGCTCTTTTGCTCCTGCTTTGCAGTCCATTCAAGAAGCTTATCTAGGGTTTGTCGGACAGAGAGCTGGTAGGCGGTTGAAAGGCCCTTCTCAGTAGCGAGATAGAGAATAAATCCATCAACCTGGAATTCCATAATAATCAGGAAGCGAGACAACCGGGGCAATTCTGCACGTGATGTCCGGGAACAATTTCTGCGAGCTGCGGGGCCTCATTGGTGAGGCAGCGGTTATTATCTCCCAGAGTATTACGGGGTTGAAAAGAACATGCCGACGGAGGAGCGTTAAGGTGAGGAGGAAGCCCGGGTATCGTGTAAAGGATATCACCTTTCTCATGCATTGCTGGAATGCTTTTGAGCAAAGCGCGGGTGTAAGCATGACGAGGATCAGCGAAGAGGTCGGTGGCAGTTGCTGATTCTACGATACGGCCGGCATACATCACGTTTACCTTGTCGCACACTTGGGAAACAACTCCCAAGTCGTGGGTTACGAGAACCACGGCAGTGCCTAGGGTCTCTTGTCGGTCTTTGATAAGATCTAGAACCTGCTTTTGGACGGTCACATCTAGAGCGGTTGTTGGCTCGTCGGCAATGAGAACATCAGGGCGGGTAATCAAGGCCATCGCGATCATGACGCGTTGGCGCATGCCGCCAGAAAATTCGTGTGGGTAGGATTTAATTCGTTTTGCAGCATCTGGAATGCCGACTTCCTCAAGAGCTTCGATAGCACGATGAAGTGCGGGTTTTCCCCTCATCCCCTCGTGTAATTCAAGTGGTTCGGTAAGCTGGGTGGCAATCCTGAGAGCCGGGTTAAGGCAGGTCATGGGATCCTGGAAAATCATTGAGATTTTCTTTCCTCGAATCTTGCGAAGAGTTTTTTCTTTGGCCTTAAGTAGGTCAGTCCCTTCGAATATGGCGGTTCCAGAGTGGATCTTCCCCGGAGGTTGGGGGATTAGTCCGAGTAAAGAATAGCAGGTCACTGATTTGCCCGAGCCCGATTCGCCAACGATGCCTAGAGTTTCGCCTTTTTCGAGAGCGAAGGAAACATCTTCGACCGCGTGAACGATTCCGTTCCGGGTATGAAAGCGGGTGGTGAGATTTCTGACGTCGAGCAATGCCATTTCGTTAATCGCAGAATGCCTTGCCTGACGATGAAGCGGAAGGAAAAAGGAAAGAGTGTGGGGACCGTTTCCTAAGATAGAGACACCTTTCGTTCGATTAGAGCGTCACTCCTCAAAGAGGCCAAATTATTTTGGAACGACACTAATTTTTCAATTCAATACGACAAAGGGGTAGAGAAGAGAATAGAGATGAAAACTTAAGATCGTTCGAATCTATCTTTTTTACTCCGTGAGCGAAAGGAAAGAGGGATCGGTAGTCCATCAGTGGGGTGTTTGTCCTTAATCTGATTGATCAGGTAATTTTGAAAGGACTCTACGATAAGGTGTTTATCGTTCACGAAGAGAACATACTCGGGAACTGGAATCGCTTGGTAGCGGTCGTTCACGGCGGTCGTGGCGTAAAAGAGTTTCATCCGCTTACGGTGGCGCTTGTGCTCAGGCGGTGGGTTTTTGATAAAGGAGTCTTGGAGCAGTCGGTTAAGAGGGCCGGTTCCAATGATCTCTTGTGCATTGTCGCGAATGCGGGTGATGGTCTTGAAGATGTGCTGGATGGCGTGCCCCTTCATGGCTGAGACGCAAACGAAGGGAGCGTAATCTAGGAAGAAAAGTTCGCGACGAATATGGTCCTCTGCGGCTTCCAAGCGTGCGGCCTTTTGACCTTCGGGATGGAAGAGGTCAAATTTGTTGGCAATGATGAGACAGGGTTTTTTCTCCTTCTGGATTAAGCGTGCGATCTTTCGATCCTGTGCAGCAACCCCCGCTGCGAGATCAACCACAAGAAGGCAAATGTCGGCTCTTCGGATGGAACGCTCGCTTCTCATGGCCGAAAAAACCTCGATGGAATCTTCCATGCTAGAACGTTTTCTAAGCCCAGCGGTGTCGATAAGATTATGTTTTTCATTTGCCCAAACGTAAGGAATATCAACAGCATCGCGAGTGGTTCCAGCGACTTCGGAGACGATGGTTCGGTCGTCTTTAAGAATGGCGTTAATGAGAGAAGACTTACCGGCATTCGGTTTTCCGACGACTGCGATTTTGAGGCCATCCTTCAGATCATCGAGGTCGGTTTCCTCTTGTTCACGCGCTTCAAGTTTTGAAAGCTCTTCGTCGATAGTTTCGGTGAGAATGTCCATACCTCGGCCATGTTCGGCGGACGTGGGGATACCAGATCCAAACCCAAGTCTGGCAAAATCGCTGGACGTGTTGTCATGGTCCGCACTATCTGCTTTGTTCATCACGAGGATGACATTGGGATTAGATTTACGTAGGAGTTGCGCCACCTCTTCGTCGATGGGGTTAATGCCAGCGCGCGCGTCCACGACGAAGACGATGAGATCGGACGAATCCATTGCGATACGGGCTTCGAAAGTGACCGCATTTGAGAATCCATCTTCGTTGACTGCGCAGATGCCACCGGTATCGACGAGTTCGCAGGGAGTCTCGGTTGCTTGGCACGGCGCTGCGATTCGATCGCGGGTCACACCTGGTTGATCGTGAACTATTGCGATGCGTCGCCTGGCCAAACGATTGAAAAGCGCGGATTTCCCGACGTTCGGGCGTCCGACGATTGCGACCTGAAATGGGCTGGTGGGCATAGGGCGACCCTATGTCAGATCTTGAGGGATTGACAAGCGACGAGCGAGTTCAGCTGCTGGGAGCTTGGAAACTAAAGTTGTTTTTCGGTCCCTTTGCCTTACTTCCCCCTCTTTTTTGTCGTCAAAGTGAAATCACAGGCTCCCTTATCCTGAACTCTATCGATGAGTTTTGAGCATGATAAACTGCCGAAGTCTATTTGGACTGTTCGAGCATCCGGATAAGCGAAACTTCGGCTTTTATGCGAATTTCTTCAGGGAGCTCGACTGTTGGTTCAAGCTTATCGAGAGAATCATGAAGTTTTTCTAAAGTGTTCATTTTCATGTAGCGGCAATCCGCGCACGCACAATGATCGGTGGGGCCAGCGATGAGGTTTTTATCGGGAACCTCTTTTTGGAGGCGGTGAAGCATTCCTGATTCGGTAACAACAATAATATTTTGAGCGGGCGTGTTGTTACAGAAGGGAATCATCTTTTCCGTAGAACAGACTTCGTCGGCAAGAAGTCGTACTGCTTTGGGGCACTCGGGGTGGGCGACGACTACCGCGTCCGGGTAATCGTCCTTGATTCTTTGGATGGACTGTTGGGTGAACTCAACGTGGACGTAGCAATTTCCTTTCCATAAATCCATTTGGCGACCAGTTTGTTCGATGACCCACTGGCCGAGGTTTTCATCTGGGACGAAAAGGATGGGGCGATCTTTTGGTGCTTGATTGACAATTTTGGGAGCATTCCCCGAGGTGCAGATAACGTCGCAAAGCGCCTTCACACCAGCAGAGCAATTGATGTAAGCGATGACGTAGTAATTCTTATCTTCATTTTCCTTCAGAAAGGCTTCGAGTTTGTCGGCGGGACAAGCTTGTTCGAGGGAGCATCCAGCATCTTTATCGGGAAGAACAACTGTCTTTTCGGGGTTCAGAATTTTGGCGGTTTCCGCCATGAAATGAACACCGCAGAATGCTATAACATCGGCTTCGGTTTCCTGAGCTTTGTAAGCGAGACCGAGTGAATCACCGACGTAGTCAGCGATATCTTGGATAGGACCGATCTGATAATTATGGGCGAGGATGATAGCGTTTTTTTCCTTTTTAAGACGGAGAATGTCTTCTTTGAGATCAAGGACAGGCGCGGTGTTGGGCATAGGTAGATTTTCCGAGATTGGTCAGGTCAAGGCCAGAACTAAAAACCGCCCATTTGAATCTGGCCAGTGTGTTTGGCTCCGTCTGCGACGGTGAGGCGACCGACTTTGATGTTGCCAGTTAGGGTTGCTTTCTTCTCAAGGGCGAGGAGCCCACGGCAGGCAAGGTGGCCGGTGACGAGCCCGTCGATTGTGCACTCGTCCATGACGACTGAGTTGATGAATTCTATTTTTGCTCGCTTCTCTACGAAAAGACGTTTGCAGGTAATTTTACCGGTAATTTTACCGTTGCGCCTCAAAATCAAGTCGCCTGAGCATTCCGCGTCACCGGTAAAATCACCTTCGACAATGAGATTTTTGCACTGAATTGGGGCGCTATGAACGATTCCCTTTTTGTAGATATGAACGTCTCCACGGGTTTGAATGCAGCTGCTAATTGCGTCTTTGATTTCCCGATTTTCCATCGAGATCAACCGCCCACAGCTCCGGCATTGGGAAGAATTGGCACGAACATTAGCGGGGTGAGTTTCACCACATTCAAAACAAGCGATTTCACGGGTTTCGACTTTGGTGGGAATGGAAACGCCTTTTTCTTCCTCGGCCCCTTGATATCTGGAGGGAGATTCATCTTCTTGGCCAGAAGGTGATGGATAGTGAGAGTTAAGAAGTGTGTCCCTAGTTTCCTTTGGTTCCGATGATTCCGGCAGTTTTGGAGTGGTGGATGGAAGCGCTTCCTGCTCGATTTTGGTCGTTCGAGAGGAAGAGGACTCCTCTAGAGTGGTGTCTAATAATTCTTTCCTGGCCTTGTATTCGATCTCTACCTTTGGCTGCGGAGGTCGATGGGCGAAAGGATCGGGTGGAGCTTGGGGGCGGGCCTTGATTTCACCGTCTTTTTCGAAGGTCAAATAAGCATTGCACCCCTTACAATATGAGGAAACTGCCAGCTGGGATTCCTGCTGGCAGTGCTGACAAAGAGGACAAGTGACCTTGCGGGGCCTGTTGCTCTTGTCTTTGAAAAAACCAAAGGCCAAGGAATTAGTGAAGTGATAACGCTAGGACGCTTTATCTCGGGCTTTGTTATCCTGAGGCTTGTTACCCTGAGACTTGTTATCCTGAGGCTTGTTCGACTGGTGATCTCTATTTTTCTTATCCCCACTCTGAGAAATTGGAGCGCTCTTCTTGGGAGCGGAGGAAGGGTTGCCGACTTCGGATTTACCAACAAAAATCGCGCCGGGCTCGATGGAGATCGTGCCTGCCTTGACGTCGCCAACCATTTCGGCACTGCCTTTGATTTCAACTCGCTCAGTGCAAGTAACATTGCCGTGAACCTTTCCGTAAATGACGACCGATTTGGTTGAGACTTCGGCTTTGATATGAGCATTTTCGGCAACTGTGAGGGCGCCATCGCTGCTGATTTCGCCTTCGATTCGCCCATCAACAAGGAGATCATCAGTAAATCGGACTGATCCTTTAATGTGCACGTCGTTGCTTAGAATATTACGTTGTCCGCCGGTCGGGCTGACAGGAGCAGTAGCCTGTTGAGGAGCTCGGACAGGAGCTGCAGCAGAGGGTGCTTGAGGAGTCCGGGTTGGAGCCGCAGGACGGGGGGCCTGAGGAGTCTCAGGGGTTTTGCTGATTATTTTTTCGAACACTGATTTATTAAGGTTGGTATTAAGTTAGTGAGCTAGGGCTGCCTTTTTGTGAAGTCGGAAGTGATGAAGTGAGAATTATTCAGAAGAAGCGCCAGTTGGAGCTTCAGGCTCAGCACTTTTTTCGGCAGTAGGCTCGGTCCCACCTTCGGAGGGCTTTTCTGGCTCTGGAGCTGCTTCCGGTTGAGGTGTCTTTTCGACAGGCTTGCTTATTTCTGGAGTTGGTGCAGGAGTAATGCCAGGCACTGTGATGGGTGAAGTTGTTGCTTCCGGTGTGATTGTGGGCTGAGCTGGCTCAGATTTCTTTTCGGTAGGTGATTTCACGTTGATCAGCTTCAGACGAGCCTGAGCCATCGATTTCACTTGGAGGTGAGAACTCTCGTATTTGGAGATGATTTCTTTGTAGATTCCTTCAGCATTTTCATCCTCACCAGCTTGTAGTTCGAGATCTCCTAAGGAAAGTAGCGCAAGTGAAGATGCTGCTGACTCACTATCGACGGCCTCTTTGAAAGCTTCCTTGGCCTTGTCGAGCCTCTTAAGTTGTTGCTGATAAGATCCGAGGCTAGCATAGGCACTCCCGACGGCAGGGTGTTCGGGATATTTAGAGACAAAGGTTTCAAGGGCCTCGATTGCTTCTTGTTGTTGCTGGTCGCCCCACAGAAGTTGAGATTTCAGAAGAATGGCAGACCCCCCGGCGGATTTCCCGTCGTATTCCTGGCTGACCAACTCATAATCGGGACTTGTGCGGGCTTTTGCGACGGCTGCTGCTGCCTCCTCCTCGTCCTTTCTACCTAACCCGGTCCAAATGACGTAAACTACGAGGCAAATAACCGCGAGAATTCCGAGAAGGATGAGTTTTTTCTGGTTGGCATCAAGAAATGCTTCGAAGGCTGATGGCTCTTGCGAAATTTCACCGATAGGGCTTGGGCCGTTATCGGGACTTTGTTCGTTATTTTCGGACATAATTCGTCTGTGAAAGTAGGAATTAACGCCTAGTGGAAAGAGAAGCAAGCCCTTGTGACGTGATTTGCAGTTTGGAATATTTCCTAGTTGCCCTAACTTGCTCTCGGTGACGAGCAGAACAGTCTATGTGGTTGCAGGTGAGGTGAGTGGAGATACTCATGGATCCGAGTTGATGGACGCACTCGGAAAACAAGCTGGAGGCTTTGGTTTTCGGGGTTTGGGAGGTCCTGAAATGTCTCGTCTTTCGGAAGGACTGGTTCGTGACTGGGTAGAGGATGCTGCCGTTGTGGGAGTTTGGGAGGTTCTTCGTCGTTATAGCTGGTTTAAGAAACGGTTTGAGGAGACTCTCTCTGAGATTTTGGAATTGAGGCCTGCGGTTTTGCTCCTGATCGACTATCCGGGTTTTAATTTGCGCTTAGCAAAGCAGATTCACGAAAAACTGCCAGAGACTAAGATTGTCCACTATGTGGCTCCTCAAGTTTGGGCTTGGAACCATAAAAGGATACCTCAGATAGCGACGACCCATGATCTCATGATTTGCCTTTTTCCTTTTGAAGTGCCTATTTTTGAGGGGGCGGGTCTTCGAAGTCGTTGTTTAGGCCATCCTTTGGTGGATGAACTAGAGGAAAAGAGGATCAAGGCAAGCCGGGGTGAAAATTTGATAGGTCTCTTTCCTGGAAGCCGGATCAAGGAGGTGAGCCGACTTTTCCCTATGATGCTTGAATCAGCTTCGCGCTTGTTGAGGGAGAATACGGGAATTCGATTCGTTGCGGCGGCGGCAAGTGAAAAAGTGGCGCGTGTCATGGGCAGCTTTATAGAAGCAAGTGGTTTGCCAGATGATCTTGTTGAGGTGCAAACTGGGGAGAGTCAGCATCTGATGCAAACCGTGACTTGCGGAGTAGTAGCGAGTGGGACGGCGACTCTGGAGGCGGCTTATTACGGGATGCCTTATTGTCTAGTTTACCGGGTCGCCTGGCCCACGTTTCTGATGGCGAAGCAATTGGTGAAGTTGAAATTTATTGGGTTAATCAATATTTTGGCAGGGCGCGAATTGGTGCGCGAGTTCATCCAAGCTGAAGCAAATGCGTATGAAGTGGCTCTTTGGTTGGGGCAGGCACTTGCGAATGAGGGTATCAGGACGAAACTCACGGGTGAGCTTTTAGAAGCAGCATCGAGGCTCGGCGAACCTGGGGTTCACGAGCGGGCCGCTCACGAAATAGCACTCTTGTTTACAGAATAATTGACATGTCTGAAGCTTCGAAAATCAGTGGTATTAAGGTCACGCTCGCGGTGATCCCAGCTTTGCTTATCGTTTCGATTTGTGTCGCTCTTTATTTAGGGGCGAATGCGGACCAGGAAGACGGGGAGCCACTTGAGGGCGATATTACGGTTCCCGAGATGTCTGATTATCTTCTCAAATTGAATAATCTGATCGGAGAACGTGAGATTGGCACAGAGGCTGGGCAGAAAGCTTTTCGACGCTTGAATGCGATGACGGCCGGGACTCTTGGGTTTCAAAACCTTGGGTATGAAATTTTTCGGAACCAAATTGATTCTGTAAACGGGCTTCTTTGGTCAACCATTTGGATTAAGGCCGGGGATCGTGAGTCCCGTGAGCCAGTAGTTTTGGCGATTCCGCAGGCGTCGCAAGGTTCGGGTCCGGCTTTCGGGTTTGGCTTTGCGGAATACCTCACATCCCATCAGACCGAAATCGGTGTGAGAATTGTGTTTTATCCTCCATTATTTGAGGGAGATCTCGATGACTGGATTTGGGAACGGTGTGGCGAAGAAGGTGAATCAATGAAAGGATTTGTGATGGTGACTGGAGATGCAGAACCCAACCGGTCGCCAAGGTTTTTGGTCCCTACTTCGCTGGAGGGGAAAATCGAGGCCCTAAGCAACTCGGAGATTTGGAATGAGGAGGCCAAGATTGAAATTGGAGATCATGGGGTTCTCGAAGTGAGGTTGGGCGATGATTCCTTGTTTTCCCGGGAGGAACATTCACAACGGATCATTCGAATGATGCCGGTAATCAAGGAGTTAGTGGAGCGTCTCAATGAATGATTGGCCCAACAACGCCGCACGGTTGCGCCGATTTTCGTGAAGCCGTATGAGAGAGGGATGGGGGTTAAAATCTTCCTGGGGAAAGTCGCGCGAGATTGATTGTGGATTTGTTTCCTGAGACGAGGTCCGCGACAAGTTTCCCCGTGATAGGGGCGAGCGAGAGGCCCATCATGGAGTGCCCAGTTGCGATAATTAGATTATCATGTTGAGGTGCAAACCCAAGGTAGGGAAGGCCATCTGGCGAGCAGGGACGGAGGCCAACCCAAGGCTCAAGGTTTTCGAAGTCGGATGGGGAATACTGTGGGTAAAAATTGCAGAAGGCTTCGATGACACCCCGAAGACGTCGTTTGCTGACAGAGGTATCGGTGCCGCAAATTTCCATCGTTCCAGACACTCTGAGCGTTCCGCCCATGGGAGTAACTGCAACTCGACCTTCTTTGAGAAGCGAGCAGAGAAGTGGATTGGCGGTGGGTTCCGGAAGGGTCACTGAGTATCCTTTGCCGCCTTGCATGGGAAGAGCGAGGCCGACTTGTTTTGCGAGTTCGGTAGTGTCAATGCCTCCGGCAAGGATGATGGTTTCGGCAGAGTAGATTTCGCCGGACTTGGTGATGACATCCTTTACTTTGCCATGGTCTATTTCCAATTTTTCGACCTCGCCAAGGGTGAATTCGCCTCCGTTTTTTAGGATCGAATGTCGAAGCGCCTGAATGAAATCTTTGGGGGAAAGATGGCAATCCTGTGGCCACCAGATACCGCCTCTCGCATTAATTTGCGCATTGGGTTCGAGTTCCTTAAGGCGATTTTGATCACAGACTTCTGCTTCCAGTCCGAGGGTATGTGCAACCTTGGCAACCTGAGCTTCTTCATCTAATCCGGCGTTCGATTGACAGAGCATGAGGAGTCCTTTTTGGATGAGCGGGAAGTCTTCATTTTTCGAAAGTTGGACGTGTAGGCGTCGGCTTTCGAGAGAGAGATCACGCAGGAGTTCCTGAGTATTGAAAACATGTCTCTTGGTAGAGTGTTTGGTGAAAAGCCAGATCCAGCGAGCCAGTGAAGGGGAGAGGCGCGGACGTAGATAGAATGGGCTTGTCGGATTGAGCATCCATTTTAATCCCTGAGAGATGACACCAGGAGCAGCAAGTGGAATGAAGTGAGAAGGGACCACCATACCGGCGTTTCCTTCGGAACAGCTTTTAGCCAAGGAATCGTCGCGCTCGATGATACGGACGGAGTGATTGGTCGAAGCGAGATAGTAGGCGATGGAAAGGCCGACGACTCCGCCACCAACGATTAGAACTTCCTTGGACATAGCTCGGTGGCTTGAGCGAAAGCTCAAGCCTCTTAATTCTAACACTCGAGTTTCCCGTTCACGAGGCGTGCGATACCAAGAGGATTGGTGTTCTGAAGCTCGGCGGGAAGTCCGGAATCAGGAAAGCCTTGGTAACTGACGGGACGAGTGTAGCGGATGATAGCTCCGGTTCCGACCGAGGTGCTGGCGCCGTCTGAAGTAGCGGGGTAGGGCCCGCCATGAACCATGGAGGAGTTCACTTCGACACCGGTTGGAAAACTGTTAATGATGACGCGGCCGGCTTTTTGTTCTAGGACCTGGAGGAGGTCTCCAGCTTCAGAGAGTTCCTCGTCGGTCCCATGAATAGTGGCGGTGAGTTGACCTTCCAGTTTTGAGGCGGCAGCGAGTATTTCATCCTTTGAACTACAGTCGATCACAAGAGAAGAGGGTCCGAAAATTTCCTCATTGAGTTTGGGGTTATTGATGAACTGGGAGGCGTTTGCCTTGAGGATGGTGGCACCGGCTTTGTTAGCTTCGTTCGATTTGACTTGCTCAATTGTGCTGACGCCATCTTGGTTTTGGAGTTTAGTGAGCCCTTTCATGAATTTTTGGTGGATGCCACTGTGTAGCATGGTGGCAGGGGCGACCTCGGAGAAGCCGCTTTTAAGAGTGCTTTCGAATGTTTCAGATGCGTTCCCGAAGACGAGGCCCGGGCAGGTGCAGAATTGTCCGGCCCCGAGGGTCACGGAGCCAACGAGTCCTTGAGCAATTGCTTCGCCACGCTCGGCCATTGCTCCGGGGAGAATAAAGATGGGATTGACGGATGACATCTCCGCAAAGACGGGAATAGGCTCAGGGCGAGCGGCGGCGGCGTCCATGAGGGCGCGTCCTCCTGCACGGGAGCCAGTAAACCCGACGGCTTTGATGCCAGAATTGGTGACTAGGGCCGAACCAAGTTCGATGCCGGAATCGAAAATCATAGAGAAAGTGCCTTCGGGCATTTTACATTCGGCAACGGCAGCTTGGATGGCGCTAGCGACGATTTCAGCTGTGCCGGCGTGGGCAGCATGGGCGCGGACGATGACCGGGCATCCGGCGGCGAGGGCGCTGGCGGTATCACCACCGGCAACCGAGAAAGCGAGAGGGAAGTTGGAGGCGCAAAATACAGCGACAGGGCCGAGAGGACGGCGCATTGATCGAAGGTCGGGCTTGGGGATGGGGGCCCGGTCGGGTTGTGCTGTTTCGATGCGTGCATCGACCCATGACCCTTCTTCGATGAGATCGGCAAACATGTTGAGCTGTCCCACGGTGCGTCCGCGCTCTCCTTCGCAACGGGGCTCGGGAAGGCCGGACTCGGCCATCATGCGAGGAGTGATCTCAGGGCCGGCAGCATTAATTTTCTCCGAAATGGTGCGGAGGAAGTTGGCGCGGGTTTTGGAATCGATCTTTGAGTAGGTTTGGAAAGCTTCCGTGGCAAGAGAGACTGCTTTATTGAGGTCGTCGTCTGAGGCCGAATGGAAGGCTGGCTCGAGAAGTTGACCAGTGGCAGGGTTGGTGACTTGGAAGGTCGTATTACTGTCGGAAGAGCGGGAGGAGCCAATGAAGGAGTGTCCGGTAAGGTTCATAGTGGTGGTGGGTTTTGAATGCTAAAAAGAGATTAACCAAGAATGGAAATTACGGAAGGGATGAAAGTTGGTCATGAGTTTATAGAACTAAACCCCGATCCGGGGAGAAGGATTAGAGATCCCATGTTTGAAAGGGTCGTTGGGGTGAATAATGATCGTGGTTTCGCCGGTTATGAAGGCTCGGCCGGTAACGATCGGAATGATTTTATCGGAGTCGGGAATAGATTCAAACGATCCTTCGAAGACACTGCCAATGATAGAAGCCTGATGCCAGATCCCACCTTCAGTCAGTTCTCCAGAGGCGGCGAGACAGGCAATTTTGGCACTGGTTCCGGTGCCGCAGGGAGAGCGGTCGTATGCGGAGCCAGGGCAGAGGACAAAGTTTTGGGAGTCGGCATCGATGCCGGGTTGAGGTGGTGCGAAGCATTCGATGTGGTCGATTTCAGCGCCATTTTCGCCGGTGATGTTTTGGGTATGCAGGGAGTCACGAACGGTTTTGGTGAAATCGGTGAGAGCAGCGATGTTCTCTGCTTTAATTTCAGGACCTTGGTTGGAGATGAGGAAGAACCAATTACCACCCCATGAGATGTCCCCGGTGATTTTCTGGCCGTCGGGCAGGGTCACTCGAACGTCTTCTGCGAAGCGATAGCTTGGGATGTTTTTGACTGTGATTGAATGGTCTTCAGCGAGGAGTGCTGTGACTATTCCAACCGGGGTTTCGATGTGGTGCTCGCCGGGCTTGATCCGATCAAGATAAGCGAGGGTCTCAACAATGCCAATTGTCCCGTGGAGGCAGGAGTGAAGGCACGAAAGGTTGTTGAAAAAGACAACGCCGGTGATGCAGGTGGAATCCTCGGGTTTGCAGAGGCAGGCTCCGACGATGGCGTCGAAGCCACGAGGTTCATTGATGAGGGTTGTTCGAACCCAGTCTGCTTCGTTCTCGAGAAAATCCCGGGTGGCTTTTGCACCGCGGGGAGTGTCGAGGCCAGAAACGATGGTGCGAGTGGGCTCGCCACCAGTGTGGGAATCGATAATTTTCACCTTAATGAAGAAGGGTGCTAGGAGAGAACTCCAAGTGACTCATCTGATTTACTTGCCTTCCCAATTGCTCCACCAGTTCCGAAAGAGAGCGTGTTGGTCGTGGAGGAATTGCTTTTGGGCAGGGCTCAATTGATCGTAGGAATTGAGCTGTTGTTGGTAAGCAGTGTGACCTTCGAGGACCATGAGTTCTTTGTAGTAAAGGACGAGGTCTGGGCCTTCGTCGAAGGTAGAGAGGACGGTGAGGGCCTCAGAGAGTTCGAGTGCGTAGCGGCGGGCTTGCGGGTCGCCTTTGGCGGCGGCTTCGCAGAGTTCGATGAAGCGGAGGATTTCTTTCGGAAGGGCATTGCCTACTCCGGTGATGGCTCCGGTCGCTCCACAATTGACAAAGCCGTGGTAGACTTGGGTGTCAACACCAGCCATGAGAATGAGCGATTCGTCTTGGCTTGTGATATTCTCGGCGGCGTAGCTGAGGGAATCGGCTCCACCGAATTCCTTGAAACCGACGAGGGAGGAAAATTTTTCGCGAAGAGAGAAGAAGAGGTCGGCCTTAGTCTCGAACCCGTAATAGGGAGAGTTGTAAATCACCGCAGGAAGGTCACCACCTGCTTTGAGAATTTCGCTGAAGTGATGAACTTGTGCAGCGGGAGAGGATCCACGGCTGAGGACACGGGGGATGACCATGAGGCCATTGGCACCGACTTCGCGAGCGTGGGCGGCGTGGGCGGCAGCGATGGTGGTGTTTTGCGCACCCGTGCCCACGACAGTAGGGATGCCTGCTTCGACGAGTCGTTTGATTCCTTCCATGCGTTGGTCGTCGGTGAGGAGTGGCCAGTCACCCATTGAGCCGCAATACACAACTCCGCGCATGCCCTGTGCTACCAGGTCTCTAGCGGTTTCGACGAGTGCGTCGTAGTTGATGGTGCCATCGGTATCGCACGGGGTCATTAGGGCAGGAATACAACCTTCAAAAATGGGACTATCGTTGGACATGTGAGGAGTATGAACAGAATGAGTTACTTTGTCTTGTCTTGAAGAAGAGAAATTAGTGGTAAAATTGACAAGCAGGAGCGGATGGGGCGTTAATCGCGGTTGACGGTGAGGAAAAGGGTAATTCCGGAAGGTGCGAGATACATCGGTCAGGTTTAGGATGCTCCGCTGGTTTCAGTGGCCCGGGATGGTAGCACTGAAATTTGGTGCAGGCTGGAATTTATGAATCCGAGTGGTTTAGCAAAGGATCGAATTGCTCGCTACATTCTGGAGAAGGGTTGGCAATTTTGAAAAATAAGTGGGTGTGAAGTTTTTAGGAAATTGTCCAGCGAGTTTGGCGTAGGACTGCGAAGCGGTTACTCGAAACTTTTTCATACCAGACGGTGAGCAGAGAGTTGTCTGCGAGTTCGATGGTGCTGGGATAGCCAAGGTCGCCCGAAGAACCATCGTCTGAGATGCTGAGCGGAGCGGACCAGGTCAAACCGTGATCTTTGCTAAGGCGAGCTTGGTTTCCAAATGGTTTACGGCGGTGACCATAACTCATCAGGAGGCTGTCATCGCGAAGGCGGGTGAGAAAGGAAGGGAGTCCCCAAACTCCGATGGAATGGGGTTTGGACCAGGATTTTCCTCCGTCATCTGATTCGCTTTGGAGGGTTTCACGATTGTTTTCCTTGTTGTGGTTCCTGATATGCACAATGAGGCGACCGCTGGCTGTTTCGATGGCATGAAGTTCATGGTAGTCTTGATGACGATCTCCCTCGCGAGTTGGAATGGCAGAGAGCCATTGCCATGATTTTCCATCATCGTGTGATTCACAGACCCCGATTTCCTTCCCTTCACTCCAGAGCTTTTTACCGGCATAAAGAAGTCGGCCATCGGAAAGTTGGGTCGGGCCGTGGGGGCTGTTTACGATGGTAGGATAGCGCTCTGACCAAGTGATTCCGCCATCGGTGGACCGGATCATCCATTGTCCAAGTTCGGCTTTTCGTTGTGCCTCGGGGATTCGGTTGTGGGCGGCGAGCCAACGTTTTTTTCGGTTGTCTTTTGGAAGGTTTGGGACGTAGGCGAGAGATGTGAAAGTCGTGACAAGAAGGGAACCTTTCATTGTCTCCAGAACGCCGGTATCTCGGTCATCGATAGGGCCGTCAAGAATCGTGCGGGGATAGGTCCATGAATTTCCGTTGTCGTTGGATCGTTGGAAGTCGACTCGTCCGAAGGGACAGACGTGTTGCTCACGGCCGCCTGAGCAAACGACGAGAAGTTGTCCGTTTTTGCATCGGGTCAAGGTAGGCCAGCCATGGTAGCGATTTGGGAGTTGGCTGATAATGCCCGTATCGAGGATTTTGGCGGTGGGCGCGGCTTGGAGGTTCAGATTAAAACCCAGAGATCCTACGATTCCGGCAGAGGTGCCAGTTTTGAGGAAACTTCGGCGCGAGTGATTCATCAGAACAGAATGCCCCTAGCGGATATGGAAAGTCGAAGCAATTCGTGTTACTAAGCAATGAGATTGACCTGAGAAACTCTAGATCCATCATGGGGCCTCTATGAATTGTCAACGGTTTGGTTCGAAGAAAGAAATGGGTCTGGCGGCAGCTAGGGATGGCGCGGAGAAGATGAGGAAGGTTCAGGGGGAACGGGGTGAAGTAAATATTATTGTTGCGACCGGAGCTTCGCAGTTTGAAATGCTGGCGGCTCTGATTCAGCAAGAGGGAATTGACTGGACCCAAGTAACGATTTTCCACCTCGACGAATATGTGGGTCTTTCGATCGAGCATCCGGCGTCATTTCGGAAATACTTAAAAGAACGGTTTGAGGATCAATTGCCTTCATCGGTGAGAGCGTTTCACTACATTAATGCCGAGGATGATCCGATTGCGGAGTGTGATCGCGTAGGTGCTTTGATCGCGGAGACTCCGATTGATGTCGCTTTTGTGGGGATCGGGGAGAACGGGCACTTGGCCTTCAATGATCCTCCGGCAGATTTTGAAATAGAGAACCCGTATTTGGTGGTGAATTTAGATGAGGCCTGTCGCGAGCAACAATTTGGTGAGGGCTGGTTTGCGAGCTTAGAGGCGGTGCCTGAAAAGGCGATCTCGATGTCAATTCGACAGATCATGAAGAGTGGATCGATTATTTGCACAGTCCCCGATGAACGAAAGGCCGAAGCGGTCCGTAATTCAGTTGAAGGGGAGGTGTCTCCGGGGGTGCCTGCTTCGATCCTACAAGAGCATGGAGACTGTGAACTCTATATCGATGAGCCGGCAGCGAGCTTGTTGGGTAAAGGGGGGGCGGCATGAGTTCGATTGGAATCGGTTTGGTGGGCGCAGGTTGGATGGGTGCGACCTTATTGCGCCGTTTTTCTGAGCATGAGGGAGTTCAGGTAATTGGGGTTCATCAGCGGCGGCGAGAAAAGGCCCTTGAGGTTATGAACGAACTGGGCATTGGAGAAGGTCTCTACTGTGATGATTTCGAGAAAATGTTGAGCATGCCTGGTCTGGATGCGGTCATCATTTGTAGCACGAATGAGGCGCATGGACAGCAGGCCATCGCGGCAATGGAAGCGGGCAAGCATGTCTTTTGTGAGAAGCCTTGTGCGACTCGCTACGATGAATTTCTGCGTCAGATTGAGTTGGAGGAGGCAAATCCAGGACTAGTGACTTTCGTCGACTACCTCATGAATTTCGATGCTTTGGAGAATCGTATTAGGCGTATGACGTCCGAAGGTGTTTTTGGAACGATTACCCAGATTCAAGTGAATTATCGTCATCCGATCAATATTGCTGGGGACAAAAAATGGAAGCTCTCCGGTGAACGTATGGGAGATGCAATCGGGATGGGGATCATTCATTCGCTCTCCGTAATGCTTAATATTATGGCCGAGCAAGGAGCGAATCCAGTGAGGGTTTATGCCACGACCTCAATGGTTCATCGCCGCGACTTTGATATCCCTGGCCTCTGGAACTTACAGATTGAATTCAGTAATGGGGCAACGGGTTTTTGTTTTGGTAATGTTGATCAGGCAAATGGTTACGATGCCTACCATCATATTCACGGAACGGAGGGTGGCTTAATTTTTGATTCATTGCTGGATCGCCCGCAAAAGGTTCGCGTTTGGTCTGAAAAAACCACCGATGGAAAATGGATTTACCCTCTCGACGCGGAGCGTTGTAAAGCTGAGGGGGTAGAAGAACATCAATGGCCTGCTGAAACCACTACTCCGGATAGTGGCGATGTTATGGAACATCAAACGGGGGCTTGTGTTTCACATTTTTTGGAATGTATCCAGAAGGGCGAGCAATCGTATCTCAGCTTTACTAATTCATCTCCGGTTGCGGATTTGGGATGGGCGGCGCAAATTTCGGCAGCCGAAGGAATGCCAGTTGATTTACCTTTGGATGAAGAACGAGCTCGAGAATTTTTCAAGAAGGAAAATTAAAGATGGGGGCGTTCGACTTACAGGTGAATGGCTACGCAGGAGTCGATTTTAATGGCGATTTACTCAGTGGTGAAGATCTTGATCAGGTATGCGAGGCTTTGAAGAAGGATGGGGTCGGTGGGATTCTTGCAACCTTCATTACGGATGGTCTTGGTGTGATGTGTTCCCGGATGGAGCGCTTGGTTCAATTACGTAATCAGAATCGGGAATGGTCTAAGCTAATCTGTGGAATCCATATTGAGGGGCCATTTTTGAACGAAACCCAAGGATATATTGGAGCTCACCCAGTGGAGCATGCCAAGCGGTCGGACCTTGGGGAAATGAAGCGGCTTCTTGAAGCAGCAGGAGGATTAACTAGAATTGTGACACTTGCTCCAGAGCGGGATGAGGGATTTAAGGTGACGCGATTTTTGACGGAGCAGGGTATTTGTGTGGCTGCCGGCCATTGCGATCCAACAATAAAACAATTGCAGGGGTCGATTGAAGCCGGCTTGAAAATGTTCACCCATCTGGGGAACGGATGTCCGATGGAGTTGAATCGGCATGATAACGTCATCCAGCGTGTACTATCTCAACGAGATGATTTATGGATCAGCTTTATTCCAGATGGGGCGCACGTTCCATTTGTGACCTTAAAGAACTACCTCGATTTGGTTGGGACTGACCGTGTTGTAATGGTGACAGATGCCATTGCCGCTGCCGGGATGGGGATTGGTGATTATCATTTTCTGGGGAGAGATGTGAGAATTGGAGACGATTTGGTGGCGAGATCGCCAGATAAGAGCCACCTGATTGGTTCGACGATTACGATGCCAAGAGTGGCGGAGAATTTGGAAAGTGAGTTGGGGTTTTCAAAATTTGAAATCCAAAAAGTGATCGAAGAAAATCCGCGAAAATTAATTGGAGAAACGAGATGATTGGACGGCTGAATGAATTGATTGGAAAAATAGGACCTACGATTATTGTCGCAGCGGTGGTTTTGGGGCCAGGGAGTATCCTGACAAGCTCGCGAGTGGGTGCTGACTTTGGTTTCCCGGCGTGGTTCGTTTTGGTGCTATCGACATTTCTGATGATTGGAATGGTGACGCTCGCAGCCCGTCTCGGGGTGACTTATGAACGAAGTTTGTGTGAGGAATTGGCGGCACGATTGGGGCGTGGGGCTTCCTTGTTTGTGGGATTGATACTCTTTCTGGTTGTGGCCTTGTTTCAGTCGAGTAACAACTTGGCGATTATCGCAGGCCTTGAACCACTAGTGGAAGATATCGGCGATGGGCGCCCCTTGGCGGGGACCGTTGCGAGCCTTATGGTCCTCGTAATTATCAATTTCTTTGTAGCCTTTTGCCTCTTTCGTGTTCGGAGTTTGTATTCTCAGATCGAAAGATTGATGAAGATTCTCGTGCTGGTGATGATCTTTGCTTTTACCGGTAATCTCATCGTGGTGCTTTTTGGAGCGTTGGAGCCAGATGCGATTCAAAAAACGAGTAGCAGAAAGAGTGATCTTATTCCTCTGTTGGGAATGATTGGAACGACTTTCTCGATCGGAGGAGCCTTTTACCAAGGCTACCTTGTTCGTGAGAAGGGCTGGAAATTAGCTGATTGGAGAAAAGGGTTAAGGGATTCAATTTTTGGGATTTGTGTCCTGGGAATCGTGACCTCTTTTATTCTGATTACTTCAGTGCTCACCTTTCATGGTCGCGCCGATGTGGTTGATTTGAGGAGTGTCGGGGATGTCGCGAAGCAACTAGAGCCCTTATTTGGAAAGGGAGCGAAAGTGATTTTTAGTTTAGGGATTATGGCTGGAGCTTTTAGTTCTTTTTTGGTCAATGCGGTAATCGGAGGGACTATCCTTTCGGATAGTCTAGGGAAGGGATGGCGTCTTTCTGATACCATGCCGAGGGTGCTGACTTGCCTTGCTCTGCTGATCGGGATGGGGGTCGCTTCGTGGTCGCTCTCAGGTGGTTCAGGAACTGTGACCTTGATTACGATTGCGCAGGCTTTAACCGTTTTAGGGCTACCAATGTTGGCTGCTGCGTTAATTTACCTTGGGACTCGGAAGGAGCTGGCCGGAGAGAAGAAGGTGCCAAGATGGATCCTCGGGACGTGCTGGCTTGGTTTGGTGGTAGCCTGCATTCTAGCGGTCAAGACCGCGCTTCTGGTTTGGGATAAGGTCTCTGGCTGATGCTCGGTTTCTCCTTGTAACCCTAGTAGAAGAATGGGTCCTTTTTTGGAGGTTTTTCTTTCACCTTTGATGGGATGGTTTCACGGAGTTCCGGGACGTCACGATACATCAGAGTGAGCCGCACTTCGTTTTTAAAGACACGGTTGATCGTGATTTCACGAACGTCGACTTGATATTCCTGAGCGAGTTTTTCGCGGAGGTATGACTGATCGAGCATTAGTCCCTTATCAGAGATCTTGTAATCGACTTCGATTTTTTGGAACGAATCGCGCCAGACAGAGGGGCGATCGGCAAAGAGAGCTGTGAGGAGGATGATGGCGGCTGAAAAGCCATCCGCAACAGCTGGCATCATAGTGTTAACGAAGGTGAGTGAGATTGCTCCGAGAAGGTAGGCTATTTCCGCCTTATCAAAGGCCTCACTCCTAAGGCGGACGAGAGCTAGAAGTGCGAAGATTGTAAATCCAAAGCCAGCTGTCACCAGTGAGCTCGATAGAAAGATGGGGAAGAGGAAGAGATTGAACGCCAGCAATAGGAAGAGCATCTTATGGTCGTGATGCCTTCGATAATAAATGACGTATGCGAAGAGATAGATGGTGATGAGATTGAAGACGACCTTGTAAACAAGAGACCAACCTTGGCGGATGAGGGGGGTGTCTTGGGCGGCTTGATCCATCCAGAATTGAAAAAAGCCATTTTCTGAGGTGGGAACACCCGGAGTGATAATTTGACCCTTCTTATCAAACATAACGTCGATTTTTGAGGTGCCGCTGACAATTTCGATTTCGTAGAATATTCCTTGAGTAGCGCTATCGACTGCCTCGGCATCCCGAAAGTCTTCGCTGCTGTATTTTAGAAGGTATGCTGAACGAACATCTGGTGGTAGTTCGTTGAAATCGATATTGTTCTCGGTCTCCGACCAAATGCCTTCTTTGGTAAAGTCAGCTCGGTATTTAACTCCATTGATCTTATAGTTGGCCTCGTAAGAACCATTGGTATCGACCTCCCAGGTGGGTTCAGGAGCATTTGGGTATTTTTGACGAAATGCATCGTCGACAGTTTCCGGAACGACGAGATCTGCAAAGCTGGTAAAGCTTAGAATTGAAGCGAGCAAGAATTGGACGATGAGATTCTTCATTCGGGATCTTTAATCACGGTTTAAAGTGGGTGGGCAGTTTGCCATCTCCATGCCAGAGTGAGAAGGTTCTTTAGAGAAAATTTAGCTGAGTTAGATTTTCGCCTCAATCCTCACAGTTTTAGTGGTCATTGCTGGAATAGAGAGTAAATCATTCCCCGAGAGCCAAGAGTTCCGAGGGGCGGAGACTGTTGGACTAAACCGTTTGAGATCCCTTCTATTCTATGTGGATCTTACGCGAGTAAAGAGCTAGATTCTGCGTCTTCCTGAGTTTGGCGGTCCCAGATGTAACGACGGAAGAGAACTTTAACGGCAGCTGTGAGAGGGACCGCGAGGAGGGCACCGAGGAATCCGCCAAGAAGAAGTGACCAGAAGAGCATCGAGAAGATAACTGTCATGGGGTGGAGTCCAACCGAATCGCCTACAATTTTCGGTGCGGTGACGAGGGAGTTGATCTGCTGCACGATGATGAAGATGGCGAGAACTCCAATCACGTATCCCCACTCGGATAGACCGTATGGATGGTCAAAGCCTTTAAAGTAGGCGATGATGCATGCAGGAACGAGGCAGATAATGTTCCCAATGTAAGGTATGATGCCAAGGAATGCCATGAAGACTCCAATCAGCAAGCCGTAGGGCAGCTGGAAAATCGTTAGTGCAATTCCAACAAGAATCCCGTCGATAAAGGCCACAAGGACCTGTCCGCGGAAGAACGAAATGAGATAACCATTAATTTCGCGCAGTGTGTCGACGACTTCGTCTTTGAATTTGGAGGCTTTGAGAGGGATATAATTCGTCCACCCATTCTTGATGCTATCGCTCTCCTTGAGAAAGTAGTAGAGATAAATTGGGACCATCGCGAAGCCGAGAATAATCCCGAAGAATCCTAGAATTTTCCCAGTACTATTAGAGATCCAGCCGAGCGTTGATCGACCCAAGCCGGAGAGCCACTGCCCCCCTTGAGTCAGGTCAAAATTATAGAGCGAAACCAATTCTTCAGGGTGAGTGACTTCGTTGATTTTAGTATCGCTGGCCCAGTCGGATTCAATGAGATTCTCGATCTCAATAGGCGGAGATGATGGCGGGTTTTTGCCATCAGTGAACTCACCAGTGTTGAGATCCAAACGCCATTTTGTTTTATTTGGACCGACCACAGAACCACCGTTCTCGAGGTGTTTACGAGTGGCAGATACGTCCTTTCGGAATGAGGCCCGCATGATCCAGCCATAGAAATTGTTTTGTTTCGCGGTCTCTAAATCAACAGCTTTCATGTAGTAGCTTGAGGTGGTGGCGTCTTCCGCGATCATATCACGGAGTTGTTGAGAGAATTTGGCGCCCACGAAGTAAAAGAGAATTCCAAAAAAGATGAGAAAGCCTGAGAAGACGGTGACGATACCTTTGATCCGTGAGAGGCCCTTTTTTTGGAGTCGCTTGACGACAGGGTCGAGTAGGTAGGCAACAATTCCCGCTACGGCGAGGGGGACCAAAACTGGTTGAAGGTATCCGAGGATGTTACTTGTGAGCCATATGAGGCCGACGAGCAGCGCCGCCAAAACAAGGATAGCGAGGCCGGTGACTGCCTTCCAAAGCGTGCGCTTCTGAAATTCGCTGGGGAATGTATTATCATCCTTCACGAAGCATAAAATGCCCAAGTCCTACCGCTTGGGGAAGGGTAAACTTGTTGCAGTTTAGATGAGGTTTCTAGGTCTTAGAAATCTTATCGAGGACTCCATTCACAAAGGATGCAGATTCTGTGCCCGAAAACGAGCGGGCTAAATCGACAGCTTCGTTGATCGAAATCGCGGCATCAAGTTCCGGAAGCTTCATGATTTCCCAGCCTGCGAGACGGAGAATAGCGAGATCGACCTTTGAGATCCTCTCGATATCAAAATTGGCAGAGGCCGTATCAATGGCTTTATCGATGGTGGCTACCTCTGCTTCAACGTGATCTGCCAATTTGATGGCCTCCTTTTCTAGCTCCTTCATTTCGTTGCTGAGCCTGTGGAGATGATCGAGGTCCCGCTGTTCTGGATAGTTTTCTGGGAAGTGAACCATCCGAGCGCGAGCATCGTATTTATCTAGCTTTTCAAAAATATCCGTAAACTTTTCAAATTGCGCGGGAGGAAATCCTTCGATCCGCTGGAGAATTTCAACGCGGGTTTGGCAAAGTTCACCAACCTCTGGAAGAAGCTTTTGGAGCTCTTGTCTCCAGCCACCGGTATCGGCGTTAGTCAAGCGGCGAAGGTTGCCGCAGTCTTCGGCCCACAAGTGCTCTCGAGCGCTGACTGCTTTGAGGTCTCGAGCTAGTTTTTCGGTCGGGTCAGCTGCGAGAATGGGGGTGACGCATTCTATTAGAAGCCGTTGAAGTTTTTCAGTGAGAGCTTCCCGTCCTTGTTGTAAGTGAGATAGGACCTTTACGCGTGCTCGATCGAAGTCGAGTGCGGCCTTGTCGTTGACAAGGTCCCAGAATTCCGGCCCTCCCTGATTTTTGGGAGATGCAAAGCGGGCATAAAGGAGCTGAACGGCCGCTTGGCGGACGAGGCGACGGCTAGCCATTGCTTGGGTGCAGTCGGAGGGATTGGTTAGCGCGCCGGACTTCGCTCATAATGTCGATGATTTCGAGAGCGCTGCGTGCTGCTTCGCGACCCCGATTGAGTTTCTTCCCAATACAGCGAGCATAAGCCTGATTCTCATCTTCGACGAGAAGGACCTCGTGAATGATCGGGGTTGTTTTATCGAGCGCAAGTTTTTGCAGGGCGTCAGTGACTGCGGTGGCAACGAGATCGGCGTGGCCGGTGCCTCCGCGGATAATACAGCCAAGGGCAATTACACAATCTGGTTGCTCTTCCTCAATGAGTGCTTTGCAAACCACAGGAATTTCGAAAGCCCCAGGGACGCGCACCAGATCGACGCGGGCGTTAGTCGTATAGGAGTCGATTTCCTGAACAGCGTTTTCAACTAGGGCGTCGGTATATTCCTGATTGAATTTGGCTGCAACAATGGAGATGCGGACTTTGGTCCCGGCGCTTAACCGTGGTTTGGGAGGAATGATTGACGACATGTCTGTGCGAGGGGGTATAGGTTGGTAGACAGAATTGTCAATCAGAGGTGATGGCCCATGCGAGTTCGCTTCGTCTCAAGGTATTTTTCGTTATGAGGATTGGAGGGAAGACGGATAGGAACTTGTTCCACAATTTCTAGACCGTAGCCCTCAAGTCCAATGACTTTCTTCGGATTGTTGGTGAGGAGACGGATTTTCCGAATACCGAGGTCGTAGAGCATTTGAGCTCCCATACCATAGTCCCGTAGGTCGGAACCGTAACCGAGCTTTTCGTTGGCCTCGATTGTGTCGAATCCTTGTTCTTGGAGTTTGTAGGCGTGAATTTTGGCGCTGAGGCCTATTCCCCGGCCCTCTTGGCGAAGGTAGAGAAGGACACCTCCCTCTTTGGCAATATGACCGAGGGCAGTATGGAGTTGCCCCCCGCAGTCGCAACGACGAGAGCCGAAAACATCTCCGGTGAGACACTCGGAATGAACGCGCACGCTGATTGGCTTTTCGGGGTCAATTTCACCACGAACGAGAGCTAGGTGTTCTGACTCATCGGTATTAACTTGATAGAGGTAGCAATCGAAGTCGCCAAATTCAGTGGGCATGGAGATGATTTCCTCGCGCGTGATCAATCTTTCGGAGCGTCGCCGATATTCAATGAGTTGGGAGATTGTGCAGGATTTCAATCCGTGTTTTTGCTGATATTCCCCGAGGTCACCTACCCGCCCCATTGTGCCGTCTTCGTGCATGATTTCACAAATTACACCAGCCGGAGGTAGCTCGGCGAGGCGGGCTAGGTCAACAGCAGCTTCAGTGTGTCCAGCTCGGCGGAGGACTCCAGCTTCGATAGCTTCGAGCGGAAAAATATGGCCCGGCTGAACAAAAGCAGTGGCGTCGGTGTCTGGGTTGGCAAGAAGCTGGATAGTGTGGGCGCGATCAGCGGCGGAGATCCCGGTAGTGATGCCTTCAGCAGCATCAATGGAAATGGTGAAGGCTGTTTTGTGAGCTTCACGGTTTTTGGGGGTCATCGGAGAAAGATCGAGAGCCTTTGCCCGTTCCGGAGTTATTGGAGTGCAAATAAGCCCACGGCCATGATTCGCCATGAATGCGATCGATTCTGGAGTAATGAGAGAGGCCGCACCCACGAGATCCGCTTCGTTCTCTCGACCGGGATCATCAGCGACGATGACAAGCTTTCCTGCCTTAAGATCAGCGATGATCTCATCGACGGGTGAAAATTTCAATTCGCTCATGGTAGGTAATGATGACAGCAAAATGGTTTGGTGCAAGATCAGTGCAAGACATCCGCGAGGGGGTCGGGCTCGATGACGCCTAGGTCGACAAGGAAATGATCAGCTGATCGCAGTGTAATCTCGTAATTTTTCTCGTCGGAATTGAAATTAAAAAAGGTGTGCCCGGCATTTTCGAACTCCATGAGATCGCAGCGATTACGCTTTTTACGGTAGCGTTTGGCAAAGCGTGCCGACTGCTCGAAGGGAACCACTCGGTCAGCTTTGGCGTGGAAAATGAGACAGGGTGGCAAAGCTTTTTGGGGGAGGTGATAGGAGGGGCTGTAAAGTTTGCCGTCTTTCGGGGAGGCGAAGCGATCATTGCCAATTCCCTTTCGCGTTGTGTCGCTGATTGGTCCGAAGAGAATCATAGCACATGGCTTTGGCGACGGTCCAAGGGGGTCTTCCTGAGGATGAAGTGCCGCAGAGAGAACCGCATTTCCTCCGGCACTGGCACCAACCGCGACAATTTGATTGGCATCGATACCCATGTCGGCCGCATGCATTTTAAAAAATAAAAGGGCTTCTTTCGCATCGGAGATGGCGTCTTCGGGTGTGCCGTCAAAAAGCACTTTCGTTCGATACTCGACAGTCACCGCGACCATTCCGCGTAACGCGAAGTGATGGCAATGAGGAACGAATTGAGTGGGTGCAGAAATATCCCAGAGTCCTCCGTGAAAGAAAATGATGGCAGGGCAACGATCGCGTTGGTAATCGAAATTGTGAGGGAAGAAAAAGTGGGCATGCAAGTCACCGCTTGGGGTTTCCCGATAGATATAAGTGGTCGCGGAGGAGAGTAGCTCTTTGTTCCGGGCTTCACCGATCATGGGCGACTTGGGGAGATTTTTCATGGTTGTTTTGGCCGGTAACCAAAGTCACCGTAGAAAAGCTTTTCCAAATGTATGTGCAATTGTCCATAGTTTCTCTATGAAACCACTGATTTTGATACTCGGATTGCTAACTGTGGTTGCCCCGGCGCATGCTCAGGCGGTAAATGGCGCCCAAACTGCGGGGGAATTGCGGGATGTTTATAATAACTGGCGTGCCTCCATGGTGCGCAAAGATGCTGGCTTATGGAAGCGCTACACTTCGACGACGAAGCAGATTAAGGTGCGCAACCGGATCTGGAGCGAACGCCGTCCGTTTCCTCAGACGGTTTTCGCCTCGCCGATTGCGCCCCCGGACATTGGGAAGCTCCAAGCGATGAGAGTGCGGGCGCAAGGTCGCACCGCCAAGTCCACTTACTTTGGTAAGGTCGATTTTGGAATTGGAGGGGAACCCACCGACAATCTTTTTGTTATTTCGTATGTTCGCGAAGGAGACGGGTGGAAATACCATGGTGGCGAGTTTGTGAACCTGGGAGCGCTCCCGACAGTTCGGCAACAACTTGCGGCGGGTAATAAGGAGTTCCTTGATGGGGAAGATTTCTTTCCAAACGGAGTTCCAGAGGCTACGCCGTTTGCGATTCGAGGACCTGTCAAATATATCGCCAAGGCCTATGTCTTTTGTCCCGGCCGCGAGGTGAAACTTTTGATCAACAGGAAGTCGAGGCACATCTTCCAAAATACCAAGAGGGCGGATGTCGTTGTTGGTGGAGCGATTGATGGAATGAACGAGTTGCAGTTCTCCATTAAAGACCTTCCGGGCGGGAACGCGAAGGCTCCCATTTCAATTCGTGTTTATCTGATGTCGGAAGTAAATGGTGTGAAACCATTGAAGCCTCTTGAATATCAAATTAACGAGGAGCAAGCTGAAGGGGAAGAAAGACCAAAAGGGTCCGGCACTCTAAACTTTAATCTTAGCCCTGAAATGGTTAAGAAGCTCAAAGGCCGCTAGGTTGAAAAAAATATCGCTGTGGATTTGATAGGAATTATAATGGAGAACTGGCGTGCTGGGGTGGAGGTCCTAGTGCTCTGGATTCTAATCTATCAAACATACCGTGTTTTCCGGGCTACTCGCGGCGCGCGAATCCTGGTTGGTCTGACTGTGGTGATTATTTTGATGACGCTAGCTTCTCAGATCCTTGATCTAAAGGTGATCGAATGGATTATCAAAAGCGCTGCCGCAGTTTTGGCTTTTGCCCTTTTAATTATTTTTCAACCCGAACTTAGAAACGGCCTTGCTAGATTGGGAAGCACGAATCTGTTTTCGTTTTCGACGAGCCAGCAGAAAATCTTTTTGGATGCTCTCACCGAGGCCGTGATGAAGCTTTCCAAAAAGCGTTTTGGAGCTCTTTTTGCGATCGAGAGAGGGATTGAACTCAGCGAATATGAGAGAACGGGGGTTGTGATTGATAGTGCCATCTCAGTGGAGTTAGTGGCTACTGTTTTTCATCCTAAGACCGCACTGCACGACGGTGGAATGATTTTAAAGAAAGAAAGGATCGCTTCAGCAGCGTGTATCTTTCCGGTGAGTCAGAAGCAGCTTTCTGATCGTTCGCTAGGGCTTCGTCATCGTGCCGGATTTGGCATCACCGAAGAGACCGATGCGGTCGCGGTGATTGTGAGTGAAGAGACAGGCGCGATTTCGATTGTAGTGGAAGAAAAAATCTACCGAAACCTTTCCGAAGACGAATTCCGCGAAAAACTAGAAGAAATTTTTCTAATCCATGGAGAAGTACATAAAGAAATGGCTGCTGAGGAATTGGACGGTGAAGATCGCCGCTCTGACTCTGGCGATCGCGATCAGATATCTGATTGATCTCCACCTCCAGAGTAACATAGACGCCTTTAATAAAACCAGCACCGAGCAATCAGCCCGATGAAGCTGGATCAGTGGAGTGGGCTACTTGTGACAGGAACTGACACCGGAATTGGTAAGACTTGGGTGTCGGCTCTCATTATTGAAGAGTTGCGAAAGAAAGGAGTGGAGGCAGTTGGCTTGAAGCCGGTGCTGAGCGGGTCACGTGAGGACGCTGAGCGACTTTGGGAAGCGAGCGGGGGGACGCTGGATCTCGATGTTATTAATCCTTGGTGGTATCAAACACCGGCAGCCCCTCTCGTGGCTTCTAGGATCGAAGGTTCGCCTTTGGAAGTTGAGCCCATGGTGGAATACATTCACAAAATACAAGGCGCCCACGATTTCACTCTCGTTGAAGGGGTGGGTGGATGGGAGGTTCCGATGGGCGAAGGGTTCTCTTTTGAGGACTATGCAAGGGCTTTGGGCTTTCCTGTAATGGTGGTTGCCGCTAACTGGCTGGGAACGATCAATCACACTCTTTTGACGGTAAAGGCGATACAAGCCGCTGGCTTGGACTGCATTGGTGTTATTTTAAATCACCTTGAAGCTGAGCGCGATGTCGCGGCGACAACAAATCGGACGATACTAGAAGAATTGTGTCCGGTGCCTATTATTGGAGAGGTGCTGACCGATGCCGATTGGATTGACTGGATTGATTCATAAAGTGAGAAAAACTGAAAAAAGAAAGCTCACTCCAACTACTAAGGAAGAGCCTGTCTTGGCTTGATGCGAAGGATAGCTCAAAAAGGTCGCACTTCAGTCACTTCTTCGATGCGAAAGAAGACGCGGGTTCTACCGGAAATTTCAGGAAGGTCAGTCAGATCAAACTGAGTCGTGGTGGTCTCGCCGTCGTCGCCTACGACGCCATCATCAAGATCAAAGTCCCAATCTTTCAAATCAGGGGAGAAGCGGACTGCATAAAGCCGTCCAGGGCGAGAGTTCCACGTTAAGCTAAGCGTTGTGCCTTCAGCATTGGTCGCATAGTCAACTGCGGTGATCGTTAGTTCGGCCGACGGAGCCCCAACAGTCACCGTTCCTTCACCGATGATCCATGCTTCATTATTGTCATAAGTTCCGATAGGAACTTCGGAGTAAATTCCTGTTCCCTCTAAGTCGGTGAATAGGAAGCCTTCGCCAATCGCCTCGTTGACTCCGCGATCTAGACTTAGAACACCCTTGGCTCCAATAAAGACGGTCGTGGCATTATCGTCGATCGCACCTTCTCCAAAAGCAGCGTTCCCGGTGATCCGAAGCGACGCGATTCCTCCTCCTGCGCCGGCTCGTCCCTCAAGTGTCAACATTGAAGCTTGTCCAAACGCTCCTTCTTTATCCGCAACCCAGTAACTCGGCTGTGGCTCGTCAGCTTTGTTATTTTGATTAAAGAGACGGATTTTTCCAGTGATTGTGTTGGGAGTGTCCCCGGTAATGGTAATGAGCTCGTCCTCGTCTACACCGTCGGAGAAGCCACCACTTCGTGACAATAAAAGGCTCCCAGGGCCGCTGATTACGCCGCTGATGGTGATTGAGCGATCTCTTTCGGCTCGAATATGAAAGGGCTCGGGTGATTCAAGGCATTCCACTTCGCCGAAGGTGAACGCTCTCATTTTTAGAACAATATCTTGGTTGCCAGTTCCCGTTCCAATAACTTTCCCAACTGAAACGAGGGAGGCTGGAGAACTTTCCTCGGTGAGGCGAGTGGAGTTATTGGCCAAAGCGGAACGATTGATGATGGCTGTGTCTGCCCCATCGGGATAGCCGTTATTGCCATCGTCTTCTCCACTTACCAATTTCCAGTTTGCTGCCGTGCCCCATTGTTGTTGGAAGGTCTGTCCATCGTCGGTAGGCTTACCTACGCTTTCGCCTGCGTTGGCTATGTTAAATTCAAAAATTGCGGCTGGAGCATACTGAGAAAAGATACTGAGGGATGATAATGCGACGGCAAAGCTGATCCCGTTTTTTGGAAATTTAGTGGTCATGTTCTATGAGCTAGTTTGAAACCCGGGCATCTTGGTGATATCGAATCAGTTTTCTTTGGCAAGTCTGGTAATAAGATCAATTGGGACTGGGACCTAGAACTTTTAAAATTCACCCAAGATAGCTTCAAGGGCTGGTGAATTAGCCCTTGTGGGGGGAGTTACGATATTCCCTAGAGAACTTTCTCTTTAACCAAAATGCTTCTTGATGAAATCTTCAGCATTTTCGCGATGAGTTGCTCTTTTTTCATCAGGCATTTTATCGAGGAGGCGCACCATCATAGATAGGCGATACTGAGAGGCGAAAAATTCGCGGTGGTCTTCGATGAAGGTCCAGTAGAGACCATCCCATGTCCTACACCAATCTCCCTTGGGGAAGTCAGACATCTTTCGGATGTAGTTGGAGCCGGAGATATAGGGTTTGGTTGAAAAGATACCGCCGTCTGCGAATTGTGACATCCCGTAAACATTTGGAACCATGACCCAATCGTAGGCATCGATGAAGAGCTCCATGAACCATTTGTAAACAGCGTCCGGGTGGATCCGGCAAAGAAGCATGAAATTCCCAAGCACCATAAGGCGCTCAATGTGGTGGGTGTAGCCATCTTCGAGTAGGGTCTGGATCGTGTGGTCAATTGGTTCAATTCCGGTGGTGCCATCGTAAAAGGCAGGTGGCATTTCTCGGGTAAAATTCCAGAAGTTTTCTTTCCGTTCCATGACACCGTGATGGAGGTAAATGATGCGCATAAATTCCCGCCACCCGATGATTTGTCGGATGAACCCTTCAAGTGAATTCAAAGGGATTTCAGGGTTTTTTTCAGCAGCATCGAGGGCAGCATCGATGATTTCCTGAGGAGTGATAAGACCTATGTTAAGTGGCGGCGTGAGCACCGAGTGGAATATGACACGGACCCGTGTCGAAATTGCGTCCTCGTAGTCGCCGAAGAGCTCGAAGCGGTTCTCAAAAAATAAGGACATCGCTTGGAGTGCTTCTTGACGAGTAGAGGGGTAATTGAAATTTTCTCGTATTCCGGGGGCATCAGGAAATCGTTCCTCGGTCCACTTTTGAGCGGCAGATACCACCTGATCTAGTGGGGCTGAATAAGGTTCAGGAACGGGTTGTTTTTTGGGAAGTTTTTTGCGGTTTTCGGCATCAAAAGACCACTTGCCTCCAACGGGTTTCCCGTCCTTTTCAAGAAGTATATTCATGCGTTTTCGCTGGGCTTCGTAAAAGGTCTTCATGAAGGGCTTCTTCATGCCGCCCATGACATCTTCTATCCAATCATCGGGGGAGAGGAACATCGGAGAAGGGAGTTTTTCTAAGGTAAGGCCCCTTTTGTCAGCAAAGCGTTTTAGGCGCCGCTCAATTAGGAAGTCGACGGTGTCCACGTAAACTAGGGTTTCGGTTTCCCGTGGGGTATGTTCCTCGAGAAGAAGGTCGGTTCTGGTTTTCACCTCGGGAAGTTCAAGATAGGTGAGGTCCTCCTTGCCTTGAGCCCAGTGCCGCATGCTGGCGCGATGGAGGATAAGCTTTTTCGCGTGAAATTTAAGAGGTTGTTCCGAGTCGGTGCCGAAAAAAAGAGGATCTTCGATAAGCAGAATTGGTCGATCTTGTTCAAGAGCGGGATGGTCTTGGAAAAGTTGGTGGGGGAAAACAAGAGCGATTGATTGTGACATACGCGACCTTCGTGCAAGCGGGGTGATACGCAACCACCATCACGCCCTCCATCAGGCACACTTCACCATTTTAGATGGAGCTCATTCTAAATAAGTGTCCCTTTATGGTAGACTCACCAGACTTCGTTTGCGTTTGTTGAAACGGCAAAGATGGGTAAATCCGGCTTCTTTGATTAACCGAAGACCTTTGTCAAAATCACGGGCTACTTCAGACGGGTGGTGAGCGTCTGAAGAGAGTGTGATGGGCACCTTCGCCTCGGCAGCCAACAAAAGAAATTCCTCCGAAGGGTACTGCTCTGCGCAGGGTTTGTGGAACCCGGCGGTATTGAGTTCAATGGCAATTTTTTTATCGGAAAGGGCTTCGATCACCGGGTCGTAAAATCGGCGAAGATCTCCACCGGGCCGATAAGAGAATTTTTTAATGAGATCAGGGTGGCCGAGAAAGTCGAAGAGTCCAGAGCGAGCCATTTTGGTGTATTCGTCCCAGTAGCTTGTCCAGACCTCATCAACATCGGTTTCGGCCCAACGACCTAGCCATTTAGGATTATCAAAGTCCCACTTTGCTCCGAGGTAGTGGATGGATCCGATAAGGTAATCCCAATCGTATAGTGAGGCTAGGTGTTCGATCCAGTCTCCACAATTGGGGAGCCAGTCACATTCGAGTCCGGCACGAACGGGCAGTTTCTTTCGCGCATGCTTTTGGGCGCGGGCAATCCAGTCGAAGTATTGAGGAAGGTGTTCCTCTAACATGCGCCACTCATCAAAAGGCTCGGGAGCTTGCGGAGCATGATCGGAAATTCCGTATTCAGCGAGGTTTGCAGCGATAGCTTGGTCGATATAGTCTTCCGGATTGCCTTCGGCATGCTGGCAAAGAGGAGTATGAGTGTGGTAATCTGCGAGCATGGATGCTTTGGCGTTGTCGGTTGGGCTTTCTCTTACTAGGTTTCTTCCACGGGCGCAAAGCCTCACACGCCATGTCTCATTTTTCCGAGCCCAATTCGTTTACCAAACCTCTTTTTGACCAACTGAAACGTCATCCTAAGCGGATCGTTTTCCCGGAAGGTGAGGATGAAAGGGTGTTGCGCGTTGCCGCTCGCTTTGTGGAGTTGGGGCTGGGAGTTCCTATCTTGCTTGGTGATCGCGATAAGATTTCTGCGTTGGGAAAGAATCTTGGTGTTTCCATGGACTTTGTTCGGGTAATTGATCCTGTGAAGTCGTCAGATTTCCAACTTTTCAGTAACCGACTTGAAAGAATCGAGCGTTATCGTGGAATTGTTGGTGTTGATGCTGAGGGAGTTGTTGCTAAACCACATTATTTTGCGGCTATGATGGTTCAATATGGTCAAGCAGACGCCTGCCTCGGAGGAAATCTGACCGAGCCAGCTGGTGTTTTCCGGCCGCTTCTTCATTTAATAGCGCCTGATCCAAAGGTTTCCAAGGTTTTTGCGGTCACCGCGATGACTTCCGATAGCCTCGCAAATTTTGGGCGTGATGGCGTCTTGTTTCTTGCTGACACCGGTCTAATTCCCGATCCGGAAGTCGATGATCTTGCAAGTATTGCTGCAGAGACTGGGATGCTGGCATACCACCACATGGGTCGCAGAGTTCGGGTTGCGATGCTGAGCCACTCCAATCATGGGAGCTCACGCAGTGATTCCGCCCTTCGAATGGTCGCAGCTACCGCTTCTGCAAGAGAAAAGGTCTCGTTGGATGAATGTGTCATCGATGGCGAGATCCAGCTTGATGTGGCCCTCGATCCTGAAGTAGGGCCCCGCAAGCTGCCTGCGATCTCAAGAAGTGAACGTGCTGATGTCCTTGTGTTCCCTTCATTGGATGCTGCGCACATCAGTTCAAAAATTCTACGTCACCTCGGCGGAGCCAAATGCTATGGAAAATTGATCCGCGGTCTAACTCGTCCGGCGGCGCAAGTCCCGCGAACTGCTACTGAGGAGATGATTCTGGGAACGGCTGCTGCACTGGGTGTTGAAGCTATTCAATACCGGCTCCTCCATCCAAAAGGGTGAATTTTTAAGGGCTCGCCTTGCCTCTTGAGGAACCAGGCACCTGAAAATGCTAATTACGCTAAATTGGCTGGAGGATTAGACCTCATGAAATCTTTGAATGTCCTAACCCGGGGGCCACTTGAGTTGGCGACCGGCTAAGAGATGTAAGTGAAGGTGAGGAACTGCTTCTCCTCCATTTGAGCCGTTATTGATGATGACCCGGAATCCGTCTTCGGAGTATCCTTCCTGACGGGCAATCTCGCCAACTGTTATCATCAGGTGACCGAGGAGATCACGATCATCAGGTTTCGCAACACCAATCCGGGCAATGGGTTTTTTGGGGATTAGGAGAAGGTGAACGGGGGCTTGTGGAGAAATGTCGCGAAAGCAGAGGCAGAGATCGTCTTCATAAACGATTTCCGCAGGGATTTCCCGGGCGATGATTTTTTCAAAGAGAGTCGCTTCTTGGCTCATGAATCAAAGGTGAGATCGAGTTCCAGTTCGGGAGCGCTGTGACGGCGTTGGTAGCTTTCCACAAATAAGGTGATCTGGATTCTGAGTTGGGCTCGTGACCCAACGCTGGCATCCGGGCCGCGAAGTAAGGTCACGCTCTCGTCGATATTACAAAGGCGGATGGACTCAGCACCAGCATCTTGGAGGAGTCGGATCTCCTTACCGAGCGATTGAAAAAAGTCTGATTCGGATCCGCGGCCGGCCCTCCTTGCGGGGCCAATGAGTGAAACCGTGATTGGGGGGGCGAGAGCAGATAGGTGTTGTGCAATATCGTCGCAGCCAATCTTTCGCAACATAGCGCGCATTCGAGAGTAAAGATCCTCAATCGCGAAAACTCGGAGGGAGCAGCGTTTCTCAAGGTAGTGGAGGATTCCATCTCGAATGTCGGCAATAAACGGGCAATCTGTCCGATTTGAGGCTGCGGCAGCGCGACTCAATGCTTCTTCGATCCAATCTGTTTTATAGCCAACCACATGATGATGACCGATTTTCAAAGCTGGGAGGTTTCCTGAGAGGCAGATCATGATTACTTAGTTATTTGAAGAGTTTTCGTTGCATTGTGTCTTGGCGGGACCGGTTCTCGAGGGCCTGAATTTCGCGAATAAATTCACTCACGTTATCAAATTGTCGGTAAACTGATACGTAGCGAACGTAGGCAACTGGATCGATGTTGTGGAGTTTGTCCATGACCTTGGCCCCGATACTGGCGGACGGAACTTCGTTGTGATGATCTCTGTGCAGCTCGCTGAGGATTTCATCGACTGATCGACCAATAACATCCATCGAGACTTTGCGCTTCTCGCAGGCTTTGACGAGTCCACGGAAAAGCTTCTCCCGGTTAATAGCCTCGCGGGTCCCATCCCGCTTAATGACGCGGAGTTCGGTGCGCTCGACCTGCTCGTATGTTGTAAAGCGGGATCCGCAATTCAGGCACTCACGTCGCCGCCGGATCGAGGTCCCGTCCTTTGAGGAACGGGAGTCGATGACTTTGTCCTGATGGTTTCCGCACTGAATACAACGCATGGCAAATCGTTCCGCGCTTGGGAACTTGCAAAGATTTGGATGCGCTGGAAGGTCCGGGAAGAAAAAACCTAACTTGTGTTCTTCGGGCTACACACAAATGGGTTTTAGAAGGGTGAGACGACCAAAAAGACTAAAAAACTATTCAAATAGTTAGGCGTTGGGCGATTACTCTTTAAAAAATATCTTCAACAACACACAGTCGAGTAGTCTAGACAATAGAGGGTTAATTTTAAGATCAGTGAAGGAACTTTCAAAAATGATTCTAAAAATTCTTTTGAAAAACTCTTGTCCCGATTCGATTCTGATGGCAAAGACTGCCCGCACGCAGTGCCTCTCGGGGACAAGCGTCGCGGGTGTAGCTCAGTGGTAGAGCGCGACCTTGCCAAGGTCGATGTCGAGAGTTCGAATCTCTTCACCCGCTCCATTTTTCTCAAAGGCCTGGAAGGAATTCCAGGCCTTTGTTATTTGCAGCTTTCGCCGATCGTATGAAATGTTATCCCTCTGAAATGGCGAGATTGAAACTTGGGCTTTTGGGATTTTTAATTTGTAGTCTGGGATGCGCCGATGTGACTCCGGTTCCCGTAAAACAGGCAGTTGAGAGGATGAAAAAGTCATCTGAAATCATTGTAGTTGATATTCGAACTCCCGGGGAGTTTGCAAAGGGTCACATAAAAAAGGCCATCAATATCGATATGAACGACAAGGATTTTGCCAAGAAGTTGGCCAAGCTTGACCGGGAAAAGACATACTTGATGCACTGCCGCAGTGGTGGGCGAAGCACGGCTTCGCTTCCAGTTTGGAACCGGCTCGGATTCAAAAATGTCCTTCACCTTTCGGGCGGGACTCTTGGCTGGGTCAAGGCTGGACAACCTTTGGTGGTTTCTAAGAAAAAGTAAGCCCCAAATCTTTCCCTGTCGGGCGATGATACGATTGAAGTTAATGATGCGATGGCTGGGCCCTCTTCTGGGGATTCTGGGCGGATATTTAGCAAATTCTCTGGGGATGGCTTCTGATGCCTCGGTCGCATTAGGGATTACTATTTTGACCGCCCTTTGGTGGATGTTTGAAGCGATCCCGATTCCAATTGCTTCTTTGGCCCCTATTGCTCTTCTTCCGCTTTTTGGAATTCTTAACGCCAAAACGGCAGTTGCTCAGAGTTATGGGCACCCATTGATTTTGCTTTTGTTGGGAGGCTTTTTTCTTTCGAAAGGAGTGGAGCGGTGCGGCGTCCATCGACGCTTGGCAATCGGGATGGTACGGATGTGTAGTGCGAGGGGAGGAGACCAAGTCCGGCCTAGATTTCTTATACTAGGTTTCATGTTAGCCGCTGCGGTTTTGAGCATGTGGATTTCAAATACCGCTACCACTCTAATGCTCTTACCCATTGCTCTGGCTGTCCTAAGTGGGGATCAGCAATCGGAAGGAGTAAAGCGTTTGGCAGCGCCCTTGATGATGGCTATCGCTTATGCCGCAAGTGTGGGCGGATTGGGGTCGCCTATCGGAACCCCTCCTAATCTGGTGTTTATTGAGCAATATAAGGAGGCAACAGGATTAGAAATGACTTTTAGTCAATGGATGTCTTACGGAGTTCCTGTTGTCATAATTATGCTTCCTTTGATGTGGTTATGGTTGGGTCGAAAACAGAGTGGGGTAATTAGGCTCTCCCTTCCTGAAGTAGGGCCGTGGCGCCCTGCGGAGAGGCGAACCTTAATCGTCTTTGGACTGACTTCATTAGCGTGGATGATGCGGGTCGAACCCTTTGGGGGATGGAGCGAGTGGCTAGGCCTGCAAGGTGCTAACGACGCTTCGGTGGCCTTTGTCGGGGTGATAAGTTTATTTCTGATTCCTGATGGAAGTGGGCGGGACGGGCAAGAAGGTCGGCTGCTGGATTGGGAGAGTTGTAGGAATCTTCCTTGGGGCGTTCTGTTACTTTTTAGCGGCGGTATCTGTTTGGCGAAAGGGATAGATATTTCTGGGCTGAGTGGGGAAATAGCAGAGGTTCTCAACGGGGTAGGGACTCTTCCTGTTTTCGCGCTCGTTATTCTAGTTTGCCTTTTAATGACTTTTCTCACTGAGATTACCAGTAATACGGCGAGCACGATTTTGATCATGCCAATTCTGGCATCGGTTGCATCGTCGAATGAAATTGATCCATTGGTTGTGATGCTGCCGGCTGCGCTAAGTGCGAGTTGCGCATTCATGCTGCCGGTTGCAACTGCTCCGAATGCAGTGGTTTTTGGTTCTGGCCACTTGACGGTCCCACTCATGATAAGGGAAGGTCTCGTGTTGAATCTTATCGGAGTCGTTGTCATCTCAATTTACTGCATGGTAGCAGCCTAATGCCATCAGTGGTGAACAGTTTGTTGAGGTCGAGTTAACACGATAGCGGTTAACTTCTTCACCAAGATGAGGTTGTCTCAAATCGCCGGGCTCAAGGTTATAAAAGTTCGAATTTAAGCTGCTCAAATTTCAAGATCCTTAGAGTTTATTCACAAAATCACCGAAAGGCCTAATTATGGATTCAAAGATGTCGTTCCGGAGTCCACCATACTCCCGATGCCTGATTCCTTTGTCCACCTTCATTTGCATACTGAGTATTCTACTTTAGACGGAGCGTGCCGAACCAAGGATGTTGCAGAGCGTGCTAAAGAGCTAGGAATGCCGGCGGTTGCGATGACCGATCACGGCAACCTCTATGGGGCGATTAGTTTTTACAAGGCGTGTCACGCAGCTGGTGTGAAGCCCATTATGGGGTGTGAGATTTACTTGGCTCCTGAATCAATTGAAAAGAGGGAGGAGATTCCAGGGCGAAAGCGTGCTTGTCATATGACTTTATTGGCTGAGAACAATGTGGGGTGGGTGAACTTACAGAAGCTTGTCTCAAAGGGTCACCTTGAGGGAATGTGGTATGGAAAACCACGGGTGGATCGTGAGATTTTGCGCGAGCACTCGGAAGGGATCATCTGCTTGTCCGGGTGTATTTCGGGCCCGATTAACGAGTGGATTCTGCAAGACCAAGAGGATCATGCTTGGGAAACAGCGCAAGAGTTACTCGATATTTACGGGAAGGAAAACCTCTACCTTGAGATTCACAATCACGGAATGGAACAGCAGGCTAAGATCCGGGATAGCCTCGCAAATTTTGCCGAAAAAATGGATCTGAAGTTGGTCGCAGCTAATGATGTCCACTTTCTTCATAAAGAAGATCATGAGGCTCACGACGTAATGATCTGCATTGGGACGAGCCGATTGTTAATTGACGAAAATCGAATGCGTTACACTCCCGAGGTTTATTTTAAAACCGCCGAGGAGATGCGCGAGCTCTTTGTCGAATATCCGGGGGCTTGCGATGCCACTCTTGAAATTGCGGATCGTTGTAATGTCGAATTTATATTGGATCCCACGTCTTCCGAAAAATATCCGGAGTATCAGCCGGACGATGGCTCTACCCCTAATGATCATTTTCGAACGCTCTGTTTCGAAGGGCTAGAAACTCGTTATGGAAAAGAAAAGGCAAAGAACAAGGAGCTAGTCGATCGGCTCGAGTATGAAATAGAGATTATTATCCAGCTCAAGTTTGCTTCATATTTCTTGATCACAGCAGATTTCATTAATTGGGCAAAAAATCAGAATATCCCAGTGGGTCCGGGGCGGGGTTCGGCAGCGGGATCATTGGTGGCTTATACAATGGGAATCACTGATATTTGTCCGATGCGATTCGGTCTCCTCTTCGAGCGATTCCTAAATCCGGAGCGTGTTTCTCCTCCCGATGTGGATATTGATTTCTGCCAGACTCGGCGACCCGAGGTGATTGAATACGTCCGCCGGAAATATGGGGAGCGGAATGTTTCCCATATCATTACCTATGGAACGATGGGCGCTAAGTCTGTTATTCGTGATGTGGCACGGGTTATGGGAATCAGCTACGGTGAGGCGGATCAAATCGCGAAGATGATCGAGGCAAAGCCTGGGGTGAAGTTAGCTAAGGAGTTTGAGGAGAAGGCAGAGTTGCGGGAAAGAATTGAGAGCAGTGCAACCTATCAGGAGCTTTGGGAATATGCTCTTAAGTTGGAAGGAATGAGCCGAAATGTGGGGGTGCATGCCGCTGGAGTGGTGATTGGAGATCGTCCACTCGATGAACATGTGCCGCTCACCCGTGGTAACGAGGGAGAGGTCGTAACTCAGTATGATATGGGTGCCATCACCGATGTAGGACTACTGAAGATGGACTTCTTGGGGCTGAAGAACATGACTGTGATTCAAGAGGCAGTTGATCATATTCATAAGCACACTTCTGATTTTGATATCTACGAAATCTCACTAAAAGACGAACCAACTTTTGAAATGCTTAATGCTGGTGAGACGATGGGGGTTTTTCAACTTGAGAGTGGAGGAATGGTGGAGACTTGTCGAAAATACGGGATTAATCGGATTGAAGATATTATTGATCTTTTGGCGCTCTATCGTCCTGGTGCGATGCAGTACATCGATCAGATGATTGAGGTTAAAGAAGGTCGTAAGAACCCGGTTTATGAACATCCACTTCTTGAGGAAATTTGCGGAGATACCTATGGTGTTATGATCTATCAGGAGCAGGTCCAGAATGCAGCTAAGATGCTGGCAGGCTACACGTTGGGTGGTGCGGATATTTTGCGGCGGGCAATGGGTAAGAAAAAGCCCGAGGAAATGGCCAAGCAGCGTTTGATCTTTGTGGAAGGGGCCTTCAAAACGAATCAAATCGACGAACGGAATGCCAATTTGATTTTCGATAAGATCGCGGGCTTTGCGGGCTATGGATTTAATAAATCCCATTCGGCTTGTTATGGCTTCATTTCTTATTGGACTGGATTTTTAAAGGCGAATCATCCGATTGAGTTCATGTCGGCTCTTCTCTCAAATGAGATCACTAATACCGATAAGATTAGTGTTTTTGTGAATGAGTGCTTCCGAATGGGTTTCGAGATTCTTCCGCCTAACCTTAATAAGTCGATGTTGCGCTTCGCACCTGAGGAGATTCTTGGGGGAAAGAGAGGGATTCGTTATGGTCTTTCGGCGATTAAAAATGTTGGAACTGCCGCGATGGCAATGGCCATCAATGAGCGCGAAGAGAATGGTGAATATGAATCTCTAGATGATTTTTGCGATCGGCTTGATTCGAAAGTTATCAATAAGCGCATCCTTGAAAATCTCGTGAAAGCAGGGGCAATGGATTGGACTGGTGAAACTCGTGCGGGAATGGCCGAGAGGATTGAAAAAGTCGTGGCTAGTGCGAGCAGTGCACAGAAAGATAGGGCATCGGGACAGGGAGGCTTATTTGATGCCATGGAATTCGCGGCGCCGCCTCCGGTGACGGCCGATTCTCCGGCTCCCGAGGAATGGCCTAAGGATGAACGATTGGAGCATGAGAAGGAATTGTTAGGCTTTTATGTCACGGGTCACCCGCTCGATAAATTCCGTGGGGTAGTTGATTCGGAACGTTTTATTAAGCTAGGACTCCTTGATGAAGTTGATTTACGTGATAAGCGGGCACGTTTTCCTTTTGCGGGAATGATTAGAAGCATTGAACATAAGGTGACGAAGGCGGGGAAGCCGTTTGGGGTTGTTGTGGTGCAGGATTTTACGGGAGACCGGGAAATGGTTTGCTGGAGTGAGAGTTATCTTCCGGCCCGCGATGCCGGGTTGATGGAGGCCGGTCGGGTGATCCAGTTTAAGGCGCAGGTTACAGTTGATGATAGAACTGAGCAACGCCGTCTGACAGGCTCGCAAATTCGTGAGTTAAAAGAAAAACGTGTGAAAAGAAGTGGGATCGTGGAGCTGACCCTTTGGACCGGTCGGAGCACCCCTGACGATTTGCAAAAAATTAAGAATATTCTGGCGGAGTATCCGGGAAAGACTCCAGTTCTGATGCATATTCAAAGTGGGGCCGGGAAGCGTGTAACCATGGAATTACCCGAGAAGTATCACGCGACTTTTAACGTCGCTTTACAGCGAGAACTTTCGCCATGGATGGGTTGATTCTGAATTGCTTGAAACCTTTGAATATGAAGCCCCCTCTCATTGGTGACTTTATTAAGTCACGGGGAAGTAGGCCTCGTTAACGTTTTTAGGTTTTGGAAAAGCAATTAGACAACAGGGACAATGTCTCCCGACCCGAAAGGTAAGAGAGTGCTGTCGTGTCGTTCACTTAGTGGATCCGCTCGAGGAGCCATGGAAGAAGGTCACTGATAGCGACCCGTTCTTGTTTCATGGAGTCGCGGTGGCGGATGGTGACGGTATCTTTTAGATCCTCCTTGCCTTCCTCGAGGCCCATTGTCTCGAAGTCAATCGCGATGCAGAACGGTGTTCCAACTTCATCCTGACGACGGTAGCGCCGGCCAATCGCCGCGGTCTCGTCGTAGAACACATTCATGAAGGGCTGGAGGAGGTTTTTCACTTCTCTGGCCTTTTCAACGAGCTCAGGTTTGTTCTTCAAAAGCGGAAGGATCGCAGCTTTGATAGGAGCAATGGCAGGTTTGAAGCGCATTACGGTGCGGATGTCCTGCTTGCCCCCTTCTTTGGTGAGATCCTCCTCGTAGAAGGCTTCGCAAATCAGGGCTAGGATCGTGCGATCACAACCTGCTGATGGTTCGACGACGTGGGGAATGAAGCGCTCTTTGGTTTGCTCGTCGAAATATTCCAGAGGCTTCCCGGAGTGCTCCTTGTGCTTTCCGAGATCGTAATCACCACGATAGGCGACACCTTCAAGCTCCTGTTGTCCGAAGGGGAAGTCATACTCAATGTCGTAGGTCTTTTGTGAGTAATGCGCTCGCTCGCCGTCCGGAATGTCGAGGACGTGGAGTTTTTCTTTTTGAAGACCGATTTCGTCATAGAATGAGAGTCGTTTTGCAAGCCACTCATCGGTGAGGCGGAGACCATCTTCCGGCCGGCAGAAATACTCAATTTCCATTTGCTCGAATTCACGCGAGCGGAAGGTGAAGTTTCGGGGGTTGATTTCGTTGCGAAAGGCCTTTCCGATTTGAGCGATACCAAAGGGAAGTTTGACCCGGTTCGAGTCCATTACGTTTTTGTATTGTACGAAAATGGACTGCGCGGTCTCCGGGCGAAGGTAGGCCGTCGCGTTGGGATCATGATCATCCGCAGAAGCACCCATCTGGGTTTTGAACATAAGTTCGAAGTCCCGGGGCTCGGTGAGGAGCGAACCGTTTTCCGGATTGTAGTGTGTGACTTCTTTTTCCTCGGATGTGGATTCTCCGAGCAGGGTGAGTTTCTTGGCAGGGATTTGCTTATCCGTGAGGAACTGGGCGTAAAACTCCCTCGCGGTTTTCCGCGCTTTGTTTTCATCCTGGTTAGGTTGGTTCAGAAGGACGGAGTAGTCACGATCGACGGACCATTCGGACTCTTCATGAGATGCGCCGGTGAAGTGGTAAGCGATGCCAGATTGTGGTTCGATTTGGTCGGCGCGTAGACGTGCTTTCGTGAGAAGGCAATCACACATCGGATCAGAGAATCCACCAACGTGTCCTGAGGCAGTCAGGACGGCCTGATGAGTGAGAATGGATCCATCGAGTCCGAGGATGTCATCGCGTTCTTGAACGTTCTTTCTCCACCACAGATCTTTGAGGTTCCTTTTGACCTCAGCACCAAGTGAGCCGTAGTCCCAGCATCCGTTTAGTCCGCCGTAAATTTCGGCGGATTGGAAGATGAATCCTTTGCGTTTGCACAGGGAAACAATCTTTTCCATGCGGTCGGTGTCGGTCTGGTCTTTATTGGCCATAGTCTTAGGGCGAGAATTTTTCCCCGCGGGCCGCGAGGAAACAGGAGAAACGCCGCAGGGGAAAGTTTTTTTGAAAGGCCAACGAAAGGAATGTCCCCCTGAAGTGTCAGGAATTTATAACTCCGCGGGTTGCCTTTTTCGAAGACTCGGGAATAATAGGAATACTAAAGGAGGTTATCTCCGTAGACATTATGAAGGGAATTTTAATAGGAACTGGTGTTGTTGGGGTGTATCTTGCTCTGCAAATGTGGATTTTGCCTTCAATGGGCGTCCAGACTTGAGCGAGTAAGGGAATGTCCTCAGGTGGAGGATGAGGAAAATCTAACCCAACGCTCCCGGTCGGGGGCGAAGAGAAAGCTGATTCGGATCAGGAAAAAGAATAGTTCGAGATGGTTCTTCCATAGGTTCGTTTTCGCCCTGCATCGTCGAGCTACATGAGAATTGCGCTCTCGCCCATTTGAGCTCATCTGGTTCTTGTCCTCGCTCGGATCAAAGGCCGACATTGAGGTCGGGCCGATCTAGGTGGAGAGCATTTCTTGGGGGCCACCGTTAATTGTTGCCGCGGGATTAGTCTCCCCTTTTTGGATCCTGACTTTTATGTCAGTCGATGGAGGCTGCTCCCCGGAATTATGGCGATTTTATCTACTCTGCTTTTCTTTTCTATTTTCTCTTTTGGATTTCTCGAGCTGGCGGCGCTGTTCCTTTTCCGCAGTAGCACGTTTGCGCATCATCTCTTCTATCTCAGCATTTTCCCGCTCTGCGTGCTCGTCTCTCCGGTGCTCTCTCTCCTCCCGTTCTGCGTGCTCGTCTCTGCGGTGCTCTCTCTCCTCCCGTTCTGCGTGCTCGTCTCTGCGGCGCTCTCTCTCCTCCCGTTCTGCGTGCTCGTCTCTGTGGTGCTCTCGCTCCTCTTGTTCTGCGTGCTCGTTTCTCTGGTGCTCCCACTCTTTGTGTTCTCTGTGCAACTCTTCTCGTGCTTCTTGGAGCTTGGCAAGCTCATGTCTGGCTTGGTTGAGGATATCGCGCAATTCTCGGGTAATTTCGCCGTGAGTGCTTGGCCGGTTTTGCATTGGCGACCTGCTTGCATTGGCGGCTTCAATAATTCGACGAGCATCGTCACGATTAATTTTCTTTTGGGCGACCAGCTCACCAACGAGCCGGCCCAAAGCATCCGGCCGTCGTTGTCTAGATATTTGGGGCGAGATCCCTGGGCGCGCGCGATCTGATTGATTGCTATTTCCTTGAGATTTGGCTTCAAGCGACTTTTTAAGCTCAGCGTATTTTTGGTCAGCCTCTTTGCGGGTCATGTCGCCACGTTTTACGGCACCTTCGATGCGCTCTTTAACCCGATCCCAGTTAACTTGTTCAATTTTCGGCTGAGCTGCTTTTTTGGCGCCGGGTCGGCGATCCCTTTCCTGAGCAAAAAGTGATGAAACTAATAGGGTGGATAGAGCTAGAGTTGTCAAACGTCTCTTCATAGCTCGCTCATAACATTTGAGGAGCAAATGTCGAGTATGGGAAAGAGATGAGACTTCTAAAGATCAAGAGCGCTTGGAAGAGAGCTTTGTCGTTGTCAGACCTTAAGCACAAAAAACGCTCCGGTTTCCCAAAGCGTTCCTTTTGAAAGTGAGGTAAGTGACTTCAGCCCTCCTTGTTAATGGTCTTCATGCGAAGGAGACCAATACCGGTAAGACCTGCGATAAGAAGGAAGATAATCATCCCAGTTGTCGATACACCGAGACCGTTTGAAGGAATCTCGGGAATCGCAGGGGCGGGAGCGTCACTGATCACGGGAGTTCCATCTACGCCGATGGGCTTCGTGAACGGATCAATAAGATCTTTCACATTGAGCATCGGTGGGGGAACTTTGCTGAGGATGTCTTTGTTGTTGTCCTTATACTGGGCAACCATTTCCGGAGTGACTGCTGATGCGCTATTTCCGAAGGAATTACGAACATAGGTCAGCACCGCGGCAATGTTTTCGTCCGGCTGTCCTGCCCCCATTGCTACCATGGGTGCCGCGAACTGGTAGTCTACGTCATTCACGGTAATTGCTCCCTGAAGCCCACGAAGCTGAATTCCGATCAGGTTTTCTACAGGGCCCGCGACCCATTCAGATTTTGCAAGAGGAGGGCCAACATTGGGCATTCCTTGACCAGTCGGCCCGTGGCAACCAAGGCACAGGTTGTATTGTGCTTTACCAAGTTCCATCACGGCAGGGTCGATTTCGTTATTTTCGCTCACAGTTTGATCAGTTTGGGTTTTGAGACGGGCGGGAGCCTCGGTCCTTTTGGTCTCTTCGTCCATCTTTTTGGAGTCGGCAAGTGAAAGTTCCTTGGCTTCATAAGGTGGCGGCTTTTGAGAGTTGGGCTTGGTCAGGGTTAAAAGCCAGGCGATTAGGTCACGGGTCTCATACGGGTTGAGGATCTGCCCCATGGCAGGCATGGCAGAAACGGGTCGTGGCTTCTCAGCAAGATCTGATAACTTGATCCGCCAGATCGCAGATTCACTTTCTTTCAGATCAAGGTATTCGTCAGTGCGAGCCGCAATCGTCCCGCTCTTACTAGTTCCATTTTTGAGTTTCACCTCGGCGACCCCAAAGCCGTCAGCAATTTCGGCGTGAGGAAGAATGAGAGATTCAAGAAGGCCGTTGGCGTCGTGTCTCAGGGCTGCTCCCATCAGGTTTGGACCGGCTTCTCCTCCTTCCGAGTGGCCGGGTTCGTGCCGGTGACAACGCATGCACTGGGCGGCGGCATGTGTTTGGAAGACTTTGAAGCCGCGGCTGGCATTGCCACCGGCGAGCGAAGTCTGCCAGATAGCGAGGGGATCGTCTTCAGGTAATGATGTCCTATAGTCGTTCAGAGCTGATTTGATGGACTGCTCTTCTCGCTTCTCAGCAGCTATCAAGAGGTCGAGTCCAGTGGAGCGATTACCCTTCCCATCCCTAAGATCGAGAAGGCCTTCTCGAATTAAGGGGACGGCATGCTCGGATGGTAATCCACCGATAATCCCCCAAGCCATTTGGCGCAGGGAGATGCTGTCCGACTTGAGGGCCCCTTTGAGTGCCGCAACGGTAGAAGTTGGATTTCGTTCGGACCCAAGTTGAAGGGCCCTGGCGGCAAGTTCTTCATTTTTAGAACGAGCAGCTTCATTGAGGATTTCGTCGGCATTTTCTGGGTTACTCTTGAGGAAAAGATCAAGGGCACCGGCACGAGTTTTTCCATCGGTCTGGTCATCGCGTATGATGCGAGTGAGACTTCCAGAGTCGAGTCCTTCGTGCTGAATACCATACTTGAGAGCCAACTTCATGGCGTCACCGAAGATGTCTTGGCCACCATCCAAGAGGATGCTGATATGCTTACCAAGGACCTTTTCCATTATGGCAGGATCGCGCGGAGAGAGGGGTGAGTGATATCCGAGGGATTGGTCAACAACAGGTGGGTTTTCCCAGATCGAAAGAAGTCGCATCGCCTCTTTCCGCTCTTCAATTGGAAAGAGTGGGTTTACCGCGGCTTTGATGACCCTGAGCAGGTTCTGCTCGTTTGGGATTCGGTAAGCGGTGTGAATGAGTCTGCGCAAAATCATACGGCTGACTGGTCGCTGAGGGGCGCCGATTGATTGGTCATCAAGGAGTGCGGCAAGAACGGGGCGAGCCATCTCAATTTGGGTGTCGTGGATGGCGCGAATTACGTCGTTTGACACCTTAAGACTAGTGTCACCGAGGAAAGAGATCACCTTTGGGCTACCCATCCTTCTTAAAGAAATGACGGCAGCATGTCTCACTGCTTCGGATTCATGGCGAATGAGGTCTGCGATTTCTTGCTCAGTCGCAATTCCGACGAGTGCCATGACTCCGGCGTGGCGCAAGACAGGATCGTTATTACCATTAAACTTGATCATTTCCAGTATGCTTGGAAGAGCGGTGGAATCTCCAGTGCGACCGACCGCAATCGCGGCGAGTGCACGAACTCGTGGGGAACCATCCGTCAGGACTGGAATCAGAATGTCTGCGGTCTTTAAGGGAGCTTCGCCGAGTGCTTGTGTGACTTGTGCTCTTATGCGGGGATCGTCGCTAGGGAGTTGCCGAACGAGGATATTGGCAGCCATCGTATTCCCTTTGCGAGCCATGATTCCAAGCCCCCAGATCCCGTGAAGACGTTCAAGATAGTTAATCTTTTGATTAGAAGCAGCAGTAAGAATTGGTAGTCCTTCTGGGAGGGAGGCAAGCTGAAGCTGGGCGCGAAGTCGGATCCGTTGGTCGGCGTGCGAGAGAAGCCCGCTTAAGCTCCGTGGAGTAGCGTTCGCGAAGTCAAATTTGGCGAGGAATTCAGCAGCGGTTTTTCCGGGGTTTTGTTCCTCAAGTGTATAAACTCGTCCGGCGTTGTGGGATTGCCATCCGCTGACGAAATCCGAGACATAGAGTTTGCCATCGTAGCCCCACTCGATGTCGGTTGCAGCAACTCCCCAGTTGAACTTTCCTGAATTATCTACTGCAAACCCGGCACCATCATCCTTGATGCTGAATTTCCAGATTCCGGAGGCCGCGGCGCCACCCCGATAGTCGCAGATTAGGAATTGATCCTTGCAGCCGAGGCTGAATCCTGTCCCAGGATAATAAGCGAGGCCGGACGGACCGGAGGTCAGATTGAGCATGGGGGGAACGATGTGTCCAGGTTGGCTGTCGTTCTTTGGCTCCCACATTTTTTCCTGCATCCACTGGTTGATAGGTCGGTTGGGGATTCCGGCTGTTTTGTGGAAAGAGTGGAGGACTTGGTGGCCCATACGCCATCCAGAGTCGGCTCCTTCGAGCATAAAGACGACGCGAGCACGGTCACCTTGATCTGAATTATTGTCCACCGTGATGCCCGTGCCAAACTGGTCGAAAGCAATCTCCTTTGGGTTACGCAGGCCGGTGTGGACGACTTCCATATTTGAACCATCTGGCTCGAAGCGCAATATGGCACCTTGGTTTGGATATTTGTATTCGCGCCCTTCCTTAGTGGTGAATGAAAATCCTCGATCCCCGATGGTGGTATAAAGACGGCCGTCGGGACCAAGGGCGAAGCCATTTAAGTCATGACCTGAGAAGGAGACACGAACTCCAAAACCATCTTGGAGGACACGGCGCTTGTCAGATTTCAAATCGCCATCTTCATCTTCAATCATCCAAATATTGGGGATACAGGCGAAGTAAATTTTCCCCTCGAAAGCCATGATTCCTGCAGCAGTTCCATCGAGAAGATCGTTGAATTTCTCGGCGAAAATTTCAGACTTATCAGCGACGCCGTCACCATCGGTGTCGATGAGAACACGAATCTTTTCCGAAACTGTTGTGAGTTTCTCGAGCGGTAGTTTCTCCTGCCACTTTTCGTGCATCGCGATTCGGTCGTCAGTGGTCTGCGCTGAAATATCATCCATGAGCCAGTAAAGATGACTCCGATTATCTTCAACACCGAAACGGAAGCGGTGTGTTTCAGCCAGAAAAACGCGACCTTTTTCGTCAACAGTTAGGGCCGTAGGAGAGAAGACGCCAAGGGTTTTATTTGTAGCAAAGAGTTTAGCAACTGCGCCTTCTGGAATGGTCAAGCCGGGAAGAATGCCAGAAGCGATCAGCCCATCTTTGTTTGCCTTTGATTCGCGATATTTAGGCTTCGGAAAAAACGGCTTTTGGTTGTCTGAAAATACGAAGTGGTCGGCATTGATGATACCCCAACCACCGGGTTCGGTATCAATGATGCGGATTCTAGCTTGCTTGCCTTGATGATCTCTAAGGGACCAAACTACTTTTTTCATTTTGAGGTCGTTCTGTCCGGTTGCCTCGAAAGCGATCTTATCCCCGATGAGAAGTTGAACTGCCGTCCTGCCCTTATGGCCTCCACCGGCGATCATGAAGCCAAGGAAGGGTTGAGAGATTTTAAAATCGGGGGAGGTCAGGGAACCGGTGGGCTTGTCACCGCCGTGACCCGAGCTGACGAAGTATTGGCCAGAATAGCCGGTAATTTTACCGTTAACTCCCTCCGGGGTGACTGCGGTGGGGGCTTTGCCGAATGCATCGCCTTCAACGAGCCATTCGCCAAATCCGTCAGATTCAAAGGTGTCGAAGATTAAATCGGTTGCAGTGGCAGGAAGTGCCAGAAATACGAGAAGGAGTAAATTTCGCATAGGAAGTGGGGTCGTGGACTCAAAATGATGGCGCGGAGTTTGGAATACGCAAGAATTGCGTGCAGGTTTTCAAACTCAAAGGTCCCAATTTACTAGCCGTTGGCTCCACAAATAATTTTGAAATTTGGAGGCAATTTCAGAGTGATTTGGTCGGGATCTTCCGGTGGCGAAAATGCTGAGGAGTTTGAAGGATGGGCGCACTCCGAGAGCTCAGCTGCTAGGTTGGACCTTCAATTGAAGTTATGGTCGAGGAAAGGTTTGTGAGAACCATCCCCATTTAGGCTAAGCTTTTTTGGCCTGAAGTTATCTCAAAATCTAATTTTGATGCTGAGTGGTCGCAATGGTTTAAATTGGGGCTTTTTGTGGGGGGACGGAGAAGGGAGGGTGATCCTGAATGGGTGAACAAGAACCTTCTTTTCTCGTCGCAGGAGAATAAGGGTGGGCTGCAAAGAATAAGGATCTTTTAGATTAAAGTGCCTTAATAATAGCGTTACCCATCTCAATGGTGTTCACCCTGGTTTCACCATTTTTTTCGGTAAAAAGATCACCAGTGCGAAGACCTAAATCGATGGCGTTTTGCGCAGCGGTATCGATGGCATCGGCTGCAATAGTTTCGCCAAGCGAGTAGCGAAGCATCATCGAAACCGAGAGAATTTGTGCGATGGGATTGGCGATTCCCTGGCCGGCGATATCTGGTGCGGAGCCACCTGATGGTTCATACATTCCGAAGTAAAGCCCGTTGTCCTTTGCTTCCCCTAGGGATGCTGAAGGGAGCATACCGAGGGATCCGGAAATCATGGCCATCTCGTCGGAGAGGATGTCGCCGAAGAGATTCTCGGTAACGAGAACGTCGAAGGAATCGGGGCGTTTCACCATTTGCATTGCGGCATTATCAACATAGAGATGGTCCATGGTGACTTCGGGATAGTGCGCAGCAACTTCGTTTGCGGTCTCCCGCCAGAGAACGGAAGTCGCGAGGACGTTGGCCTTGTCGACCGAAGTGAGTCGTTTGTCGCGCCCCATGGCTGCCTTGAAAGCGACGTGCAGGATGTTCTCGATTTCTGATTTTTTGTATACCATGGTGTCAAAGGCCACAGGATCGCCATTACGGTCTTCGCGCCCCTTGGGTTCGCCAAAATAAATGCCACCGGTGAGTTCGCGAACGCAGAGGACGTCGAAGCCATTTGGGATGAGTTCGTTCTTTACGGGCGAGGCGTGGGTCAGGGCGGGGAGGCATGAGCCGGGGCGGAGATTGGCGAAGAGGCCAAAGTGTTTGCGCAGGGGGAGGAG
>ENA-ORDA01000218-ORDA01000218.1-marine-metagenome-genome-assembly--contig:-NODE-218-length-60314-cov-4.102794_pt1 | contig 60314 bp, 100 predicted proteins | sample MGYA00237778_ERZ508506 | MGnify/ENA primary metagenome ERZ508506 (study PRJEB26177, sample SAMN06267891) | marine metagenome | isolation source: Monterey Bay, California, USA | place: Pacific...
ATTGACGAAAGAAATATAAACATTACCGAAATCCGGATTATCGTTATCTTCGCCGCCCCAGCATTCTACTGATGAAATCAATGCTGGGTATTCTCTTTTAATCAGAGAAGCATAGTCCGAAGAAGTGACCATTCTGTTTTGAGTTGAATATTGAAAAGGTGCGTTTTTTCTAATTGATTCGATTGATTCTTTATCTTTGCCGCCATATGATGCATTACTTGTAGCGACTAATGTTGATGCGAAAGAACCCGATGGATACTCAACTGGGGATACTGGCGTATCGGAAATAAACACGTTCGCACCATTGGCATCACTTCCAGCAACGGCAAAATACTCGACTACAACTTTATTTCCGGCGGATGGAACATCGCCCAACGTTGCGCCGTTTCCGAAAGATAGTTCGAAGTGCCCGTTGGGCGCTTCTTTAAGAATATAGATTCTCGACTCAGAGTTCAAATTAGAAGATAATTTGATATTAGTGTATCGAACGAAGTTATTAGATGTCGGAGAATCAAAAACTTTTATACTGACGCTATCCATATCAACGTTTTCATCGGGGATAACATAAACGCTATTCGTTTCGCCGAAACCAACATTAAAGGTTTTGGTTTTTAATTCGCCTTCGTGAAAAGTTAGATTTTCCCAAGTGTAATTGCCAGAAACCGAAGTATTAGAAACTGCGTCTGACCTTGTTCTAAATGTATAGATCTTTTCTTCGAGAGTGGCGGTGATGGAAAATCCCGCAGGTAAGGTATACGTCGAAGGCGCGCCGATCCTGCTATCGTTGATAGATATATTCGCATTAAATTTTGCGGACGATTTAGTTCCAGGAATATACCCAACATTCGTCGCAAGTCCAACTAGAGAAGAACGTAATTGAGCAGTCGAAATGTATGATTCGTTGAGCGCGAAATTTGCAGTTAATGCATTGAAGTGTGTATTATATGCGAGAACATCTAATAGGTTTGACAATCCCGATGCTTCGAAATTATAATCCGCAAATTCTTCTTTATTGAGAAACTGCTTTAGATTGTTTTTAATTGATGTAAAATCTAAACCAGTAGTATTAATCGTTGTCGCCATTATTATCTTAACCTCGATACTGTCGTTTCAAATGTCACGGACTCTGACATTCCCAAAATAGAAAATTGAATTGAAACCGAAATTGCATTTAACTCGGGTCGAGCGTTGACTTCTATATCTAGAACCTTCGCGCGCGGTTCGTGCTTCTCAATTGCTCTTATAATGTTTTGCTTTATTTCGGACTCTGCGGTCTCTCCGCCCGATAACTCAAAAAGGAAATCGTTCAGGTTCGCTCCGAAAGAAGCATTGAACGGGCGCTCTAAGTTATTAGTTAGAAGTAAATTTTTGATCGCTTGTTTGACTGCCGCAGCATCTTTCTTCTTATATATGTCCCCAGTGTTCGTATTTTTAGCGAACGTGAGGTCAATATCTTTATAGGTGCGAGTTATTGACGTCTGCAAACTGACTGTCTGTAGGTCTTTATCTTCGTTCGCTAATATTTTTATTGTTGGCATAATTCAAAGAACAATTGATTTAAAGTTATTTATACTGCTATGCAGGAAGAATTTCAATCAATTCGTTTTTTGATTGTAGTTTTCCATTATAGGTTGTTTCTATTTTCTGTTTAAAGGAAATGTCGAATGATGCTGGAACTGATGGCATTGCAAGAACAACCTGGCATGAAAGTTTATTGCTAGGATCGAACGTATCATAGTCCAAAACCAGTTTATCAAATTTAAGATAATCTTTCCAATAAACCGCAAGGTCGAACGATTTACGCAAGTCGATCGCGCCTTTCTTGTTAATCAACTGATAGACTACTGCTCTTCCGGTTTTCTTTAAATCGTTAATCGAATTCGGAGTGACAGTTTCTTTTAGCGTTGGTCGGTAAACTCCCTCGGCAACAATTAGACGATGGGAACTGAAATTATTGTTCTTATTGACCATTAACATCGCTTCAGCATGCAGATATAGTTGTCGTGCTACTTGGGCGCGGTCCACTTCTATCTGTTCAAATTGCGTACGAGTTCCGGCACTTCCCAAGAATTTAGCGCAAGTGATGCCTGGACCGAGTTTAGTCGACGACGAAATTGCGCTTTGGTGATTCGGATTATACTTCGGATCAACTAGATAAATCATTATATCTTAAACCTCTTGCTCTTCTTATCTAATGGATTGTTCCCAATAATTTGCTGCCCGATCTTGCTGTTGCCGGATTGTCCTTCAACTCTGCCGATGTTCTTTGGCGCAGTGTTGCTGAATTGAGAAGAGAGTTTACCTTCCGACACAAGATTAGATGTGAACTTAGAATTCTTTAAGTTCGCAGGATCTCTGAGTTTAGATCTTATCTCGTGAATCGTCGGATCGCGATCGAACAAATCTTGATAATCGTCAGTCTTTAGAATTTTAGATATTAATGAATTAGGATCATCGATTGTCGTATCTATTTGTACATTCCTAATCGCATAATTGCTAATAGAAAGGTGAGGCATTACCAACGCAGCGCTGGGCATCGGGGCAGTGGTCGGGATTGTAGCGAACGGCATCACGGTCGGATAAGATCCTGGAGACCCAGATGGACCGTCTGGAGCGCTTTTTGCAGCATCTGCTTGTTTTGCCCAACCCGCTTTGTTAGCAAAATCACTAGTGATCGCTTCTTGCGCTTTCCCGATCAAAGTACCATAGAACGTTGTGCCTCCTGCTCCAGACCCCCCAGGAGGTCCAGCAAACGCTTTACCGAAATGGTCGACTAATTGTCCGCCGATAGTTCCTTTAGCGCCCATGACGCTAATATTCATTCCAGAAATATTTGTAGTTTGCGAAGATGCCGCCCACTCGAGCGCTGCCGTAGTAACCAACGAACCGCCTGATGTAAACTCAACGTTGCCTTCGACAAAATTCTTTTGATCGCCTTTGACCAACAGGTTGTTCTCGCCTAGTATAGTATCGGTATTGGTTCCGACTACTTGACTGCCGCGCGATCCTTTAATAACATAATTCTGATTCCCATCAACATTTTTTATATGGTTGTGGTTAATGGTTTCGGTTTTATTACCTGCAGTCGTAACATTAATATTACCACCGACTTCTAGGTTATAATCTCCAGTGACCTTCACTGTCAAATTACCTTTATAGATTAAGTTTCCCTCGCCCTCAACAATAACAGTATGATCGTCGCCGGTCACTTCAACCTTCTTATCGACCGACGAAAACAAAACACTGCCGTCAGCGCGAAGTTCAATACCCGATCCGGACTTGTGTTTAATTAACACTCGCTCGCCGCCAGGAGTATCGTCTACCAACCACACATGACCTGCTGGTGTTTCAGAAACTTGACTGTGGGGGTACTGGGACGGGTTCTGTTCAGTTGTGATTGTTTCTACTGCAGTATCGCCCCCGAAAGATTTCAGGTTATGTACGGTTTCGCCTTTAGCAGATTTGTTGATCGAGTTCCCGAAGAAATATCCTTGACGAGGATACTCACCAGACGCATCAATAAATCCATCAGCGGCGATACCTTCACTGTTCTCTCTCGCTTCGCCGATCGTTGCGAGGCGGTTCTTTAAATTATCTGTTTCGGTTGTCATAATTTGGTCGAATTAATTTCCGCTGGAGTGAAAGGTTTTTGAGATGTAGTGTTTTTAAACAACGATGGTTTGCCGAACATGTCGAGGCAATAATCCCTGACGTCAAATCCAGGATCTAATTCATTATCATCGATATCATTATGCCCGATAACTTGACCCCCAGGATATGCCGAGTAGAACGCTCTGCAAAACGTTTCAAACGAATTCATTTGAACCCTCGTTAACGAAGAAGATGATAAGAATGCTTGCGGGTTATCAGTTCCAGAAGCGCAATTAAACCCACCAACGAAAGCAATTCCAATACTATATGTATCGTGGTCATTGACTGCCGCATGTTGCCCGACGACATTGAGGTTCCTTCCACGTTGTATAGAACCGTCTCTTCGAATGATATAGTGATAACCTATCTCGCTCTGTCCGAGTGCAATCTGTTGTTCGTTAATTTCCGAAGATCCAATATCTTTGTTGGTAAACGTTTCCGTCCAATGGACAACGACCTCAGTTATGTCTCGCGTCACTTGCCTCAGATCTGCTTCTAATTCTTCAACAGTTGTGATGTATGTGTAGACTTTCTTGTTGTTTTCGTCGAAAATATCTCTACCAATTTCTAATGGATCTATGAAGACGGACTGCGAAGCATCCACGATGGTTGATCCTGCGATCGTAGTATTCAGTCTCTCGAGAATTGATTTGATTGCTTGCGGAGAACTACCAGACTTCTTAGATACGATTTCAACTGCAGCGTCTAATGACCCCTGATCGTCTTGCGCTAATGTAATTGCGTCATTAATATCAGAGTCTGATAATCCTGGGGCGATTTGTTTAATTTGGTTTGTTGCGTCTTTCGAGAGGTTTTCGCCAAACCCCTGTAGCAATCCGGATTTTGAATTGGAAATACTTGCGTCAACGCCCTTAGTGTAGTTGTCGGTTTTGATAGAAAGTTCGTTAATGTTTTGCGGTAGGTTTTCCACAGAATTGTTTACAATATCTCCCGATTTACCAGTTATGCCCGCGAGAGTTGTTTCGAGTTTAGTTTGGTCTACTTCGACGCCTTTTGTTATTGAAGACTGGACGGAGGTTACTGAGTTGGATACATCCGTAACCATATCGTCGATGTTTGCAGAAATATTATTCGCCCCTGCGGGTAGCGCGGGTAGCGCAGCAAATGAAGAAGAAACATCTGTCATCGCCGTGTTTGCGGTTTCTGCTAATTGGTTGACCACATCAACGCTGGCGAAACTGCCGACCTTGCCGGCAAGTCCAGTTAATGTGCTTTTCACACCTGCTGGACTAGCGTTGGCAACTACATTCTGTACGAACCCAGACTTGACTCCTAACCCAGTGATTAAACTCAATGCCGCAGCGAGAGTGCTATTAGTATCCGCAATCAAAGTTTCGCTGATGATTCTCACATGCCCGTCAGAGTCTGGGGCAGACCATTCGACAGAAACTTTACTACCGAAAGAACCTGTAAAAGATTCAATTGTTTCGTCAATAGAATTTTTTAGACTCTCAACACCGTCCGTAACCAAACCTTCGACGCTTGCTGTTTGAAGTTTCTGACCCGCTGATGTTGCTTTACTCGTTAAACTCTTAATGCCGCCGTTCACTTCTTGGGCAGTATTGCCGACCAACGTTTCTACTGAATTAGTTAGATCCGTTTGCGCCTTATCTGCTTGCGCTTCCACAAAAGAATGCGACTGGACTCGGTTCTCGAGGTTCCGAACTTCTTCTTTAAATGTAGTTTTATCAATAGTCATAATTAATTCGCCAAGGTTTCCTCATAAGCGATTTCGGCAATATCATTCGCATCTTTGTAGTTCGACGCGTTCAGGTAATATTTAGCGAACGCTTCCGATGCTTCCTCGATGGTTTCGGCAGACGTTAATTTATAGTTCGCCTTTCGTTTTTTGTTTCTTAACTCGTGCAACACAAATTGGAGTTGAACCGAAAACCTTTTCCAATCATCTTTAATATTGTACATGGAAGCAAAATCTAACAGGTCTAGAAACCGCTTACCCGAACCGTCCTTTGACCACGCCCCGATACCCTGCAACGTCGAATCGTCTGAATGTAGAATAAACCTCGAAACCAATTGCAACCCAGCAGCGATACTTGCTGCTTGAATAACAGTATAACCGTTCTCTATGAAAAATTTAACTGCTTGACTTCTTCTTTTATTGACGGACGCTTCTTGTGTAGTATCATCGTCAATATCAGGCAACACCATGTTAATAATTTTTTCTTGGTTGTGCTTGTAATTCTCAAGCGTGTTTTGAGTTTTTGTTTGCGTAGAGGTGGGCAACTCGACTCTTGGTGTTGAACCAATGATAAGAGGGATTTGCGATGAACGACCATCAATAAAAATACCGAATACCATACTGCCAGGAAGTAATTGCGGAATTCTACCGATACCGGAGATGCCGCCTTCAGTGTTCGGCATCAAGACCTGCGCCCATGGTAAATCTTTCTCTGGGACTTCTCCCGTGTATAAGTTATGAATGCCGTTAATTCGCACTTTAACACGACCCTCAAATCCTGCCGGAGGAGTCGTGTTTATTAGAGTGCCGACGAACCAACGAGTTTCATCACCATAAAAAGTTTTTTTAATCGAAAACATTATAACACCAAACTCTTATTGTCTTTGCTTATGCGCGATACATCGAGAGAAACTATGTGCTGCGTATCCCTAAACGTATGCCGTGTTGCGAAAATCAAATAATCCCCAGACTTCTCGGGATCTAACGGTGATTCGACATTATTCTCCGCGTTGCTAGTTGTAAAATGAATACGAATCATATCCCCGACTGTCGCCTTCACCAGCATGAACATAGTGCCACTAACAGAAATACTCATCATGTTTTTATACAACGCTGACTTGATTGTTTTATTTTTTACGTTCAACGCGAACGTCGACGCGTCGTCTTCATCATGATAACTCTTAAACTCGCCGTATGTTCCGCTCGACGAAACTTGGTGGAAATAAACCGCATTGAATGCATCACTGGCGCTGTTGTTAAATTGTTGTTGTTCATCGTACAATAATTGCTCAGACTCTTTGCTGATCGTACCATTATCTTTTAAAGATTCGATGACGTGCTTTGATGATATGTGCGAACGATACGATAACCCTGTTCCTATATCAGTGTTTGTATAGAAAGAACCAACACATCCATCATCAATAAAATCTAATGAGTTTTGATTTGATGTTAAACTGTACGCAAGGATTTGACTGGCGCGGAAAGACTCGTCCAACTCGGACGCCGTTTGAGTTGCTGCCTGAGAATGAATGAACGGCAGTTTTTCGTTAAACGGTTTTTGTTGCAACATTTTTTCTAAGTCGCCGAGTCTGATTTTTTTGTCATGTATTGAAGAATATAAGAACAACGGCGAACCCGTCGAAGAGCACGCTTTCTCTAAGATCCAGGCGCATGCTTCGATCGGGGTCATGTATGGAACGATGAGTTTTCTTTGAGCGAGGTTTTTGGTGTTGTCCGAAAGGTACGACACATCAACATCGAGTTTTAATTTGGTGTTAATTATCTTTGTAATGATATTCGGAAAGTTGTCCGTATATGAACGACTAAATGGTATCAGGGCATTGAAGTAATTGTGCACTTCGACCAACTGAAACATCAAAGTTTCTGCCGCATCATTAGACTTAACGCTCTTAATCATATTTGATATGATGAACTTTTTCTCGACTAATTTATCTTCGTCTTCTGCCGCTGAAGATAAAACTATATTCAAATATTCAGTCCCTTTAAACTGCAATGATTCGAAAAGTCCAAGGTTGTCTACTATAACCAAATTTCCAGTCAGGTATGGTTTTTCTATTGATTCAAAGATTGTCAACTCGTAAATTAACTGAGAAACATCTAGTTTCAAATCATCGAACCGATCCGCAGTGATGACTGCTTCGGATATTTTAAATTGTTGATCAAGACTAGACATATTAATTTCTTACAAGGCGAGCGAACTCTTGCGCTATTTTTCTAACAGAATTTGGTTTTATGATGCGAATAGTTTTGACCGATTCGTTTTGCCCTTCGAGATATTCTTGGTTTGTGACTGCGGTGGATCCAGCGAGCGAGGTTGTTAAATCAAACGGGTCGATATCGATACGCTCTCCGCTGTTGTTTGTATAATGGTGCGGCGCGTTATACTCAACCACATTATTATAAAACCCCGATCCATATGATGAAGAATATGTGTATCTAATATAAGAAGGGTCGAAGGGATATAATCCATTATCGAAATACATCTTATTGATGCTGGTCATTGAAGATTTGTTATCAGACAAAGATGATACATATTTTAAGACAACTTGCCCGATGTCTAGATTTAAATGCACGACGGAAGCAATCGTGTTATCGTTAATAATTACTTGCTGTCCTGGGGATAATCGTTTACCGAGAATAGTCGAACTCGTGAAAAGGTCTTTGACTCTGTGGGTTCCGTCTATTTGTACTGAATAATTAGGATAAAACACTTTCGCTTTTTCTTCAACGTCTTGTCGAGTCAAGGGCCAACCGCATTCGCGCAAACTTGGATTAGACAAGAAAAACGTCCAATAATATTCTGTGCTACCATACAACTGATATGACAGCGTGTCTGGTCTATCGCCGTCCTTTATCACATGATTACTATAAAACGAAACGTCATCGACGAGTTGATCGATTAAGTCAACATAAACCCCGATATTTTCGATGTAGTTGAAAGTTTTTTCGCTTCCGAAATAATACGGAACCAGGGGGAAATTATTAAAATACGCCATTAGTATCCTTCCACAATTAATTCGCGCGTCAGCGCGCGAGATTCTGTAAAGTTTAAAGACATCTGGATATCGGTAAAGTTACCGTCCGGATGGAACCCAGCATTTTCAGAGTTATACACGACGCTCACGGTTCTAAGATAACAATCTAAAAACTTAGTGGCGATTTCTTTTCCATCATACTCAAACCGAACTTCAAACATGTTTGGAATTTTATAACCCAAAGAAATAGGAACGTTGTCTGCGGCGGATATCGTTCCAGGATAAAGTTCTGTCCTGAAGAATTTAATTATGTTCTTTATTTCTTCTGCTTCTTCTTTAGATTTACCAATCATTCGGAAAGTAAACGGCAGTTCCCTTAACGGTACGGACTCGAACATCGCCCTCGTGTTTGGGTTGATTACGGTTCTTGTGTTTAGGGCAACTGCGCCTCCAATCTGATCGCCGAACTTACTTGAAGTTCTACTCAATGCAAGTCGCGCGAGCGGAGTGTCGAAACTTTTTGTAGAAAAACTTTCCGCGAACGAACCAACGCCGTCAGTCATCGCTTTAACTGCAGCACCAGCAATGCTCGCCCCGTTTTGCAATCCGCCCTCGAGAGTTGCGCCGAGTGTTCCGAGGTCTAAGTTGCTGTACTGAACCGCGTCGGTGATGCTAATATTTTCCGGCAGGTATAGCGCAACGCTCGGTCCGTAGTTCTTCGCCCTTTGTACAGAAGAAACATCGGTTTGACTTTCATCTGATCCGCTGTTCTTATTCGCCACGTCAGACGACGCTGGTTCAGATGTTTTTCCGTCCTGTGATTGGACGTACTTTCCTACCTGTTTTGATTGTCTAGCAATAATTGCTGTCGATATCGGTTCGACTTTTACTAAGCGAAAAACGACTCTTCCTTTGTAGTTGTCTTGATCGACTAGAGGATATGTGTAATTTGGCATTCCAATCTCAATAAATAAAAGTTACATGGATTATTTATAGCGAATTATGTGAAAACTTATAAAGGGAAGTACAAACCAAAGAACCCAAATAAATATAAAGGCGATCCGACCGGTGTTGTCTATCGATCGGGGTGGGAGAGATCCGTTATGCTCCATTTCGATAACTCATCTGATGTTGTGTCTTGGTCGAGCGAAGAAGTGGTCGTTCCGTACATTTATGATGTTGACAAGACCAGGCATCGATATTTCGTAGACTTCTTGGTCACTTACAAAAACGGAACCACGCTTTTAATCGAGGTCAAACCGAATAAGGAAACCACCCCGCCGAAGAAAGTCAATACTCGGAACAAAAAATATATGACCGAAGCATTGACTTATGTTCGAAATATGAACAAGTGGGAAGCAGCGATTGAATACTGTAAAGACCGAGGGTGGAAGTTTGAGATATGGACCGAAGTAGAACTACGAAACATGGGCATACTTCCCAAACCGTTAAAGAAGTTAAAACCCCTTCCAGCGTATTCTAAAAAACCTAGAACTCCTAGAAAAAAGTTATAAATAATCCATAAGACATTCCGGTTATTAATATGAGCAACCTATTCGCCAGATACGAAAGAGAAGCATTTCGCGCTGGGATTCAACCCAGAACAAAAGAGTCTAGAGAATGGTTTAGAAATAAACTCAAAACGGTTCGGCGGGTTGACCGTAACAAACTGATGAAAGAAGCGGAATTGGTCAAAACCGATCAAAGTATCGCAGGGCACATGTACATGTTTTCCTATGACCCAAAAACCAAAGACACGTTGCCGTATTACGATAAATTTCCTTTGGTAATTGTAGTCGGTCCCGCGAAAGGAGGGTTCTATGGGATCAATCTCCACTATCTTCCTCCCGCACTAAGAGCGAAGTTTCTCGATGGATTGTTGGACATTACTAACAATAAAAGATACGACGAAACAACCAAATTCAGACTGTCATACAAGTTTCTTAAATCAAGTTCGAAAATGAAATACTTTGCTCCATGTTTCAAACATTATTTGACGGAACACGTCAGAGGTCAATTCGCAAAGGTATTAGCGCCAGAATATGAGATTGCGGTTTTCTTACCGACGGCAGACTGGGCGAAAAGTTCATCCGGCAAAATCTATGGCGATTCTAGGAGAATGATTTAATGTCATACAGCATCGAACAACTACAAGGGTTGATTTCCGCCAAAGAGGGATTCGCGCGATCTAATCTGTTCAGAGTAATACTTCCATCGATGTCAAGAATAACGGGAAGCGACAACGCGACTGATATTTCGTCTAACGAGTTAAACCTCTACTGCAAAAACGTTGCATTACCTGGAAAGCAAATTACAGGAGCAGTCTCAAAGATTGGTCTAATGAGTTTTAATGTGGCGAATGGTTTCGCTAACGACCCTGTGACCATGACCTTCAGGGTATTCAATCGACCCGATATATTAACATATTTCCGCGAATGGCGTGATACCATTATTACAGAAGACTATCAGGTTGGGTACTACAACGATTATGTTAAAGGAATCAAAATTCAACTGTTGAAGAAAGGGTTTGCATTTCCGCTCTTCAATAAACAACTAAACCTGAACATACCAGAATCAATTAGAAAATCATTGCCGAGTCTAGGTCCAATAAACTTTGCTCAAAATGAAATAGATATAGATTTTAAAACAGACGATCAGGTGATCTACACCTACGATTTAATTGACGCATATCCGTCTACGTTCACAAGCATCACCCTTTCGGACGACGAGCAGGATGGATTGATAGAGATAACAGTTTCTTTCGCCTTCAAGGATTTTAAAGAATCTGAAATTTAATAATGGAGATTTATAATGGCATTACCTAAACTCAACGACTCGCCGAAGTACTCGATAACGATTCCATCAACAAACAAAGAAGTATCTTTCAGACCATACTTGGTTAAAGAAGAGAAGGTCTTAATGATGGCGCTCGAGACTGAAGACCAGAAGAGCGCGTTAATGGCGATTGCAGATACTATCGAAGCATGTGTATTTGAGAAAATCGACACTCGCAAACTAACAACGTTCGACGTCGAATATATGTTCACTCAAATCCGCGCGAAATCCGCAGGAGAAACCGCTTCCATCGGAATTAAATGCAATTCGTGTTCGGCGATCAACGATGTTGTAATTAAGTTAGACGACATTAATGTTGATGTTCCGGTAACAGAAAACATCATTAATTTAACCGACGAAGTATCGATCGAACTTAGATGGCCATCATATTTCGAGATCACCGGATTCGATACAGATAAATCTCCAAGCGCGGCGGCATTCGAAATGGCGGCACTATGCATAGAAGCGATTATGCACGAAGGTGAACGAACCCTTGCAACAGATTGTAGTAACAAAGAATTAATGGAATTTATCGAATCAATGACAACAGAACAGTTTAAGTCTGTTACAGATTATATCGCACTAATGCCTCAAATGCAACACAGAGTTGATTTTGATTGTAGTAAGTGCGGTGAAGAAAACCATATCGACGTTAAAGGATTGCAGAATTTTTTTTAATTAACCTCTCTCATGATAATTTGGTTAATCATTTTAGAACCAATTTCGAATTAATGCATAGTCACAAATATTCATTGACCGAACTTGATAACATGATGCCTTGGGAGAGGGAAATTTACATAACGCTTTTGACGCAGAGAATTAAAGAAGAAAACGATTTAAGGAAACAACAAAGTGGCAGATAGTAATATCATCATTACAAGTTCAATCGAATCGTTGCGTAGAAGCAACCCCGAAGCACTTCGTCCGCAAGAATCCTCCGGAGGCGAAGCTGGCGGTGGATCTTCCTTCGATTTATCGCCGTTGGTTGAATTATCTCAACTGATGCTCGCCGAGATTAAATCTGTTAATATGAATTTCGAATTGTTTTTCGAAAAAATGGAATTAGCGCGGTTGAAATCTAGAGACTCTGGTCCAGCAGAAAGTCCGTCCGCGCCCTCCGTTAATGCGCCGGAAAGTGAGAAAGATGATTCTGGGTTTCTGTTCGACGGGATTGTTGCCGGTTTCATGGCATTTAAAACAACCATCGTATCTTTTGCGTTGAGGTTTAAAAACTTCATCAAAATTATCGCAAAACCGTTTGTGATAATCACTGCGGCAGTCGCAGGCATCCTTGGTTTCATTGAGGGGTTTACAGAAAATGCAGACGACACTATGGGAGAAAAGATAACCAGAGGGATAATGCGCGGCATCGAGGATATCCTAGATGTTATTGTTGCTTGGCCTGCACAGTTATTAGTTGATACTGTAGCGTGGTTGTCCAGAGCTCTCGGGGCAGAAGGCATTGCTGATTACTTAGATAGGGTTGATATAAGAAAGGCATTAGCAGACATGTTCGATTATTTCGAATCATTCATTGAACCGATTGGCGCGATGATCGATTCTGTAATCGCGGTATTTCAATCCGATCAAGTTAAAGAACTCATCGAGGGAGTCAAAGGTAAAATTATCGACGGGTTCAATTCTGGAATAGAAACTCTATCCGGCATCATGAACACTATCTTCAGTGCAGTGCAGTGGTTTAGCGAAACTGACATGGAAGAAAAGGTTGAAGGAGGTCTCGGGTTATTCCGAGATGTCGTAGATGGGATTCAAAAGTGGATCGGTAATCTCGCTTCATCGTTATATGAAGCAATACCAGATAGGATAAAGTCGTCTATTTCTTTTGTAAAAGATGCATCGGCCGCGGTGGGGAATTTGTTTAGCGACGATAACACATCGGTCACACCACTAACAAGTTCTACGAGGGAAACATCCGCCGCAAGTTTATCAGAAGAATCTAGAATCGCCGCAGCACAAAACATTACAGGTCAACAAACATCAGTTAACGTTGTTGATAATAGTGTGAGTTCTACGAGCAATTCTAGTTCATCTGCAGCAATTATGATGGAGACTCCACCAGCGACAGACCGTTACGATCCAATGAGAGGTCGTAACGGTCTGCGTTTCGCTTAGTCGTCCGCTGCTAACTTGGCGAAGTATGACATGGTATCATCATCATCTACGACAGGCGCTTCGGCAATAACTCGTTGAGTCGATTCTTTTCGAACTGGCGCAACTTCCGTTGTATCCATAGCAACTTCTTGCTTGGCGGTACGCGGTGCTGCATCTCCTAAGACCATTGCTAGTCTAGCAGAGAGTTCTTCATAAGTCTTGAAGTTTGACGCTTCGGTAAACTCAGTTAAATCATAGAGAGACTCATAGATTTGCTCTAGTTCATCGTCGTCTTGCGATAAGACTGAAGGGGTAGAGAATTCTGACTTGTCATAGTTTCGGTATCCTTCGACTTTACGAATCTTCAGTTTGAAGGACGCGCCTTCCCAAAAATCGAAAGGGTTGATAGGATCCTCGTCAGCAAATTGAGGTTGCATAACGTCCATGACTTTGTCAAAGATTTTCTTACCAAACGTGTAGAGAAAAACCTTACCTTCGTTGTCAGGGTTTCCTGAGTCTTGCTCAACAACAATGTTAGCAACATAGTGGAGTCGACGCTTGCGTTCTCGAGCGATCGCGCGCATTTCGTCACTTTCGGTTGCCCAAAGTTTAGAGTTCATTTCAGAAACAGGATCCTGTTGACCAATGGAAGTCAAAGACTTCTCAATATACCATTGACCGGTTGGACCTTTGAACCCATGATCCCAATACTTCACCCACGGCAGTTCATTACCGGATGGAGCAGGGAGAAAGCGAACAACGGCATAACCGTTACCTGCTTTATCTACGGTAGGTTTCCACTGACGATCATCAACGTAAGACTTCTTCTCGGTCGAAGATGTCGTATCAGCGGCAGCAATCATCTTACTGATTGCGCTTTTGCGGTTCTTCTTAAGTGTAGCAAATGACATAGTATTTCCTTGTATGTACAGAGTATTTTAGTTTGTCCACAATATATTCATAATGTATGAGATATATATTACTAAACTTTTTCGCCAATGTCAAATCGGCAGTTTATTTGATCGAGGTAGATAATTAAGATCCATCGCTTCAACCTCAACCTTGTTCGTGATCGCTTCGTTCAGGTATTTTTTGATATCCTCGACTTCTAGCGAATTCTTTTCACAGATTAAAATAATTGCATCCATGTACGGTATTCCTTTAATCCGTACAGTCTCTTCAATCATCTTACTGAACTTCTTCTTGGTTAACATCAACCCATCAAGTTTCATTAGATTCTCCATATACGCCAATGTCTGGATACCAAACACCATGCGATCGTTTAACATTACCTTCGGCATCGAAGACTGGAACAACACTAACGAATTTAATTTTGTGCTGCATATTTTCACCATAATACATATCATTCCAAACACCGGTGTTTAAGTATGATTGCATATTTTTAATATAATTATCAGCAATCTGGTACTCGAGTCGCTGTTTCCAATCTTTTGATTCGCGGAAGATTTTCATCCCAAGGCGTTTCTCTTGCCAAGTCTTGATCCACATTTTTACTTTGTTTGGATTGAGATAATGTTCTTCGTCGAGATCTCTAATAGTTTCGTGCACAGAAAGATTCTTCGCCGGACCTTTCGCTTCGCGCGCTTTCCGTAACCGCTCTCCTGCAGCAAGTTTCTGCTCAGGGGTCATAGGTTTGCGTTTGCGTTTGATCTTAGTCCGTTCAAACTTTTCGGGTTCTTGATATTTTTTATTCATGACGAATACCGTTATTAATTTCAACAATAGAGTCAAGGATCTTAACTTGACGGTCAAGGCGCTCAGCGACCGCACGCAGCGCGTTCACGTCTTTGGGTAGACAATGTCCGCCGAACCCAAAGTTGCCGTCAGGTCCAGGCACCTGAGTGTGAGAGCGACCAATTCGGGGGTCGATAGTGATAGCGTCGATCATTTGATCATAACCATCGAAACCGCACGCATTGAAAAGTGCATGCATTTCATTAAAGAACGTCACCTTGGTCGCTAAGAAACAATTCTCAACATATTTCGAGAACGATGCTTGATCCAACGAGCAATACTTAACTTCGCTGAGATGTCGCAAGACTGGACGAAACAACTCATCCCAGAATCTACAATCATCCCCACCAAAGATCGCGAATGTCTGATTACGAAATTCTTCTGTCGGGTTACGGTTTATGTTAGAACCACCAAGAAATTCTGGTGAGTATGTGATACTAAAATTATTGTCGCTATGAATCTTACTTAACCAAACAGGATCAACAGCGCTCTTAATTAGAAATTTGATATTTTTAATTCTACCGTATTTCTTAAAGACATCATCGACGTTATCAGTAACGCACGACCCGTCGTCTGGGTTCGCAGGTGTAGCAACACAAACAATGACCGCATCGGGCGGCGAAGTTGCGAAATGCGGAGTATATTTGTGACCCTTAAACGGATCGTCAATAAACAGGGAATCGCGGACGCTCGCCGACGAATGCTCACTAAGCGCGCCGTGAATCGCTTCGCCGACGGGTCCATATCCAGCAATAACTATTTTCATTTTAGGAACTCTCTATATAATATATTATTGTAACTTATTAGGTTTTAAATGTCAAACGAAATATTTGATTTTGGATTTACCGCAGTCAACGAAGATGAGTTGGACGCGGTTCAGAGGGCATCGAAAGAGGCAGAATTAAATTATGAGTCGGCGGATAAGTCGCAATCAAAACTCAATGAATTATATAATGCGATACAACCACTCTTGACCAACCTCAAATTGAACCCTGAGAAAGATTATATCTATTGGCCTGATAGGTTAACAAAGGTCGAATCTTTCGAAGAATTTATATTAGAAATCTACACCAAGTAGGCATACGTTTTCGGCATAGTTGTCTGCATCAATTTCTCTAGAGAATGATTCTGATGTTTTCACATGCCGTTCCTTCTCGTATATCTCAACAAGAAATCCATCGTCGGTGAGGCAAACAATTGCCTCGATGGGTTCTTCTCTATGAGAGTGTCGCGATATCTCTACGCGTGTTTTCTTGTTTCCGAATGCTTTATCCCAGTTGCTAGAAAACTTATCACTTTCCACACTGGTAGGTCTGCGAGACGACCCCTTACCATTCGCCACGAGTTTGCTCCTTCCACCAATCAGGTGCACCGCGCTTAGTCCATTTCGACAGCGACTGTTTTGCTTCTAGGTAATAATTCCTATAAGACGCGACTGAATCGCCTTCAACGATGCATTGTGGGTATTGCTTCATCGCTGGCGTGGGTTGAGTAAACTTTTTGGTTGTGTCGATATGCGTCGGAGGATAGCGCAGGATATCTTCTAGTTTTCTAACAGACTCGTGTTTGCGTCCATATCGATGAGTGTATTCCAAACCTAATTGGATCCACAGTTTATACAACCACATGTAATTCGCATGCGATTCTCTGACCCAAAGCGCGGAAGGGTGTGAAACATGACACGCCAAGTACACCTCGCGGTTCATATATGGGTCTTCGAGATACCAACGTTTCACATTTCTTCCTGTCGCCGTTTGACCGATCCACATAGTCCCGTCACAAATTCGATGAGCGGTGGATAGCAATTGCGCATACTCAACACACATTTTACTCGAGTGAGAATCGTTGTGATGTTGTGCGCAGGTCGTCGGGTCTTCATGAAGATAGAATATGTTCAATCTTACTTTTCCTCAGTTTGTAGATTCGCTTGTAGTAGTGCTGCATTCCAGAAAGATTTAATTCTGCCGCGCTCACTATGTGATAGACTATTGTATAATCTTTTATCTGAAGAAGCAACCTTGTTGACCTTCCGCATAATCTTCGCTGTCTTACCGTTCATTCAATAACTCCACTGCTTTAATAACGTCTGGAAAATGCACACCGAGAATATCCCAGCACTGGTCGGCGATATCCATATGCTCTTTCTGCGTCCCATGACCTCGCCTCAGTTCGCAATAATGGACCCAAGAACGTAAGGTTCCCGCCATATACAAAGTCGTCCCAGTGAGACCCTCCGGAAGCAGGGCGCGCGCTTGTTCTTTGGCGATACCAATATTTAACGCAATCTCGTATGCATCTTTGGAAGACTTCGAAAGTTCTGCTTGTAGTTCAGTAAATACTTCTTGCGCTTTTTTCTGTTTAATCGGATCCTCGTCAACCATACTCAATTGACGATTGGTTGGATGCTGTTTCCTCGCTTCACGGTTTACGTGAAACGTTTCGCTGACAGCATATCTCTGAGAGAATTCTTGAAACGAAAACGAACGATGCCGAAGAATCTGTCGAGCAATATCTCGAGTCGTTTTAATTTCCATCGTCACAGATACCATCTCGAATGGAGACCAGTGTGATTCCCTGATCAAATAAGAGATAAGTTTTGATGCTGTTTTAGTATTGTTTTGATTGTTAGGATTACTGACCCTCGCCGCATGAGCGATTAAATCGTTTGCCGTATGGCAACCAGTAACCGCTGACGGCGATGACATAGAGATCAAACTTACATTATGAGTCATATGCGCCCTCCATATAGGTTCCCGCAACAGAATAGTATGCAATTACAGTATGCAACGCTGAGATCAACGCTCGGTCTTGTAATTCTTCGGGATCTTCACTTAACATTAACACTTGAGACTTCAAGTCTTGCACGACGATATCGTCGGCGCATTCATCTTTAAAGATATCACGATATATCATTCACAACTTCCTTTCATAAAATATTGCTGGCGTGGTTGGGATCGAACCAACGACCGCCTGATTAACAGTCAGGAGCTACTACCGTCTGAGCTACACGCCAATACAAAATGGTGCCGCCACCAAGAGTCGAACTCGGGACCTACTGATTACAAATCAGTTGCTCTACCAACTGAGCTATGACGGCAAAACTTTTTTCAAATTTGATAGTCGCCCCCAGGAAACATTGAGAGTGAAACCCCCGCGCTATCAATGAGCACCTACTCGGTGGAATTGTGCTCTTTCCTCTTTGTATTATTATTTATAAAACTAGAATTGGCGGAAGATGAAGGATTCGAACCTTCGATACCCTATTAAGGTATGCTGGTTTTCAAGACCAGTGCATTCAACCACTCTGCCAATCTTCCTACTCGTTTATATAGCGAATCACTATCCTCTATAGGATAACAACGAAACCAACAATTAAAACAAAAATGCTAACGATCGCGGCAACTTCGCCGGCAATCTGCAACGCGTCATGCTCGGAAGCAACAGGCGCTACAGTCTTTTTGTAGATAGAACCAACAGCGTGACTTGATTGAACTTGATACATTTCGATTCCTTATTGTCAATAACAGAGTTATTATGCGCTTTTTTAAACAAAATGTAAAGCGCTAAGTCCTTGATTCTACGCGATTAATTTAGTGACTCGTTCGTGTAGCGCTTGAAGTCGCTCGTTCATATCTTCCATATCAAGGTCCATTTTAACCTTGGTGAACCCTTCATGGTCAACCATATAGAACGCAGGGTTTGCTTGATCAAATACCATATCGCCGATCGAAAGAGAACGCGCTTGTTTGCGGAGCGTCACACGCTCAGAGTCATTTCTCCAACCGTCGCGATTCATCCAATGAAATACCATTTCTATGGTGTCGGACTCAATTTCAGCGACGATTTCAAACATGTCGATCATTTCGCTCTTATATGCTTCTGAACCGAAACACATCAGGTCGCGTACCACTGGCAGGTTAGCGTCATCGCGATCGTTGATTTGGTAGATAGTGAACTTAGGCATATTTCTTTCTCTTTATTTAATTTATGAGACTATTATGACCTAATACCAGGAAAATGTAAAGCGCTAAGTTATTGTTTTTGTTCGTATTTTTTGATAGTGTTTAGCAACATCTCAGTCCAATTATCTCGGTGTTCGATGAATACTTGAGGGTCTGCGTCATCTACTGCAATGATAGTGACGAGTTGGGTGATGGGCATGCCGGTTCGTTCTTCCCACATGATTGCATAGGCAGACTCTTGGCAGAAGTAGTTTTCAACGTATTTTCGCTGCTTTCGTTTTTTACTGGTTTTGAAATCGATGATTGATGGTATTCCATTAAATTCAGCGACACAATCAACGCGGCCAGCAACCCGTAGATGATCAGAATAGAGAGGAAGTTCTTGTCCATAAATTCGTCCAATTTTTCCATCTAAGATCTCCTTAACGTTATTGAAGTTGCCATATATGTTTGGCATATAACCGCTGGCGAAATCCGGATCATTGTTAAGATATTTCTCAATGATTTCATGAACTGCGGTGCCTCTCGTTGCGGCGCGATAAGAAATCTTATCTGCTTCTGCTTCGCCGACTCTTTTTCTCCATGCTTTAATTCCTGCTTCAGAAAGAACGCTCAACACGGTTGTGATGGAAGGATATCGTTTTTTATCGGGAGTTTCGTATTTTCTACCAGAATCGTTTGTTTCTGCAGTTAAATCCGCGTATCCGAGATCAATCGGTGCGTGCTCAAATATTACTCTTTCGTTGTTTTGCTTCATATACCCTTCTCTGTTTTCTATTCATTACCGTCGGCGCTGGCGGTTCGCCTTGCCTGATATCTTCAGTCGGGTCTTGCTGCGCTTTGCGTTTAAGTTCTTCGGGAGACTTTCCCTTTAACCTAGCACCTCGCGCATCAAAAAGACCTTTAGTTTTTGATTCGACAGACGTATTATACGTTATTATTTTCACATTGTCAAATCGTTCTATTTGAAGGTCATCATGAGTATGATGTAAAACAAACTGGGTATTCTTAAATTCTTTGAAGATACCTTCCCAGATAGGGCGCCAATTGCCCAGAAGGCGGTAGGTGTTATTCGCTTCTCTATCGCTGGGAAGAATGAGATCGGTCATGCTTCTCATATTAAAGTCGAATAGTGTATCGAAACCATAAAGATGTATTTCATCCGCGTTGTGTTTATTTGCCGCGTAATGCGCCGCCATGTGACCGCAGTTGAAATTTGTGGGGTTGCCTGCATATTTTGGAACAGTCGTATAAAACGATTTAACCTTACTGGCATATTTGAGATAGAACGCAGACTTTTCTTCCATCCAAATGCGAGGACGAGTTCCGAGAACCCAATCGTATTGATCCAATGCGATAGAACCTTCGTTAAGCGCCATCATCATTTTAAAGTCGACCATGCATGTAGCATATACCAATTTGGGGTCAATTTCGAACGGGGGCATGTTACAAACAAGAATCGTACCTTCCCTCTGCTCCTCATTGAATAGCGCGCTCTTGTCGCCATTTCCTAAGACGTGTACTATTTTAGACATCGCTCATCATTCCTTTGATCACTTGCTTTCCCTTCTCGCCGGTCCAGTGCATTATTAATTTGTTTGGATTATCTTGACCGTCAATTAATTGTATACGCAACCAATTGTATATATTGGGAAGTGTAGCAATGTGCATCAGGCGCATTAGTGGATTAATCTTAACCAGTTCGTGTAAAACCTCTTGGTCGCCCTTTGCTATACCTTTCTCGCAGCTCTCTATCCATTTATTGAGAATGTTCGGTTTTCCAATTATCCCAATCACCCCAGAGTTATGCCACGTTTCGCCTCGACGTTTGCTCCATGGTTTATCTTCCACCATTGCAATTTTATCGACTTCTAGATATTTAAATATATTCTTGAGATCGCCAAGAACGTGACAGTCGGTATCAACCCAAACTAATTGTTTTGCATTAATGATCTTAAGAGTGAGCGGTTTTAAAAACCACCCGTTGTTATCGCCTTTAGGGATATCGACCACATCAGCAAATAATTTAGATTCGATAATGTTTTGTTTGGTTTCTTCCGACACACCAAAGTTCGCAAACACGATAGGTGTATCGTTGTGCTTCTTGTAATTTTCTATGAACCACGGTAACATCCATGCAGTGTTATCGTCGCAACCTGTTACAAAACACTTATCAAATGAGTTCATACTTCTCGCCGCCGTCCCACTGATGTTTCGCTAAACAACCTTCAGTCTTTTGTATGGTTGAGAAAGAATCCTTTGCTTCTACTGGCCAAGGATAATATTCTTGCAACCAAGGAAACCTGTTAATGTTCAGGAACACGTCTGTCGGTGCCGCGTCGACCTTCGCTCTTTCTATTAAGAGTTTCGCGCCAGATGGTTTTAGACGATATGCATGCGCTCCAGGAAAATACGGTTTGCTGAATAATGAACTGGTTCCGAGAGATTCCGGCAATTTGAACTTACCGTAACTGGGCGCGCCGATTGACACACAGTGCTTGTAGGAAATATATCTGGGGATTTCCGCGACAGCAATTGCATCGTGTTCGAATATCTGGTATTCTTCATTATCTTCAACACACTGTTCCCAAAGAGAAAAGTGAGAAAGAAATGCAGAAATGCATTTTTCTTTGTACGAGTATACTTCTTCAAATAGATCTTCGGGCAACCCCTTGCTCTTAAGAATAGCAGTCGGGTTATCGTTCGGAGTTATCGCATCAAACATCTGTACGTCGTATTCCGGCATAGAATTTATACACCGCTGCGCGACTTTAACCGATGGTTCGATAGATTTAATTGTAATTACAAATGATTTCATAAAGTAGTTGTCGATATAATCGGTTGAACTCTTGACACGTATGGATACAAACAACCGATCTTATTACCCATCAATTGCCGGCACATGATAGCATCATTAGGCCAAGCGCCGTATTCCGAGGTCAATTCAATCAATTTATTTGCGCCTTCAGGTTTTATATAGTAGGCAGAATTCCCAGGAAGTCCAGCAGGGTGCTCGGTTTCTTTGATATAAGGAACCGGAACCACTTGACTTTTATTTCCCATTTTCTTATCAGAAACTTTAATGTTGTACAGTTCCGCGCTGGGAGTTGCTCCGCGCTGCGGAGCATTCAACGAGGCGATCCAACGGGGAGAATCTCTCAGAACATCAACAGGTATTCTCGAATGGAAGATTGCGTCATGCTCACAGATGATTGAAGGTACGTTATCTTGGAATATTTTTTTCCAGAGCATGTAGTGCGACAAGAAACATGCAATTCTTCTTTTAGGTTCTGCCGTATTATATCCAACTTTCGTCAACCCAGAAGAAAAGTCTTTAACGACCTGTCCATTCCACGGATAGTTCCATCTTAGATTATATTTTTCCATCAAGTCGTCGACCTGATCAGGGATGACTGCGCGAAAAGGCACAACTTCTATTGAGGAATCATTATGTGCTAACACTGATTCAGCAGCAGTATTTTTTGCCGATACAGATGTCGCTTCATCCATTAAAGTTATAATATAGAGTTGCATTATACACCATGCGATGTGTTTAGATTTATTGTATTAAATTTTACTGGAGAAGGCAAGAGATATTGAATATTAATATTGTATGAATTTAATATGAAATCTGATTGATCCAATTTTTTCTCAGAAACCTTCAACATTTTTTTCGCGCCTTTCGGTGTTATGGCATACGCTCCAGTCCCAGGAACCATGAACGACCCCTTCCATTCGTTTTCTCTATAATAGATCAAAGGGTAATCAGAAGAAAGGTTTTCGACCCCTCGCCCTTGCCATTTGTATCCTCTTAATTGACTTATATTTAACTTGTTCGGTGGAGCGAAAACATACTCTGCGTTCAAAATTAGGTATTCATCGAAGTCCTGATCGCGCCAAGATGAAATACAGATAGCATCATGTTCAATAAATGCCATTGGTTCATCTTTCTCAACAACTTCTTTCCAGAAATTTACGTGATTCATCACGCAACTTAGTTTTGTATAGAAACGGTTTTCGTTTTCCGATTTAAAATTTAACATCCGACTTTTTTCGATCATTGGGACAGAACGTTGCGATTCATCAACTTTATTTAATGTTTTCGGTATAACTCCGGCAGTTAGTTTCAGGTCCCATCCAGAAAACAATTTAAAAGAACGTTCTGCCTCTTCCGCTTGCGCAATAGATTTGGGGTGAGAAGGAACATAGATAATCTGACCTTTCATTTGTTCGCGCCGTGCTCTCCGCCTGTTTTGCGTTTTACCGTAAAGATTTTGTAATCTCCATCTACGGCAGTATTAATAGAACCTTGATCCACAACAGAAAACCCGCAGTCTTTCACTTTGCCGATAAAAAAAGATTCGTTTTGTATGTGTATTTTACCATCAACACAAACAGCAAGTTTATCCCAACACCTCAAGGTGAAAATACAATATTCTTTTGAAGATTGTAACACATTTTCTAATATTTTTAAAGAGTCTTGTTCTCCGAGAAGGTTCAACATTCTAAAACACAAAGTCAGGTCAGACGACTTTTCAATATTCTGATCAATTAGATTGTGTTTAAATATCTCTAATTTTTCCCCCTTATTTTTTTTCGCTTCTTTTATCATATCTTCGGACAGTTCATACCCACAAAAAACTTTGATGTTATCTGCATTTTCGATAACATCAGAAAACCTATTAGTGCCAAGGGGAGCGTCCGAAACAGACGATATTTGAGGGTTTTTGTTGATGAATTGTTCGACCCACGCTTGCTCGAACTTCCACTTGTTGCTGTTGTTTCTGTTTGCATCATACTGCGCAGCTCGTTCAGCAGTATAATGGTCTTTAATTAATTTTTTAGTCATTTCTTATATTTCCTTCTTATTTCCCAATAGTGGTCAACTGTTTGTTGTGGGACGCCATAAAGATGCTGGTAGTCTTCCAAGATATTAGAATTTCTTGAGTTCAAAAACCAAGCATTATTACAAGACAAAAATTCGTTATCAATTAATTTTATCTCGCCCTTTTTCATAATCACATTGTCTGTGGTCAGATCATTATGATTGACATAATTTTTTATGTTTGTTTCTGGCGTATACGGTAAACCAACCCTCTTATGTATATGTTGCAAATAATCCCAAGCAAGAATTCTAATCGGCAACCCCCGAAGGGTTTTAACGCATTCGTCAATTTCATCTTTTAAGTGTTGTCTGTCTAACGGATCCCGTTCAGATTCATCAATATATTCCTCGGCGACATATAATCCGTCAGAAAATAAAACTTCAGGGAAATATTTTTTAACTTCTGAGATGGTTTGTATATGTAATCTGAGAGCGACTTGTTCTTTATTGAAGTTTTCGTAAACTTTGACTTTATGACCACGCCAAATAGCGAAGATTGAATCTAATCCGTTAGCGTTTTTCAAATTTTTTATTGGACGGTCGCTTTTGGTTGGTTGAATATTTTTTAACTCATTTAACACAAACGATTCCTATGGGCAACGTCGACCGTTTATTCCAGTGGATAAAGCATTCGTCATTCTGCTTCCCTTCTTTCAATGTCGTTCTCTTCGCAGAGCAAACCGTTTTGTACTTCTAAGATATGACAGTATCCCATACCAACATTACATGCTTTGTGCCATGTGGATTTGGGAATTATTTGTGTGTCGTTTGGTCCTAATTTAACAACCTCTTTAACCCCATCGGGCGACTCTAAGGTTATCTCGAGACTTCCTGCCATAACATACCAGTGCTCGTTTCTTTGATCATGGCGCTGATCAGATAAACAAAGTCCAGGTTCGATCACCAATTCTTTAACTTTCACTTGTTTATAATCTAAGAGCGTGTGCCAGATGCCCCAAGGTCTTTCGTTCGTTTCAATCGCCATTAGAAATGCCCCAAATATGTTTAATAATTCCCATGACTCTTATGTTCTAGAATTTCAGAACCGCTCAGATTATTTATCTTCTTCTTTATATCTGCTCTGATGTCATTAAAATAATACACTGAGCGAGATAAGTCTATAAACGAATCGCCGAAATCTTTCAATGCTTCGTGATTTCTCTTTCCTTCTTCTATATCCCAACAAATATTGTTCACTTCATGCAGCAATATTTGCATTTTTTCTATAATGAGTGGGAGGTTTAAACTTCTTTTAATCTCTAATAAATGTTCAAGTTCTTGTTTAGAAGAATCTAACCCATGTTCTATTTTTATTTCTAGAATCGTAATCTTATCTAAAAGTTCTCCAACCGATACTGGTATTCTACAATCCATTTAAAAACCTGTTGTACATAACCCCATGCCTTTTTGATCTAACAACGTGATGTGAGACGTTTCTCTTGATACTGTATATATCTATTCTATCATATGGTAGATAATACTGTGCTAAATGAAAGAACCCAGAATCTATTCCAACATAATATTCTGAATTCGCTATAGCATTTCCTGCTGCGATAAGAGAAGTTTTCAGCAATTCGTTTCTAGAGGATCCACCAACCATGACTGCCGGAAGATTATATTCGTTTTCGATTTTCAGTATCTGTAAAGGAGAAAGCTGCCTAGATTTATCTGTTGTGTCCCATTGAACAGTAATATATTTTTCGGGCAAAAAATCTAATTTCTTACCGATCGGATTTAACTCGGGTAATTTCGTTAGATATTTTCCAGCATCAATTAAATCTAATCCGTCTACTTTTCCTAAAGGACATTCTGATAATGTATCAGCGTAGTAATATGTTTGCGCTTCTATTCCTTTATCTTTTAGATAAGCAATCCAATCAGTCTCCGGTAAATTACACGCGTCATGAACTTCAATGGATACTAACCCGCCGGACATTTGACATATTTCTGCCCAAGAATCTTTCTTATGCTGCTTGCCATATTTGTCTGAGGTTAAGTGAAGAACAACTTTAGTATTATGCGCTTTGGCATATTGTATGCCTATTAAAGCGCTGTGTAAACGGTCTCCGACGCCAGGAGTAGTATATGCAAAATTTTTTCTAATTAAAGATCGAGAGCGAATAGCAATATTTTTCATAATATTTCTTCTAACAGTTCCTGTATATTTTCTCCTTTTTCGGGTAACAGGTCTCTCAAAAAGAAGTGGAAAAAATGTGATTCTTTGTGCTTATCCCCTTCTAGAGCAGTATATAATGCATTCCAGCGCCAATCTAATTTTTGTACTTCGATGCCTTCTTTTTTGAAAAAATAATTCAATGTGATTTGATCTGACTGCCATTTGAATGGACCCTTTCCGTCAACCAAATCTTTCAGATAATAGGAGTCTAATATCTGTTTAGGCGATTTGTTTTTAATTACGTCCATCATCTTTTTAGAATCGTAAAGCATCACGCCAGAATTAAAAAACATGCCACCATTTTTGCCCCATTCCCATTCTACATCAGAAAGGGGTTTTAACATCATATTCGCATATTGAGTAATCTTATCCCTGTATTTTTTGTTGATTGGTAAGTCGCCTTCATATACAGAAGCAACCGTTCCATGTAGTTGTTCGAATATCGATGGGGTGTTTTCTTTGATATAAATATCTGCGTCTATGACACAACATTGATCATAATCAGGAAAATGATTAAATATATTTTCCTTTTCAAAGATAGGCATATATCCTAGTTTTTTCCAACCTCCTGTTGTTCCGATCCTATCTGTGTTAAAGGGGTCTGGAGTAATTCTAAGAATTGGTTTAGATTGACAAATATAATCTGCGCCAATACTGTCAGCATACCGACGAACACTTTCTGTGCAAAAATCATACAAATTTGACCGTTTGCCAATATAGACTTGATAAATTAATCTTTTCATATTATCTCTAAAATTTCTTTTATGTTTTCTCCCCTCGATGGAAGATTGTCGCGTTTAAAAAAATGAACAAAGTGTGCTTCTTTTTCTTTTCCGTTTTGCAATGCAGTAAATAACGCGTTGAATTTCCAATCAATGTGTTTAACATCGATCTCTTCCTTTTTAACCCACCAATTCAACAGAGTTTGATCGGTGCTCCACTTCCACATACCATCACCGTCAACAAACCTTTTAAACTCTATTCTGTTTAAAAATTCTCGGGCAGTTTGTCCGCGTAGATATTCGCTAAGGTCGCTCGAGAAAACCATTAACCCCATATTAAAAAACTCAGCTCCGGGAGACCCATGGTGATGCCATTTCCAATCAACGTCCTTTAACGTACTATATTGCGATTTGCTGTAGTTTTCAATTTTACTTAGGTATGTTCCATTAATGGGCATTTCGCGTTCGCAAACTGCGCCGAAAACATGATTACCTAATTCGTCGAAGATGTTAGGAGAATTTTCTTTAATGTAAATATCAGCATCGATAATCGCTATCTGATCATAATCGTCAAGATAGTCAAAGGCGTTTTCTTTCTCGAAGATGGGCAGATACCCGCCGTGTTGTTCCCATGCTCTAGGGTTTCTGTTTGTTGCAAAAACATCAGGTTTGATTCTGAGAATAGGTTTTGTTTGAACGATGTGGTCAAACCCGTATTTCTCGCAATATTTTTCAGCAGACTCTATACATGCTTCATACAGTTTCGAAGGTTTTCCCACGCAGACTTGATATATCATTCTCTTCATGTTCTAAGTACTCTCTCCAATGCTGATTCTTTTTTTGATTAACGAGGGTTTTTTTTTCTGTAAATGAAATTTGGTTCTTGTTCCGTTTTTTATTTCGCGGATCGAATCGAGCGTACTTTGCCATCTACCTGCCTTGACCTCTATATTTTTTATAAGAACGTTTCTTATGTTTGTTAAGACCGCTTATATTAAAACGACCACGACCAATTGAAGTTCCTTTCGGCATTTTTTCAACTTTATCACTTCCGCCATGTAGCGCCATTACACATTCTCCAATCTAGTCATTAATCTTTCCGCACGGTTGGTTACTTGTCTATGCCACCTAGAATCGCGCCCTTCTACTGCGGCAGTTTTCCAATCACTTTCTAACAATGCCGCATTCATTTTCTTGAACTTACTTAAACGAGGTCGACCCATGTTAAACATCATGTTAACAACTATTTGTTGAACTTCCTCTGGAAAATTGTCGAAGTTTCCGCCAGGAAACAATTGATGGCATTCTGCGATTGCTGTATCCAAATCTTGATCGAAGGCATCCCAAACCCTTTCTTCTGATACTGGAGTTGCCACCGCAATTCCACTTTCTGCATCATCCGAACAGATTAAATGTCCAACGCCGAATGTCGGTAAACCAAGATGATCCAAGTATACCTCATACTTGACCCCTTCATCGATTTTCAATTGCTCGAAAACTTCTTTTCTGTTCATAACATAATCTCTTTAAATATTAACTGAATTTTGTACTCTGGAACCACTAGACCGTTTAATTCGTTCTAAGTGATTTTTCCAATCGCCTGAAGTTTTATTCACGATATTTCCTGTATGAGTCACGAGACTCGCAGGACTAGTGTGAATTTGTTTCCAAACTCCTTCTGCTTGCAATTCTTCTTTTTCTGAAATTTTGAGAAACATATCTTTCGTTTCTCCAGTTTCCACGTTCTTCATTGTATATGTAGGCATTAGTTAACTTTCTCTCCACGAGTTCATTTTATAAAAGGTCAGGGTTGCTATTAAACAACCCGACCAGTAGATATGGGATCACCCCCTTGTGCGATTCTCAACCTGTTCGATAGCGCCAATTAGAAAATTTCTTTTCTTCGCCATCTTATAAGATGCGTCAATTTTTCCTCTCTTATTTAAATTACGAATACAATTTCCAAGTTCACGAGAGTCTTTCTTTAATCGTTCTATTTGATTAGCACTAACCATAGGCGCTCCTGTATGTTGTTAATTTATTTGTTGAGAATAATCAATCTTGGATTAAATCGGGGAATGCCTCCTTAATTATTTCTACTGATAATCCTTTCACCGTTTCGGGTTTATTTATCATTGATGCTAGTAACGTAGCATCTCCTGGATCCACAGATTCTAGAATGTTTAAGAACATCTTTTCTCTGCGCACTTTATCGAGTCTCTCGGATTCTTGCAACCCAGAAACAAAATATTTAAATTTTAGGTGTTGTTTGAGTAGAGATGATGGTGGCGGACCTTCTTCATACGGAGTGTACGGAGGCTCGCCCGCAGGAAGGTTCCATTGGATCTTTGGATCAAAGAAACCTCTACACACATCAAACAACGGCATTGATGCATGCTTCCTGAGTATCTTAACCTTATCTTCTTTAGATGAAGAAGAATCAACTAGATTAAAGATTTCGTGTATTTGCAGTCTGTTGGTACTGATCATAAGTTTATCCTACATTATGTATATATAATTGGAGAAGTTACTGCTATTAACATCCCTCCAATTTAAGTGTATTCTACACTCCTCTGATGAGATAAGCTTTATTTTACTAAAGTTTTCTCGGTTTGTAAAGGTAAATGCTTTGAGTTGATTCTGCACATAATCATTTGATTATAATAGTCTTCTCTTAGTAAGACGTCATGATGGAATTGTAGTTTCGCTTCGTAGTACGAGCATTCACCTTTGGTTTTACATAACTTTAGGATAATGCGAATATAGTCTTCTTCAGACGCTTCTGAGACCCTCTCAGCGAGTTTCTTGTTAGACCCGAAGTATTTACGCCAATCAGATTCTACTAAAACCTTTTTCTTTCTTTTACGAGTTTTGGTAATGCCCAGGGTCTTCGTTCGCCAAAAGAGTTTCTTACCGATATATTTCATACCGGTCGTCTTCTCTTCTATTTCATAAACAAACCCAACCCAACCAGACAAGTCCTCTTCAGAAGGGTCGAATATCTTCCCTTCATATTGCCATCTCATTCTTCTTCAAACACAACTGCAGTGCCGCACATCGGACAGAATCCTGGTTTCTCGTCTTCGTTTAAAACTGTCACGGTTAATTCCGCGTCACAGATGCTGCATTCTAATTCAAACATATATCTATCCATTGTTATTGTATCTCGCAAAACCCTGCGGCGCAAGCGAGCTCTTGACTTCCAATTGTCATATCTGATTTTTCGTATTCTGATAATGCGGACCAATCAACGTCCTTCGGCATCTGTGCCAGAAGCGCTTTATAACCTGCTTCGTCGGTATCTTGATAAGGCGCTTGTGTATAATTGTGATCAGAGAAAGGCAAGAAAGAAACACCAGACATAAAATCAAAGTTCTTATAAACCCATGCTCCCACTTCAATCCACTCATGTTCTTTAACAGATACAGTGATAGAAGGTTTATGTTCGCACCAATGCTTTTGATAAACCAACCACATTTCTAATTGTTCAATTGCAGTCATGTCAGTACGAAACACTGCGCCTTTGTCTACCTTCATCGGGAAAGAAAATACAGTAGTATGACTCGGATTCATTTGATCGTCTTCCCAAGGAAACCCCGCGTCGATCATCATTTCAGTTAGCGGATCTTTTTTGTCGCCGCGCACTGTGCGAATATAATATGGATTATGACGAGCATGAATACCCGAAGCAGCATCGACCAGTTGAGAAACTGTTCCCGAAGGTTTAACGCACGTGATTGCTACGCTTTGGTTGATACCTAAAGACTTTGCCATTTCGGCATTCGTATCGACGGCAATTTGTCTAAGTTTTTCTAACTCCGCGCCGAGAGTTTTCCCGCCGCGTTTGCCGTTCGTTAAAGGGTTGTCCATAATACCTGTCATAGAAACACCAAGCAAACGTTCCTCTTCGCAGTTATTCCTCCACGATTTTGACAGGTATTTAAAATTAACTAGAGTGCTTTGGAATGTGCCTAGGATAGTTGCTAATCGAACTTTCTCGCCGAGAGTTTCCCAACTATCGCTCGGGCGAACCACAACTTCAGACAAGTTGCAGAATTCGCGAGAACGAAGGATGATTTCTGAACATGGGTTTGTGCCGAATTCATAATCGCCTACGATTCTCCTGCCGTGTGATTCGGATATCTTATTAGCAGACTGCCTGTTAAAAATACCACGCTCGCCGGATTTCGAATCATACAATGCTTTCCATTCGTCCATGAAAATACCGATATCGGGTTTTTCAGTATAGCAAGCAGAGTTATTAGCGAGGGCACGTTGACCATCGTTCTGCCACCATTGACCCGCTTTGGCGTGTCGCATCCTATCATCGGATAAATTTGATAAAGAAATTAAAGCGGACCTTCTAACACCCCCGACTACAACAATCTCTGCAATTTTACAAATAATATCGTGCGCTTCGATCGTCGTAAGACGTCTTCCTGCTGCGCCTCGGAACGTTGCAACGCAGAACTGGAAGAGTTGATTCAATGGTTCGGGACCTGAGGCACGACCCCCAAAAGTCTTCAGAGGAGCTCCAGATGGCCGCACGCGAGATAGATCCCACTTAGGAATTTGTCCCGCGTATAGAAGACCGACCACTTCTTTTAATGCTTTCGCCCATCCAAGTTTACTGTCGGCGACCACGATAGTTGTTTCGGTTTCATGAAACTCGTCCGAGATAATCGGCAACTGGGAGATATATTGACGCTCTACAGAAAACCCCACGCCTGTCCCGTTCATCAATACATATAGAATCTCGTCGAATGCTTGCGGTTTGTCGACTGCAACGTATGAGCAGTTGTACCCTGCAATATTTTCTCTTTCTAATGCCGGACCCGCAGTCATCAAACACCGCATGGATGGCATAACTCTTAAACCCAAGACTGCTTCTTCGAGTTCTGTCCGGAGTGGACTGGGTAATGAGTAGTCGCAGGTTTCTTTTAAATGGTTCTCAAAAAAACTAAAATATCTGCTGATGGTTTCTTCCCACGTTTCTCGTCGCCCTAGTTCTGGAACCCAACGAGAATATCTAGAAAGATGGATGAACTGCTGATATTTGCTTGGCAGCGTGTTAGATGACATAATAACTCCAATAATTTATTTTTCATTTTTCAATCAGTATATTATATATGAACTTTTAATCAGAAAACAATTTACGCCAAAATGGTTTCTTTTTAGGCGGGTTGCCAATTTCTTCCGCTTGTTTTGTAATAACACCGATGTTTTCGTTCGCCGCATCAATCAATCCGCGACTCTTTATGTAGTACCCATTAAATGCAAAAATAATGGTTTGTTGCTGTTGTATGTATGCGCGAATGTCTGACAGGTTTAGAGACAGGTCTTGATAACCATCTCCGGTAAGGGCGAACAACACAATGGGTTTGCCTTGTTTCTTTAATTTTTCTATTTGTTCTTCGAAATTACCTTCGTTGATAATTATCCACGAAACTGGTCGTAAGTTTAAGTTATCAGAATCTGGTAAGATAAGTTCTGGTTTGTCGACCGGTTTCGCTGATATTTCTATCGGCGTTACTGACGAGCAACCGTTAATTAATAACGTTGATAGAATCAAACACCCAAGGGCATTCGCTGTTAAATTCTTTCCCATTAGTTGCCTTCTTTTCTGATTCGGTCAATTTCGCACCAGTTAAAATTTCAAAGCAGCGTAATGCTTTATCACTTGCTTTGTTGATTATCTTTTCCACGAGTCTAGGTTTTTCTTTTGCGAGATAAGCAAGGTCGTGTTTTTGCAACTTATCCGATAAGACATTATTTTGATCACGGATTGTTTGAAAGTCATCGTTGACTTTACTGAGAGTTTCTGAAACTTCTCTATAACTTTGTTGTAGGGAAGCGATAGTTTCTTGAGAGATAACAACCGCTTGTTCTAGTTTGGCGTTGTTTGCTGTCAGGCTGGCGATTGTTTTTTGAGTCTGCTTGTAGTGTAGATACGAAATTCCAGAAACGGTCGAAGCAACAACAAACATCAATATTGCTATTTTTGCGCCCATGTTATTTGACCTGTCTTTTTTTCTTCCCGTTAATTTCAATGAAGTTTCGAGTCAGAATTTTATATTTCTTTTTCTTCTTCGGTTCCATATTCTTAGTGTCTTGAGGAATACCAGCGTCGCCGGTCGTCATCATTTCTTCACCAAATTGTTTAAATGTTTTCATTTTCTATACCTTATGTACTAGCACATATCCTTCGAAAAACGAATCAACCCTATCGCACTTTATTCTTGCTGCGGTAGACATAACCAATTGAGACATTCGACTGCTTTTTCCGGTTACGATTCTCAACGGAACATCGTTCTGGTTGAGGAGTATAAAGTTTTCAACTAATCGTTCAACTTCTTCATGAACGACTCCGTGTAAATCAAGTTCTTTCATCTATAAATTTCGCCGAGAGCAATATGTATCTTCTTTCCGCTGTTTAAATGAAATGCCTCGTATATATCTATACCTGATAAGTTTGCAACAGGAAATGATTCGTTCTTGACTCTGATCCTATCTTTTGGTTTTACGATATCGTCGAGGGTTTCTGACAAAACTTTTTCATTTTTAATTCGGTAAATCCCAGGTGATAATTGTTTATCTTCGAGGAGAAACCACTCAGATGCTTCTTGCAGCAAGTCGAGCACGTCGAACCCAGACTCATAGATGATCTTGTTGATATTCTTCTCTGAAATACTGTACGTTTCTTTAAGGAGATACAACGCAGAAACGTAGGATGCAATCTTTGAAGAACCTCCAGGCGCTTTCGCGATAAGTTTTTTAATGTTGAACACTAATTTATGAAACGCGGTGTAGGATGATTTTTCAGAAGAAGATTCTATCTTTTTGCTCTTAATTCGTTTTCCTGCGTCGTCGATAATACCTAATTTGAATGCGTCGGTATCTTCAAAATTTGTAACAAGAAGTTTTAGAAACCTGAAGGTATATACTAAATCTCCTGCTCTCGTAAGTAATGACATTATTAAACTCGCTTTAATTTGGTATGTTAAATCTATTTTGGTATGCTACCCAGTTATTGGTTATTTCTGCGGCGGATAATGCCCTGTCGTAAACAGCAAATAGTCCGTAGTCATGATCTCCGGTATTTGTCGGAGCATCTCGCGCGTAATCGCGCGAATTCAACTTCGGCCATGATTCCCAATCCTTTAGCACCGACCCGTTTCCGAATTCTGCTGTGTTCTCGTCAATTAATTGACCATTCCTATACATCTTCACAGTATGTCCATCAAACGTTAATGTGGTATAGTACCATGTGTCTGTGGATATCGCAACTCCGACTGCCGGATCGGGTCTCCAATACCATCCTAAGTTGACCTCGTCCCTTATCGCCCATTGCAAATTATTATCATCTGTGTGCATTTCCCATATCGATTCTTTGTTAAAAAGAATATCTTCTGGCGAGTTACTCTGTTTCCTAAACACCACTTCCACCGTAATAAAGTTGATGTCGTTAAATTGATGATAAGATGTTGCCCAATCATCAACCCCTAAATGCCAATAACTTTGCAGGTGATTGGGTTGTTCGATATGAACCGGAGTACCAAAAAACTCAAAGTCTCTGCCAGAACTATAAGAGGGGTTTTCTGATATATTGATCCAGTTACGCACAGTCACCCCGTCCGGATCTATCATATCTGTACTTGCAGGCAGACCAGCATCAAGAAGCACAACTAGATCATCAATTCCTTGCGGTTTACCCTCGAGGGTTGATGTGTTATACCAGAACCCATTATGGTAACTTTCGTTATAACCCAAATCCGTATTATATCTAGTGAATCCGTTCGCGGGTAAAATTGGTCTTTCTGCTGTCGTCCCACCTTCTACACTAGTGTCCGTAATTGAGAACGTTGAATAGGTTTCTACGGCACCGTTTCTTAAAACGTTGACGCGATAGTTCTTAGATCCTTCTGTTGTTACGTCTTCTGCCGGTCTGAACGTGAACGATCCAGTCTTTAAGAAGAATGATCCCGACAATTCGAAACTCCCGCTCGCGGGTGCAATATCCGTTGCGGTAACTCCGTTATACAATACCTCGTAATCGAGTTCAGATTCTTCAATGTTTCTTGACTCGACGTCAATTGTAATCTCGGTGCCTTCGTCGTAGAACCCAAGGTCAGCACCGCCGCCGATCGAGATATTCAATTCGGAAAACGCTGCACCGCCTTGCGAGAAGCACGAGACTCCTATTTGACTCGACCCCATGAATTTATTTAAAACTCCACCGAAAGCAGAAGTTGATACATCGACTGTTAATCCACCTTTCAGCACTTCGGAATTAGGATCAGTGGAGTATGCTGTTATAACGTCCCCCGAACGTTCGACTCGGATCGTTGTTCCTCGCGGGAGAAAAGTGTTCCAGTTGCTAGCGCCAACATAAGGAATCGCCGCACTACCGTTCGCGATTATTTGTCCGTCGCCCTGCAGGTAATTATAAGTGACCGCCCATGCATCGGTTTCGTGGTTCACCGCTTGATCTTGATTTCTAATTGCGGATAACGTGTATTCTCTACCGGCAGTGCCATACAACCCTGCCGTGTCTTTATAGAACGCTATGACAATTCCAAGACGATCGTTATCGGCATCTGCGGATGTTATCTTAGATTGGATTACATAATCCTGATACTCATCATTACTAACGAATCCAATATAGCTGCCGGAATTTAATGTTGAAGCAATGCTGCCGGTCTCTTCAGTATACGACCACGCAGTTAATTCTGAAGCAATGGCGGGGTAGTTGGTGCTCCCTGCATGAGAAAACCTTAACCACGTGTCAAATATAGTTGATTGACCAATAGTAAACGCATTTGTGATTCTGGTTACTCGTGGCAAATTTCGTATGATCACGTCATCACTAACCGTAGGCGACCCGATAGAAGTAGTTAGTGACTGGTCTATGGTCATTGTAATAGTAGTGTCCACCTCTATACCGTTAACTGCGAATGATTTGTGTTGCGTCGCGTTTAGCATATTGAACGATCCGATGAGCGGACGGTTGACCTGATTTGGTTGGACCCCGCTCAGCGTATAAAAAATTTCTTTATAATTCGGAGGAAAAGCAGAACTGGTCAAAGAAAATGTAAACGCATCAAGTTCTTGAGCGGAATCAATATTGGATGTTAACGAAAGCGCCGGAAGTCCATCAGTACCATATGGGTTAATGCCTTGCCCCATTTCCCTATCGAACGTGTGGAAATTATTTGAAAATCGTTGGACGTTGAGGAATCCGTCTTCAGAAAAAAGCGGACCGTGTCCAGGGTTATCGTCGACGGAGTCGATAGATTCGAACCCGCCCATATATGATAGGATTGATGAATAGTAATTATCTAATTCAGCAATGGTTAAATCGCTATCGGGAACGTCTCTCAATTCGTTTCTAAGATCATTCCAAACGAGTTTTCTCATATCGATCTCAGTCTCTCGACAATGATCGGGTCGAGTCCGATCTCAGAATAATTTATTGTCGGTAATACATTAAGGAAAATATAGAATGGTCTTAAAACGCGCTGGTGTTTTTCTTCCATCTTATACTCCATCATCTTCAATCCTGCGGGAACCCCGAATACATTAAATATGACAATCAAGTGATTAAGTATCAATCGCTCCGATAAAACTTTATTTTCAATGTATCGATTCAGTAATCGTTTTACATATTTGAACCGTTTAAGGTCTTCATGAAACTCATCGGCATCGATGCACGCGGGACTATAGTAGTGCCTTGCTGCGAACAATGCAAATGTTTCTTCGTTAAGTGTTTCAAATAATTTCATTCATAGTAACTCATCTCTGTTACTATTATATATTCGTTCTGTGTCATGACATGACAGGCATGCACGACAAATACGTTACTATTTCTTAGAGATCCAGGCAGAAACGCCCATGTAAGCGCCAACAACACCTGCTTGCGCGATATAGAATAGTCCTAGAACATCCGCCAAAGCGTTTATTCGACTGTCTTGAAATATTGGTAAAAATAACGCAAGAGTGAAAACGATCATAGACCACATTGAGATCCATGCCATATTTCTTTGCGTATCTGCTTTCTCTTCTCGAATTTCTAACTCGAGTATTTCTTCTTTAACTTTCAGTTCACTTTCCGTAATAACGCCATCACTATCTAAATCGACAGTGGAATTCGACATTAGTTCTCTCCTGAGATTTTCCCCCAAAAGTGCTTAATCGTATCAGCACTTAGAAGACGTTGCTTTGGTCCTGGTGCTTCGGTTAACACCTGAGGTTGAGCGATTGGTTCTTGTGTATATCGTTCTCTATAGAATTCTTCAATATGCTCTGGTAACATTCTTTGTTTCTTAAGCATTTCACCAGACGGCGAAACCCAACCATTAGGGGTCGGGGTTGCGTCTTCACACCAATGTGGAGGTTTAATCGACATGGTTATACCTTTGTGGTATCTTTAGGTGTTTCAGGTTTGAGGTCGCCTTTACGAATATCGCCAGGGCGAGCGGGTGCTTGTTTAGTTGCACGCCCTGCCTTTGTTGCATCGTCATGACCTTTCTCTTCATAGTCTTCAATATCTTTATCAGACTTGGCGTGATCCGCCGCAAATTTCTTAGAAGAGGCAGGTTCTTTATCCATGATGCCTTCGGGTTTCGTTGCACCTTTCTTGTGAGATTTATCTTCCCACATATTCTTCATTGATGCAATCGCGCGTTGCTGCAGTGCAGAGTAAGTTTCTTCAATCTCTGCTTCTAATTCAGCAACCGTACCTTCTTGAACTTTTGATTTAGCGTCATCCACTTCATCTTCTTCGTTTGCTTTCTTCAACGCTTTCTGTACACGAGGATTATCGCTCATACCTTTCTTTTGCTTGTCAATTTTCTTAACAGCACCGGTCATATCGCCGCTCATGTTCTTGGCGGTTTTGATAGCAGATGATACACCTTCGAGTTGCTCCGCCGGAACATTAAACTCAACGCCATGTTCGAACAGAACGTCGACGCCGTCAGATGACTCGGACATAATCTCGCCATAACCCCATTGTTCGTGACGAACAGATTCACATGATGATTTCTTTTTCTCAGAAGATTCGAATCTTGAACATTCTTCATCGTGGTTTTCTGTAGAACCACCGCACTCACTGCATTTATTCATTCCGCTCTTACTCATCTTAATCTCATTTTCGCTTTCTTGTTTGATCGCGCGTTTAACAGATTTGCGTCGATTGTGCAAGTATTCATCGGAGGAGTCTACATCTCCGTCGTTGTCGATGTCCGCATCTGCCTTACCGACAGGGTCCATCTTCTTTTTCTTTTCTGAAACCTGACCCCATAAATCTTTAAATCTATTCAAATCTTCAGTATTCATTACTATCTCCGTTATAGGATACCATTAAAATGACTAACAACCATCGAAACCACACCACCAATAGTCAACCAAGTGATTTTCTGTAACGAAGTTAATGTTACCAGCATCGCGGTTGTTTTCGTATCAATGACGTCAATTTTTTCTGACAATTTATTTACTCTCTCATGAGATTCTTTTCTACGAATCTCAAGTTCATTAATTTTTTCTTCTACTCTCGCCAACTGTATTACCACGTCGGACAATCTATCTATTTTTTCTTCGATACGATCTAATCGATCGTCTTGTTCCGTACCACGTTCCATACTGTGCTCTCCGGTATGATTTTATATTAAGAAGTCGTGCAACAATTCAAAAAGCAATGACATTAAAATAAAATAGAACACTCGAGGTTATTTATAAAATTTAATTATCTACCTTGGACCCCGCTCTCCATTGATAGCAACTCCAATACTTAGCTTTCCATTTAGGACCTGGATTATCACAACCGTGCCTTGCGCGAAAAGACTTGCGGCGCGCTGGATCGTCCCGTTTAATTTCCATATTGGGATCTCCGAAGTTAACCTTAACGACATTACCCTTTTCGTTCTTAACGTATACAGAAAACTTCTTAGGACCACCAGATGTCCTAAACGGATTGTTGAGAGACACTTTCTTGCCCTGATACTCTGATTCAACGATCTCTAATTCTTCGTATAAACTTTCGCAAACACAATCAATATGATCTGCTCGGTGCGTATTGAATTTCTTCATGACTATTCTCTACTCCTATGTCCGTTCCAGGCGACGAACCCCGCAAGGCGCAGCGCCCAATATGCAAGGTAGTTTAACACTTTAAATCCGTTCACTTCAATACAGATATCACGAAACAATTCATCCGCTGCTTTCTGATCTAAGAGTTGGGTTTGACCTTCTTTCGTTGCGGATTTCAATGATGCATACTTGTAAGCATAGTCGTGAACCAAACCGCCCATCAACAAAACACCGACTGGTGATAGAAATGTCGCGAGAAACTTCGGAACAGACGCCCCGTCGAATTGAAATCCTGCAGGAACAACGTAGAATTTACCGCCCAATGAATAGTGCCAGTCTTCGACGATTTCCCATTGACGAGTACCGAGCAACCACATCCATACACCCTTGAAGAAACCTTTATCTTTGGTTTCAATAGGCAGGGGTGACATTTTAGGCATGCTAGCATATTTGAAATCTACACGACTTTCGCCTTGCCCATCGAAATAACTGACTACGAAACCAACTAAAACGAGTACAGCAAGAATTGTCCATTGCCAAAACGTTGTTGCTAATTCTAAAAACATTTCCATTTTACTTTCCTAGACTTCTATGCGCCGCTGCTGCTTGTTTAACTGCCGCAGGACCGCCTTTCGCTAATCTGATTTTGAGTTGACGCTTACCCATTACAGGTAATTTATCATACATTTTCAATACGTGATGAGCGTCGTCGGCACTAACCTTGCCGGTCTTACCTTTATGGAATACTGGTGTGTGTACACCTTTGGTATCAACAACCTTTCGAAGTTGGATGATTGGATGTAGGTCTGCCTTATCGTCATATGTAGTTTTTGGTTTAGACTTAACAGGTTTCGGCGCTGCTGCTTTCTTAGGGTTCGCTGCAGCGTCCTTCTTCTTCTGTTGACGTTTAACAGAAGACCTTCCGTCGGCGTCTCTCGCTGGCGCTTTCTTATCTCTAATGCGAGCAATCTTTTCTCTTTCTTTATCGGTCAACTCTGACACAACAGATTCTTTCGGTACACAGTTCGGAACAGTCTTACCGTTCTTTTTCTTAGTCCCGACCATTTCATGATCATCCCAACAAGGATCGCTCTTCTCTGTCTTTACATTTGTTTGGTGTGATTTTCTTTGTTGTTTTATTCGCGCAAATGATTTTTCGCGATCATACTCTGCTTCCGCTTCTTTGTACTTTGCTGAACTACCTTTACCGCCGATAGGTGTCGGCGTTTTTCTCCATACTTCAGCGACCGGTTCTTCAGAGACATTCTTACCTCTACCATGCTTAACGAGGTATGACCCAGATGTGTCTTTATGGACAACGCCATTATGTGTCTTGGCGTGACTGTATGCAGTATTCTTATCGAATTTGCCCGCATTGCCTTTGTCCCGACCCTTCTCGCCTTTACCGCCTAGATAACCTTCTTCTTGTTTAATAATTTCTTTGTCTGTCTTAACCATACGAACCCTTCGCTTCCCCTTTTCATCTGTATACATTTCGGGTTTTTTATCTGCGGAGGTTACTTTTTCGTCGGCTCTCTTAATACCTTTTGCTCTGGAGTCTGCTTTCCGTTGATGAACGCTGGCCATATGATCCGTCCAATCGTTTTTCGGAGAATCTGCCGATCCGGTTCTTGTCTTATAATCCTTAGCGATTCTTTGATGAGAATCCTTAGAATCTTTCGCTTTGTCCAGATATTTTTTCTTCATTTCAGGAGAAAGTTCGTTAACCTTATTCATACCAGATCCTTGTTGCCTTTATGTTTCAAATAACCTTTTTTGGTTGATTTCTTTTTATCAGTATGCACTGCTGCTTTGTTAAACTTACTAGCATATTTTGCGACAGGATTACTACTTCCTTCTGGTACAGTTCTCCTGTTAACTTCCCTTGCTCGTTTCAAGCGAGCGATATCCAAAAGTTTATCGTGTTTTGATTTATCTGCTTGTTTTTCTTTAGATATCTTCTTCTTCGCGATCTCGACAGCATCTTCTTCTACTTCAACTGACTCTCCAGGGGTCATAGATTTTGCTTTACGAGTTGCTTCAGGCGTGCCCCATTCCGGAGCAGTGCCCATCGTTCCTTCTTTTACAACAGAATCAATCCATTGACGCGATATGTTGCCTTCGTCTAAACCGATGATGACGTAGTTAGTGCCGAGTCGCTGAATGTGACCTGATTGTTTTGATTTTGTAATTATAACTCTATCGCCAACTTCAAACAAATCGCCTTGAACAAACTTCTCTCGGATTTCTGAGACTGGGTTAAACTCACACCTTGTTTTAAATTCGGTCGCTTCTTTCAAACCCATGCCAACACGAACAGCGTTAAATAAAGATTTTGCATCTTTATTAGACATGCTTCTCGGCACGCCCTGCGAAAATTTCACGAAATCGTTAGTCTTTGCATGCGCGCGTTGTTTGCTTGCCGAGATACCGGAAACGTCGTCAGCGTCCGGATCTCTTTCGCCAGCAGAGACAACTGTGATCTTTTCGAAGTTGTAGAAACCGTGACGTGCTTTTGTACCGTTGTATTTGTTTAACAGAGTTTGAAACTCGGTAACTCGATCTGACCCGACTACCATCGTGACTTTTCGATACCCTTGGTCGTAGAGGTTGACCGCAGCATCAAAAACGTTTTTGACTTTCTTATTTGATAAGATGTTTCTACCGTGTTTCGGGAACATCTTTCGGGAGAGTTTAACTTTCTCAATATAGGGGATCGGATTGCTTTTCGGATCTTGCGATTGAGATAAGAATATTTTGTATGGATTTTTCTGAGACTTTCTAGAAATAGTATCTAAGAGTTTTTCGTGTCCGGTGGTAGGGGGATTCATTCTACCAAAAGTGAAAAAGATTTCTCTATCTTCTTCGACGAGAAATTGTTTAAATGACGAAATAGAATTCATTGTACCGTATCCCTTTTACTTAGAAGAAGATCTTCTTTCTTTATCTAGTTTTCTAATTGACGGGAGGTTTCGTACAGCGATTCGGTCGATACGACCTTTCATTTTCTCGAGTCGTTTTTCGATTTCTTGCCGGCGAGCAGGTGGAACTTCAGCGCGAGACTTGCCTTTCGACAGTTTCTTGAAGACCTGATTCATCGCATGTTTTCTTGCACGCTTCTTGAGGCGAGGAAGGTCCGCCGCTTTTTTAGATTGACGTTTTCGACCAACCTTGAGGCGGGTTTTCATTTTACGCATCTGACGACCACGCGCGCGCCTTTGAGAAAAATTCAGTGCTTCTAACTCAGCTTCTGCTTCTTCTGCTGGACCGCCAGTACCATTCGTCTTGCGGCGCTTCTGTACGCGATAATTAGTCAATTCATCTTCGCCTGGTCGATACTCGACCGTCGTGAAGTTTTTGAAACTCATTGGTTTCGGCATTTCGCTTTCCTTTGGTTCAATCCATTTATTAACTTCTGGAAGGTGTATCCCAACCTTTCAGAATATTAGGGGAAAAGTTGTTGTATGAAAATTCCATTCTGTCAACAATCTTTACCGCGTCACCACCAAGTTGATCAATAGCGACGAAACCTTCTGCTCCCGTCACTTTAAACCCTCTTTTAGTTTTTACAAAAGTATCAATATCTTGCAATCTATTCAAGTTATTTATAAGTTTTAATTTCGTTAACACAATCAATTTCTGTAGTTTAAATATTCGCTCTAAGTCTGCCTTGTTAGCGACGCTAAAGAACGCAAGCAGGTCGTCGAGTTTCTTTTGTTGTGTTGACTTACCCGCATCAGTTTTTCTTTTATCTATTTCTTTCTGATATTTTTCTTGTATAAATGCAATACAGTTAGCAACTAATTTCTTCTCGTTTTGCGTATGCATGGAAATGCCTTTCCTTACAAGAGAGTTGCTGAATGTCTCGATATGTTGAGCCAGCATTTGATTCTGTTCTAGTTGCCTTAGTGCTCCGCCTGATATCTTATTGAATAGAACACCGATTTCAGTCAGCATTTTGTTGACGTCTTTTGTTTCTTGAGCGGACATAGTTGCTTTTGTTACATCCCGCAACATAGCATCTTGAGACCAGACGGAAGAAACTTTCTTGAGCGCCTTAACGTTAACGCCATATGATGCGCGCATAGATTCAAACGTTTTCCCTTTATAGGTTGTGTGCCAAACAATGCCGATCTTCGCTTTGATGACTTCTTGCGCTTGATCATATGGCACGGCATAGACGATTGTGTTCGGGTGGAAAGTTACATACCTCTGCCCGTCGATCCGTTTTACCGTTTTATCGCCTGTGCCGAATAGGAAGTCACCCTGTATCACATCTTTGATACCGAGTTTACTTAGATGCTTGAGCGCTTCTTTTAGTTTCGCATTTAGGTCGCCCGAAGTGTCTTCATCAATGTCAGCATCAGTCTTATAGACCTTGGGGTTCTTATTGAAGATACCTTTCTTGGCGACGAAGAACTTACCATCTCTCGGATCGGTTCCTGCAAATACTGCCGGTGCGCCGTCCCACTTGACAGACACCTTACCTTCTTTTTTCCCTGCGAGCATATCGCGCAGGTCTCTAAGGGCAAAGATCGCTTGCCTAGTACCATTAACACCGCCATAGAGAACCTTATCCTCTATGTGCGTCATATGGGTGTTTTTTTGCTCTGTGATAAAATTTTTAAAATTTTCCATTATACATTATCTATTAAAATAATATCAAAGATTGCACCAGCGCCGCATGTATTGCCGGACTGCGCCCGAATCTCGATATCTGTTTTTTCTGTAAACCGCAGAGGCACTGTATATTCGTATTCAAACGGAACGCCGAATGTCCCGAACTGCCCTTTAACGTTGAACGCTCCATTGAATGGTTTCGCCATTAACTTGTATTTGACATCAGTAGATTTATCGACGCTGCATTGCAGTTTGGTTAGATAACCTGTTTTGCCAGCGGGAACAGTATAGATCGCCATCAATGTTTGCCCGTTGTCGGCGAGTATTTTTGCTGCAACGATACTATCCACAGTTATTGTGATATCATGTTCGTTAGTATCGGCACCGGTTGGTGGGACAATAACCGACGCTCTGAAGACCCTAATGAACTGAGCAATACTCGACGAACCGACTGCTACCGCTTCAACGATTAGGTTGTAGTTCTCGTCGAGACCCTGAATGCTAATAACTGCCCCAGGAGCGTCGCCCGTGACTGCTGCAACGGTGGCGTTGGTTGGATACGCATATAAGTTAGACCCGTCCCAAATACTTTCGAAACCATTATTGCCGAGGTTTACATTGAACCCAAATTTGTTTATTGCAGAATACCCTTCAACCAAACCTGCTGCGAGGTTTATATTAACTAGAGACCCACCGTTGTTAATTATATTGCCGTCTTTATCTGCCGTCATAACAACTTCATAAAGATGACGGTTGTTAAGCATTAGTTGTTCTTTGTTTTTGTCAAATTGTGCCATTTTACTATTCTCTTATTTGTTGATCGCGAAAGAATACCGCACGATATCTTCAACCGTTTTCTCGAACTGATCAAGTTTTATTGTGTTAGGTCCATCGCTCGGCGCGTTATCTGGGTCGTGATGCACTTCCAAAAAGAAGTTTTCTATTCCGAGCGCACTGCCGCTTCTCGCTAAACCAGAAACATAATCCCTGTTGCCCCCAGAAGCAGATCCTAGTCCTCCTGGTTTTTGTACAGAATGTGTTACGTCAAATACAATCGGGTTGTGATAATTTTCCATCATATACTGCATCCCAGTAAAATCAACAACAAGACTGTTATACCCAAAACAGGTTCCTCTCTCTGTTATCCAAACATCTTTGGCGCCAACAGTTTTACTTAGGATGTTCTTAACATCCCATGGGGCGAGGAACTGTCCCTTCTTGATATTAACCACCTTCCCCGTTTGACATGCTGCTACAACAAGGTCAGTTTGCCTACACAGGAATGCGGGTATTTGCAAAACATCAACTACATCGCCGAACCAATTTGAAATTCTATCAATTTGTTCAACAGTATGAACGTCTGTTAGAATGTCGACGTTCTGTAAAAATTTGATCATCTTAAGATCCGCCAGCGTCGAATCTAAACCAACTCCGCGTTCACTGTCAGCGCTCGATCGGTTTGCTTTATCATAACTGGATTTGAAGATGTACTCAACTCCATGTAAATTACAAACACGCTTACACTCTTTAGCGATTTCTAAACTCTGGTCAAAGGTTTCGTGTTGGCACGGACCGGCGATTATTCTCATCGTATTCCTCTACTTGTATTTGAAGTCGCACATGAGTCGAGTCGGATATCCGTCCTTTCCTTGTGTATCTCTGATATTGAGTTTAAATGCATACGTGGGCGATTCCACTTCATAGTCGATCCGCCGCCCAGTTCCAGTCTTGCCTCCATAATATATGGTCGCTGTTGTTATTTTAGAGGCAGTGTTTAATGCCTTCCTATCCATTTTCTTAGATTTAATTTGACCAGAAAGTTTGTGTATGATATGATACCCCTCGCCAATTCCGGTCTTCAATAGTTCATCGAGGTTCTTCGGGCGAACGGTAACTGGCGAAATTCTCCGCTTGATTTTGCCATTGAACACATCACAAAAAAGGTCAGGGTCTATCTTAAATGCTTTTAATAATTTCAGTCCATCGCCCGTAATATTGTATGATTTAATATCGTCGGGCGATAGGACGGTTCGCACGCCGACGTTGAAGAATGTGACTGTCGTGCCGAGTTTTAACGATAGATAGATTTCCTGTGTATCAGTATGCAACGTGATATCAGTAACCGATTTGCCAATATTATATCCAGACCCTTTCGGGTTTGCTAACTTGATCTTAGGAGAGTAGATCAGCGGACGCTTGGTGTTTTCGCCGCCAACAACATCAATCTTCAGTTTCTTGCTTTTTTTGAGATTGTAGGTCTTATCTAAGTCTTCAATCGCTTTAAGCATTTTAGCATCAGAGACTCGTTCGCCTTGCCACCATTTAAGTAGCGCGTCAGCGAATTCAGGTTCGAACAAGTTGCCCCTGTTGTTTACCCCGCGATTACCCGAGGAACCGTTTCCGAATTTCATCTTCACGGTCTTCAGTTTGGTCGCGCTTTCTATTTTCTTTATCGTCGTATCTTCTTGTAACGCTCGCGAAATATTAACGCTATTCTTTTTAGATAAGTCGAGGTTAATCGGCGCATCAATCTTGGGATATTTGTCCTTCAGATACTTGAACAGAACATACAGTTCGCCCTTGGTCTCGGGCGCGTGCGACTTAGTCTTACTTCGCAATTCTGTTACGGTTTTCGGAAAGAAATCGTACGGCATCAGAATTTCACTTGTTTCTTGACAGTAATATCAGGAACCAATCCCATAAAAGAAATCACAGAGCGCACGCCTTGTTTAAACAACGCTGAAACTTTAGACCATGCTGAAGAAACCGTGTTCTTGATTTTTCGGGCGATCTTTGCGAGGTTTACTTCTGAAATAATTTCCAGATCACCATACTCGGTTGATTCGTCCATGGCATCAACGATTAACGAAATCACCGACCAGAAGTTATACTCCCCAGTCTTAACGCCCTTCAGTTTCCTTGAAGATGTCTTAAACCGTGCTTGTAATCGCATCTTGTCAGCGATACGCTCGCAGTATCCATCATCCTCAACGCTGTGTACCTGAATGCTCTTCCCGTCATGAGTTGAGACCAGCATAAACTCCGCAGCAGAATTACTATCTTTTCCGTATTTTTGGTATCCGGACATCGCTTCGCGCGCGAATGCGATTTTAAAGTCTCGGTTGTTTTCGAACAATGTTCCGAGTTCTTGCATCGCCTCTTTATGCGCTTTCTCGCCTTTGTTGACGATTTCGTTTTCGCCTGATTTAATCAGAGGTCTCAATTGAGAAGGCGCTAGAGTATTCGTGACGAACCCTTCGATAATATCTCGGGTCTTAATGAACTGAGGATCTTTAACCAATTTTGCGGAAGATGTATTAACCGCAGAATAGAAAGTTGCAGTTGATTCTGCCTTACCGCCAGACATCAATTGCGCTAATCCAATCTTCAAAGAGATTCTCATATCGCCGATTAAGATATCTGTTTTTGGTGTGGTATCACTACCACCGTGGGATTTCCAAAACGGAGTCAGCGAGCTTTTCGCTCTGCCGTACTGTTCTGCTTTTTTGCCTTTCAGTTTGGGATAATTTTTAAGGAGGAAGGAAGCGACGCGCTTGCCAGTTTCCATAGCAACTGGGTTCGCTTGTATAACTTTAAAGACGCTATCGCTAATGCCCATTTCGGACGGGTTTGCTTTTTTGTTTTGAACTTCATAAAACCCAATGACGATTGCTGCTTCATAATCTTCTGCTTTCAGTTTACCTTCAGACAGAAATGATTTAAATGTATCCATGATCGTTTTCCTAATTCACTGGTTCTATTTATATGATTAATATCTCGGATAATCTCCTGTGTCTTCTTCTCTCAAATCAGTAATTCGCTGCACGATATCTTGTTTCTTCTTCTCGGAAAAATCATCCCAATCGACAATTTCATCGAGGAAACGATAACACCCGACACAGAATTTACTCCATGTCGGATCTAGTACGCAAACGCCAACGCAAGGCGATGGGGTTTTACTTTTCATTATCGTACAATGATGCAAAGTTTCCACGCGAATGCGGAAACAATAATAGACATGAACGATAAGCGGGGATCGTTCTCATAGATGATTGCGACAGTTGGTATAATTGTGAACTCGTTATAATCTTTCCAACTTTTTTCAAAACCAAACTCGACAGTCTTATTGCTATACTTCTCTAACAACCTCGTAGCACCTGAGACTATCTTCTTGCTTTTTTCTTTTGACATCATTACCAAGTTTGTTACCGATAACTGTTCCGAGAACCATTGTCGCATCATTTCCTCCGTCAATTTTTGCACCTAAAATACCACCGAGAATTGCGCCAATCGTACCTTCCATTGACCCAAATGTTTTTTCTGAATATCCTTCAATGATACCCAATCGCTCTGTCTTTTGACGTTCTTTAACCGTCTCCTTGACACACACTTGATCGGGCGTGGCGCTCGCATCAAATGCAAACAACAAGAGCGCTACTCCCGCTCCGACTTTCAATACCTTCACAACATTTCTCCCATGATTGTCCAATTATGAGTTTCGTATTTCCGAGTCGCGAATATGGTCTTTCGCAATTCTTTACCTTCACGAAATTCTGCAACTGGAAGACCCTCTTCGTTCTCTCCCATGCTGAACAGGTATTTAGTGGACTCTTGTTGACCTAGTGCCAATCGTTTCACCAAAGCATAAGTGTCACGTAGATCTCCAAAAAAACTAGAGTGACGGTCGAACGAAACATCTTCATCCGTGCATACACCCATCATTATAGTTAAACCCTCTTCCATCATTTCTCCCCTTCTCATCATCACTTGATACTCCTGTTGTTAATAAAGTTTACAGCAAACGTTTTTGGGTCTTCGCGATTAACTGCTTCCGAATCAATAAATTCGTCAGTGATTTTGTCAGCGACCCTTGATGCCACATCGTCGCGGATTGAGCGAGACTCTTCATCAAATTCATCACCATCAAATAACAACCAATCTTGTCCGATCAAGTCAGCGGCGAGATCGCCAAGAACGAGATCATCTAACTCTGTTATTTCTTGTAAAATAATATCAAACATATCATTCATATCCAGTTTAATTTTCAAATAGCATACCTTTTGTTATTAAGAAGAAGAAAAAATGGGGGACCGAAGTCCCCCTTGGTTTTTATACTGCGGACGCAGCGATTGCTTTGTAACCAGCAGCGACTACAGACTTGGTGGGAGTACCGAGACGGTAGAAACCTTTGGTCTGACCTTTACTGTTGGTTCGATTGTTAAGGTATACAGAGAAACCTTCGAATCGAATATTTTGAATTACAGCATATGGGTTTTTAGCGCCAAATTGTGCTGTGATTTGCTTTGCGGTCAACTGTCGACCATCTACGAGTGCGTTCAATACGCGAGTTGTTTGAGACATTTCTGTCCTCCATTTCATTTTAAAGTTACCAGTACAATTCAAGAAGTTCTTCTTCGAGTCCGTATGCCTCTTTCTCCCATGGCAAATCTTTGTATTCCAAAGACTTGTCATTTTTGAGCGCCCCGAGACCTAAGTTCAGGGATTTGGCGGTCAGTTCTCGACGAATATACTGCTTTGCATGTACAAGTTCATGTGCCAGCGTGCTGGCGATTTCCCTTACGGTGTAAGGAAATTTCTCTTCTTGCTCGGGATCACAATAATTCCGAGAAAGACTAATAGCGATTGTTCTAACTTTACCGATTGTCCCGCCATGATTGTATGTACCGAAGTCGACACAATACCCAGCATCATTTCCTTCTAGGTTAGTTCGCATTTCAACGGCAATAGAGATGTGCCGTTTGATGTCGCGCTTGAAGAAATGGTTGACCACATCACATGCGAATTTCTCCATTCTAGTTTTTTGGGGAAACCTACCGACAGCAATTACATTAATCATTTTTACCAACTTTCTATATTATGAGACTATTATGACGGATTTTGACCAAAAAGTAAAGTTCCAAGTCATTGATTTTACAAGGGTTTTTTGTGCCCTAATATTGATAAATCGAGTCGATCGAGTTAGCATAGAACCATTCGCCTTTGATATATCCATTGATCAGACGCTTCGCCTGACGGACTGCAATAACGATATCAGGGTCTTTGTTTTCTCCGAACTCAAGTATCCTATCGATCTCAATGAGCGCCTTCTGGCGTCCCTCAGCGATCCTGATGCCGCGTTTACCATCCTTGTGGAACTCTATTTCAAAACTTTTGAGCGTCTCGTTCTCCTGCGCTTCTTCATGATGCCGAGCGAGAATTTCGTTACACGTCGCCAAGGAGAGTTTCTTGACCTGTGTGACACAGGTCTCTTCTAGGATTACTCGCCGGAGTTTTGCCGGAATATCTTTCTGAAATTGGTAAGGTTTAAATTCCATTACGCTGCCTCCGCATAATCAATTGCTGTGTTAATCGCTCTAACTTTACGACCGGCGTTGTAACCATACCACGCTGACGATAGGCGAGATTCATTGTTACGACCTAACACATGGTCGGTCATATATGTAACAGAGTTGAGAGCATTCCACCATGTCCCTGGAGCGAGATCTGCTCCTGGTTGGGTTTCAAGTATATCAAACGCTTGCTTTCCGCTCCGCGACAACTCTTCGTACTTCTTGATATCCTTACCTCCGGTGTTAGCGTGAGGGAAGATCGTGTTGAAGTATTGAATTACATCATCAGTCTTCGCTCTCTTGGTGGACAGGAATGTAGCGAACTCTTTGTACTGCTCAAACTTCTCATGAGCGATACCGAGTTTCTCTTTCGCCAGAGCAGCATCGAATGCTTGACGATGATTCAACTTAACTTCGTTCTTTGTAGAACCAGCAAGAGACATAGTCAGCGTGTTGTTACAGACAACCCGAATCGGGGTCATTCGCACGTTAACCGACTTGCCGTACATGTGAGGATTAGAGAACAACAAGTAGTTGTCAACCTGATCCTTCCCGAGGATATCAAACGATTCCTTGATCTTAGCGAGAACCCAGACCATCTTACCGCCCATTAACGAACCGGCAGTATGCATCTCCATATCTCCGGCAGCGCAGAACTCATTGAAGAAGTTAAATGCTTCCTCGTTCTGGACTGGTTCCCAATTATCGCCAATCATTGGGGCGAGAACCGACTTATCCGAATTCCGAACCAGCGCCTTGGTTCCGGTCGGTATTAGGTCGCCGCCGAACTGGGCGACGGTTGGAACCGACTCCACGGACCACTCGAGGTCTGCCTGTTGCATCATCTGACGCGGGGAGAGGTCAGCGCTGACGCGCGTTCCTAAACCATGCCAAGGGACTTGACCCGCATACGCCATTGTTTCTACTTCATGTGACATCTGTATCTCCTTTTAAGATTTTTTTTTAATTAGACTAGAGCGCAAACGCTGTCCCAAAGATCAGCAACTTCTCTAGAAGAGTCGAACCCTGCTTCAAGAGCAGACTCTTCACAACCACAAGATGCTTCAATAAAGGTCGAAGAACACATTACTTGAAAATCCATACCGCCACGACGAACCGCGACATCTGCAAGAGTTTGTGGGTCACGACCAGCAAAAACCAATTCTTCGCCAGAATGTAATTCTAAGCGACCTTCGTGGATTGAGATAAAATCGATCATTCTTTGTTCCTTTCTTTAATTTATGAGACTATTATGAACTAATATCACCAAAATGTAAAGCGCTAACTCCTTGATTCATAAGGAGTATTATTTCTGATTAACCATTTCTCCATAACTGTCTCATTATCAGGTCCACTGACGAGGATGTAGCAGACAGTCTTGAGGACTCGGGCATACCGATATCCACGATCCATTTCCCAAGGAGCAGTGACCCAAACCTTGTGCGGGAAGTTATCGGGGAAAATCCCATCAAACTCGCCAAAGTCAAGCAAATCCGGATCATCATCATTGACGCTGTACTCAAACAGGTTGTCGTTTTCTTTCAGACGGAAGCAACCGAGGATAGTACCATCAGCGTCAAAGTATGTTTTGCTAGGAGCGTATGACATCAGGAACCTCTAATCAATTTAAGAAAGACTATTATGAACTAATACCACCAAAATGTAAAGCGTTAACCCTTTGAATTTAAAGGAGTTTTATTCACTAATTCGTGATTAGCGAAATAACCAAACATACCAACGCATTGGGAGCTGGTAACTAAAGTTTCAAAACCCTTAAATTCAGACCGGCGTTTAGGCGAACCGGCACTAGCGGTTTTTTTAACCGTAATTTTTTTACAGGCGAGGCGTTTAACCGTACCGCCTTTTTTTAAAAATTCGAGGGTAAGTTTAGCGTTTAATTTTGAAATTTCGCTTTTAGTCATTTTTTCGCCCTTTTCTGATTGATTAGACTATTATGAACTAATACCACCAAAATGTAAAGCGGCAACTTATTGATTTTTAAGGAGTTTTATTTCCTTCTGCGTCAGGTCTCGGAATTTTCTACGAGATACAGACCATTGCTTTTTAGGTTGAGAAAACATGATTTCTTGACCTGCGGTCGGACCAGCGACAGGTATGTATCCTAGCAACCAACTGCCTTTGGTGATGTAGATGTGATTCTTTTGCTCGTACAGGCATTTATCCCATACGGTAATTTCTTGGCGATATCGCGGCATTCGCTTCTCCATGATTAATTTAAGAGACTATTATGAACTAATAGTAAAGAAAAGTAAAGCGATAACTCTTTGATTTTACTTGGGTTTCTTGGTGGGGTTTCTTGTCAGCATACCGTCATAAAGACCATAACGGTATTTGTTCGTGACGATCTCATTACCAGTGAAGTCTAGGATGCGCTCCTTACCATCCCTGACGATATGCTCCTTCAGTTGAGAAAGACTGTTCCAGGTTCGCTTAGTGTAGTCCATGATCAATCGCCTTAAATTAACGGTTGTCCGTCTTTCCAATCCAGAAATGCATGAACTGCTAAACCAGCAGACAATCCATATTCAATGGGAGTCTGAGCGGCGAGTAACATAAGTGCCGACCCGCCGACCTGCAATTTAATACTGTGTTTCCAAATAAATTCTTTCATAATTCTCCTGTCTGTTTAATCAGGTTGGTGGCAGCACCTAGAACCCATGGGTCTCGATGCGGTAAATGGAATCCGGACGAACCATCCCAATCAACGAAGTATTGATCGAAACGATCGCTGTATGCGTTCGGATGTTCTTTCAGTAAAGACGCGAGTTCTTTTGCTCTCTCGTCAAACGTCAAGTCATCCCAGATGTTTTCGTTCAACGAGTAATAGAGGCAACTGTGGACTAACATTTGCAGTCGCCTTCTTTTGATCAACTCGCCTGCACGAGAGTCTGGGTTGGGGAATACATAGTCCTCATCTCTTTTCGCCATTACGGATCTCCGAATATGTTCACTGCGAGTTCTGCTGCATAATCCATGTCAAACTCGGTAGGAAAATGCTTAAGACATGCTCGTGCTTTTTTTCTAATTTCGGATGGAACCTTCGGGGTCGCTTTAGGGTTGCACAGATCAATCAGAAACTTCTCTGTTCTAACGACGGAACGACAACGTTCAGATGGCAATGTCATCTTAATACATCTCCGCAATTTCTTTGGCATACTTGGGATTGGTTACTGGGACAGCATTACTCTTGTGAAGTTGCCCTATGCCGATGACGTAGTCGCCGGTGTATCTTGGAGACTCTTTACTGTTTCCTCTCGCTGCTGCTGGAGAAGCTGCGCGCGATGGGTAGATTTCTGTCTCTGCCGCACGCTTGCTTGCATACGACGGACTTGGTTGGTATTCCTGAAACTTAGGCGCGATATATTTGACACAAACTTCCCCCTTGGGTTTTTTCACTTTTCGCTTTCGACCATTATAATCATATCTAGTGGAACCGTAAACTCTCATATTCTCTCCTCTATCATATTGGCATACTCATCAAGTATATCAGATAAATCGCTGAATGTAAAGAGAGAAATATTACCCACCCTCCACGCGTGTTCGATCTCGCCGCGAACCTTGAGGATCTTAGCAATCTTATCCTCATAAGAGATCTCATCTTCTTTCTTGACCATTTAATGCGCCCAGTTGATTTCGGGGCGAGTGTCGCCCCTGCCATTCCAATCCACGTTACAACCACTTGCCTTAATAAGAGGAATGATTGCCTTGAATTTTGCAACACCCTCATCACTACCGTCAAAGCAAAAGGTAGACCCGCCAGCGATTTCTGGAGGCATACAAGCAAAACCATTTACTCTTACATCAGGTTCATAGTCGAGATTGTCATACGAACCACGGAGAACACCTTCTCCGCCGCAGTAGTCGCAGTCTTCGGTATATGCTTCTCCGTCATCTTCAAGTTCGATAAACCCATCGCCTTCACACGAAGTACATTCTTCTTCGGTTGCGCCATATATCTCACAGTCTTGAGAATGATTGAACAACACCTTGCTGGTGTCATCATGTTCTACTTCGCTCCACGCACAGGATTGACAACACGGCATGTTCCATTCAACAAACCACCCCTCTGCCCGTAACGCTTCTTGCATTCTATCAAAACTCATAGAAACCCTCCTGTAAAAATTACTGCGGCAATCAATCCAACATTGATAACATACAGTCCGAAGATAGCAAGTTCAAGACGATCAAACTTTCTATCATGCGCATCAAAAGATCTTTCGATACCCGACATCGCTTCATTTATCTTACTCAAGATTTTGCTTCCTCCGTCTTTACGAACACGGTGTAATCCGTATTATGATGCGGGAACCTCGTATCATTGTGGACTACCATGTCCACAGCAAAACCTTCATCGAAAACTTCCGAAACGAAACCGGTGGCGCGTTTGCCGCCGCGTTCAAAGTTCACATAAGATCCGTTCAGGTACGCCTTTGGATTGATTGTTAATTCGCTCATGTATTATCTCCGTCGGTATATTTTACATCATTTTTATTAAAACGTTTTCTCTCACGTTCTTCCATGAATGGGTATACTATTGCTGCCAACACCCATAAAACGAAAACAACACCCAGCAAGATTATAAAAAAGGCATCCATCTTAGACTAAGTATCCTTCTGCTTTTAAACTATTGGGTTTCCATCCTTCGATGATGCATTTGGCAGTCAATTGGAATCCCATAGCGTCAAGAACACTACGGATGTATTCCATCTCATCTGCTTCTGCAAGACCAGCATGATACGCGCGAGAATCATCAGACATCATGTAAGTCCAGTCGTGAAACTTGCATTTCTCGTGAAGAATTTCACAGATTTCTGTTGCTTCCAACCCACTCAAATTTATACGCTCCATTACGCTGCCTCCTCAACAGGATTGAAATAAGTTACAAATTCTTTCACTGAACCGCGAAACTTCTCGACCCACTGTTGTTCATCGCTCGCGCCGAACGGACGTCTTTGGTATGCAACTATCTGTTGTCCGGAAACGACATAATTAAACTCGGTGTCGCCATGATCTTCGGCAGCAGAAGTGAACGATGCTTTATCATTGGCGCGAAAGAATCTCGCCGCCAATTGACCGAGATGAACATCGCATTCTAACGCCTTGCGGAAATACTTCGCAGCACCAGTTAGATACCCATCGTGATGGATGTAGAAAGTTTGACGACCGAAGTCGAGGGAATCGAACTGGTAAGTTGCTCTAGTAGACATAAGACATTCCTTTATTAATTTATGAGACTATTATGAACTAATAACACCAAAATGTAAAGCGGCAACTCCTTGATTTTATTCGGGTTTTTCTTCGAACCCGCCCGTCCCTAATTTATAAAGGGGGAGCGGAAATGAATTTAACCTACCTTCTAATTTTAATAGGTTAAAATCGCTAGGGTGTAGCGGTATATATTTCGCGTCGAAATAATTCTCTAAAAAACGGTTAATTCGGTCTTCTATTGATACTTTTCTAAACATCTGTACACTCCAATTAATGAAAGACTATTATGTACCATTTTTAACAAAATGTAAAGCGCTAAGTCTTTGATTTTACTAAGGTTTTTTGTTTGGTAGTTTCAGCAGGTCTGCTGCTTCGTTTTCGATCACGGACATGATCATATTGGTGAGGTCTATTTCTTTTTTGATGAACCACATCTTTTGTTGCAGTTCCTCAAGTTGTTTCTGATAGTAATCAAGTTCTTTCTCTTTCCTGACCTTCTGTTCGATGATATCGGTCAGGAGTAGAATTTTCCCTTCATCAGTCATTGATCACATTCTCCTCGAGGCATTGCTCATAAATTTCCCAGAGTTTGAGAAACCGCATTTCCATCAATGCTTCAATTCCGATTAATGCATTAGCGACTTCATCTTCCGATAAGTCGCCGTATCCATCCATGACGCGCTCAAACACAAGCTTGATATCTGTTTGAGTGTGCCATGCTTCTTTGATCGCTTCTTCGAGGTTTACCTTATTCATGGTTCAAGTCTGTCAATGGGTTTCCGATGTGTCGTTCAGTCTGGACTGTATCTAGACGTTTGCCTTCGGTTCGGCGAACAATATCATCTTCATTGAATCTAGACCAATACAACTCAAAAGCAACACCATCGTCGACTCCGACGAACTGATGCCATTGTCCTGGCGGGACTTTAAAATAGTCGCCTGGACGCAGCACTGTATGATCAACTGTAGCGTCGTGTTCACCGCCCTGCCAAACTTTGACGAGTAAAGATCCGGATTCAACATAGAAACCGTTCCACTTGGTCTTATGATAGTGCTCCGAACAACAAACGTTCGCTTTAAATTCAATTCGATGAAATTCGAAACAATCAGTCGATTCAACTACTTCCGTCGTTCCCCATACCTTACCAGACTTCATACTTGTTTCCCTTTATAAAATTCAACGTATTCGTTCCACCGAAACATACCTTTACGATAGTGGCAGTAGAACAACCCATCATAATGTGCACTAGAAGTATCGCCCATTGTTTTCACCAATTTATTTAATTACGAGATAGAATTATATATTATTTTTTTACAAGAGTAAAGTTTAGTCTGCGAGCGGGTTGTCCAACACGGTTTGTATCTTTTTGTTCATCCGATCTTCGAGCGCGTTGATCTTTAACTCCGTATCGGTCTGCAGACTTTCTCGCTTAGAGTCGAACCGTTCGCTCGCCTTGTCAATCATTTCCTTGACGTCATCTTCCAGGTCTCTGTTCTGATCCTCGACGCGGTCAACATTTGCTTCCATGCGGTTGAAGTCATCACGCAAATCATTCTTGATACTACGCGAGTAATCGATGGATTCATTGACTGAAGTTTGTACTGCATCGAGTTTTAATTCTATCTGAGCGTTTCTATTTTCTATTTCTGTAGTATCGATGTTCTCAACTATTTCTTTCATGTCCATATAGTCAGAGTAGAATTCAAACGCACCATACGACGCTCCGCCCAGAGTAGAGAGTGCAGTCAATATAACTGCCATCTTACCGCCGCGAAATGTTGTACCCGCAAATTCGAACTCTGCCATTAGTCGTCCCCCTCAAACTGTAGCGCTCTTAGGTTAGCGACTTCCGCTTTCAGCCGTTGAATTTCCATACGCTTCTTTTCCATTTCTAGTTTAAACAGATCATTACAATTAATTCGTTCTCTCGGTCCAGTCAACGGTATTGTAATCTTGGCATAAACCCCAACATCCTTCACCATCCCCTCCGGATCGTAATCGCCAACTGCCGAATTTGATGAATTGCCGAACGGTCCATTTTGATTGATAATACCGACAACGCCAAATTCTAAATTAGTAGCAGAACCAATAGCGTTCTGACATTCAACATCCCCCGCCCTAACTCTATCCGAAGCATAACTCCCGTTTGAATTTGGTAACGAAAGGTTCAACGAACCTGAATCAGCGATGGCAATATTACTTATCACCACCAACAACAACATAACAAACATTTTCATTTTAACTCACTTGATCTTAGAACATATTCTCGTCGCCAATGCCGCGATTGAATTTCCTTCTGCTAATAACTTCGACCGTGTACACACATAGACCGCGCGAAACTTATCCTTTTCGCGAATGTATACGGGAATTTTTTTCTTTTGAAGATAGTTGACAGTCACCACCTTGTTATCTGCAGCAAAAGGAACCTTGTTCCATTCGTCATCGAACACTTCTATCTGATAGTAACGAATATCTTTTCTAGTATTAAATAATACCATGTTCGCCCGAAGAATTTCGGGGACGTATGAAGGCGCGAGTTTAGGATAGGTTGGTGTCCATTCGTGGGCGTTAACACAACCCACGAACAGAACCAAAGATAGTATTATAGTGCGATACATTCTGCCACAACTACTGCTCGATATGCTCCAGCTGGCAATGCTTTAGTGTATCCGTAATTGGCGTCAGATTCGATTTTGAACCAAGTGCTGCCAGCAATGGTCAGGTCGACTTCAGTTACATTTTCGAATGTAACTTTAGCAGCATCATACGCTGACATTCCCGCGACAGATACTTGATCGACGCTAACAACTCCTGTCCAAACAACGGTATCGGTTAACGTTGGACTTGTCGAAAATGAATTCGGAGCAGTGATTCTTGCTTTGTATGCACTTGCCGTGATCACGTCATACCTGACCACGGGATCAACACCGCCGTCTGCGCCGTCTGTACTAAGTTTACTGGGAATTGGGTTACCGAATTGACCCATGGTGTCTTGTGTCACAACGCACTTAGATTGTACATTACCTTGTACGTCTATTTGTGCTGCAAATAAATTACAACTCAAACTTAAACCCATAATAAAGAGCGCTTTATTGAACATTCCTGTCCTCCTTTTTGTTCTACTCTTCATATTGTAAATCAACTAATTTTTGGTGTAGCAACTCAGTTGCCAACCCCACTCTCAAACTTTTGTTATTGTCTGGTAGCTTTGAGTCCAGTAACACAATAGTGTCCTTATACTCACCGCCGCTTACACCCGCGAAATATCCTCGCGGTAAATAATTCGTTGCTTTTAACATCTCATGTTTAGCGATTTGTTCTTGTGAAAGTAAACTTGTATTGACGAACCCGAGCAATACCTCTAAGCGTTCTTCAGATTCTTGTCGTTTACGTTTGATTATCGCCTTTCGTTCTTCTTCTTCTTCTTCCTTTTCTTGTGCTTCTAACTGGGTCTTTCTATCCAGTTCCGCTTGGATCACCTCTTGTTCGGTTTCAATGTCTATTTCTGGTTCTTCTACCAACGCAGCAACAAAAGGATCCACGTATCCATCACATGTTGGATTAGACTGCGGGTCGAAACATGGTTCGTAGAAATATGTGTAAATAACAGATTGGTCTACGACGGATCCGTTACCCGTCCAATTAATAGAACCATCACCCCAGTAAGAAATATCGATATTGCTGATCGGCACCGCCTTATTAATCGTGTTTGACGGAAGTCCAGTCCAATCGTCAGTTTCTCTGAAGATATAACCCGACCCCCGCGCGTTCTCGTTTTGAACGTTAACGACCATCGCGTCTTCTGTTTCTTTGACCGTTGTGTATCGATAAACGACACTATTCACAGCAAGACCTGCTTGCTGAGGTAACACATTCCGCATAACCCAATTGAGGGTGTTCTGTGCTGCGTTACCCGTTGAACCGTATATTTCCTCAGATAAGGAGCAAGAGGAGTAAACCAGCAACGCCAGCACCACCCATAAGTGTCTTCTTACCATCACTTAACCCCTCTCTGTTTTTCGCGTCGAATGCAGTCGATTTGCCGTCGGGTTGCAATTCTTCGTTCGTAGACCACGCATCCTTCGCCTGTTCTCCAATCAAACCATCATAAGGGCAAGGTGTTCCTGCCATCATCATGGCATCAAATACTCTCTTGTCCTGACACATTGTAGATACTGCAGCAACCTTCATTCCCATATCATACAGCGTCTTGGACAACTTTAACCGTTCACAGTTATCATCGGTTACTTGGGTGCCCGTCGAGATACCCAAAATCTGTGTTTGAATCGCACCGGCAACCCCGAATGTACACAAGTCCGAATTGGACGTGTTGATCGTTGGAGTGATTGCTGATGCCGGAGGCGATTTCAAGGTCGTGGTCGTATCCGATTGGGTACGCACTGTGCTATCAGTCACTGCTTCCGTTTTAATCACGTCTTCAATCGCTTCTTCCGAATGTGCTGAACTCGCCCAAAATAATAAAACTATTAATAAATATTTCATCAATTTAATCCATAATACCCGTAGCATTTATTTATAAAAAAAAAGGGGGCACCGAAATGCCCCCTCCCCTTTATATTCAAAGTTACAACATATATTATTTAAATATTATGTACCATCAGTCCCCCAAACAGGTTTCTCTGCTGTTAACCATCCAGAAGATGTGCCGGTGTCAAAAGATCCTGGCTTGGACGCTATTAGACTAACATTCCAAGAACTAATATCTTGATCAAATGCAGAAGCGCCACTGAACATAGCAAACATGCCGGTGCCCTGAGCGGTTCCTGTGACAGAACTGGTATCCCAAGAACCAATGTCTTGATTGAATGATGTTGCATTTTCAAACATACTTGATAAATCAGTTGCACGACCTGTGTACCAACTTGATATGTCTTGATTAAATTTGGAAGCATTTTTAAACATTGCTTTGAAGTTAGTAACTTTACTTGTTCTCCAAGAAGAAATGTCTTGATTGAATCTTGAATTGGCAAACATATTTTGCATAGTCGTTACCGAAGAAACATCCCAATTGCAAATTTCATCTCCATCATAAACGGTATAAGAAAATGCAGATTCTAAATTGGTACAAGTAGTTGGTAAGTAATTTGGCAGTTTTGTTAACCGCACTTGATTTGCAAAAGTTGATTGTAAACTCTCAATTTCTACGTCTCCCCAGTCCAAAACTTCCAGCAAGTGGTTACTAGTTTGGAAGT